>Ga0209295_1000027_pt1 | contig 304163 bp, 254 predicted proteins | sample Porto_5metaG_FD_187428 | JGI IMG/M metagenome (GOLD analysis project Ga0209295, IMG submission 187428) | Marine algal microbial communities from Porto, Portugal - Porto_5 metaG (SPAdes) (version 2) | ecosystem: Host-associated > Algae > Red algae > Unclassified | place: Portugal: Porto...
CCATATGTGGAGGGGTAGCGAAGTGGCTAAACGCGGCGGACTGTAAATCCGCTCCCTCCGGGTTCGGCGGTTCGAATCCGCCCCCCTCCACCATTTTTGGGCTATAGCCAAGCGGTAAGGCAACGGACTTTGACTCCGTCATGCGTTGGTTCGAATCCAGCTAGCCCAGTTAAGACACCTTTTTTAAAAAGGTGTCTTTTTTTATTTTGACGATTGGAATGTATAACTATTCAAAATATTGTTGAGTTGAGTCAGAAGGCACCGAGAAAGTAAAATATAAGCATGAACGGAAAGGGGATGTACATATGGGAGATCAAAAGAAGGTCACGATTGTTGGGGTGCCGATGGATCTCGGTCAAATGAGAAGGGGCGTCGATATGGGGCCGAGTGCCATTCGCTGTGCTGGTGTAAAAGAAAAATTGGAATCGCTTTCATTTGATGTCGAGGATTTAGGGGATATTCCCGTTGAGCAAAGGGATGATGAGAAAGGTCTCTATACAAGTGAAAAACTGAAAAACTTAACGGAGAATGCTGGCGCAAACCAGCTTCTTGCTGAAAAGGTTAGCAGTATTGTGCAGTCAGGTTCGTTTCCGCTGATTTTAGGCGGGGATCATAGCATTGCAATTGGTACACTAGCCGGTGTAGCCAAGCATTATGAAAATTTGGGTGTCATTTGGTATGATGCACACGGTGATTTAAATACAGAGGAAACCTCTCCTTCTGGAAATATTCATGGGATGCCGCTTGCTGTCAGTCTCGGCTTTGGGCATGCTGATTTAATCAATATTGGCGGTTATACACCTAAAGTAAAGCCTGAGAATGTGATCTTGATCGGTGCTCGTTCTTTAGATGAAGGAGAGCGGGCATTGATTAGAGAAAAAGGCATTAAAGTGTATACGATGCATGAAATCGATCGATTAGGGATGACGAGAGTAATGGAGGAAGCCATTGCCTATTTAAAAGAAAGAACAGATGGTGTTCATTTGTCGCTTGATTTAGATGGGCTAGATCCTGCAGAGTGCCCTGGCGTGGGAACGCCGGTTGCTGGCGGCATCAGTTATAGAGAGAGTCATCTTGCAATGGAGCTTTTAGAGGAAGCAGGTATTTTGACATCTGCTGAGTTTGTTGAGGTGAATCCCGTATTAGATGAGAAAAATAAAACAGCAGAAGCGGCAGTTGCATTAATTGGTTCTTTAATGGGTGAAAAGCTATTATAGAGTGGGACTTGTTCCCGCTTTTTTAATTTTGGGGAAATTTAAGGATATGTTAAGGTTTTTACCGGCTGATAAGCGAAACATGCTGTCAAAAATTTGTTACACTATTTTTTAGAGGAGAATGAAACCTTTTGGAACGAGGTTCGTATACATAAAGACCGGTGAAGGCAGAGGTTGAATATACTATGGAAACAATGATTAAAAAGAGAATTAAGCAAGTGAAAAAAGGCGACCAGAACGCATTTGCAGACATCGTAGACCTGTATAAAGACAAAATTTATCAGCTGTGCTATCGTATGCTTGGGAATGCACATGAAGCAGAAGATATTGCGCAGGAGGCGTTTATTCGTGCCTATGTGAATATTGAGAGCTTTGATGTGAATCGTAAGTTTTCCACGTGGCTGTACCGCATTGCAACCAACCTGACCATCGACCGTATTCGTAAAAAAAAGCCGGATTATTATTTAGATGCAGAGGTGGCAGGGACAGAAGGACTGAATATGTATTCTCAAATTGCGGCTGACGGCATTTTGCCAGAGGACGAGGTGGTGTCGCTTGAATTATCGAGCACCATTCAGCAAAAAATTTTAAGATTACCCGATAAATATCGCTCGGTCATCGTATTAAAGTATATTGATGAACTCTCGTTAAAAGAAATTAGTGAGATTCTGAATATACCAGTTGGTACGGTGAAAACGAGAATACACAGGGGTAGAGAGGCTCTCCGGAAACAGTTGAGAGACCTTTGAGTGAGGTGATTTTGATGAGCTGTCAGGAAAGAATCGTCCTGCTTATGCATCAGTATTTAGACGGGGACATTGAGCCCGAAGATGAAAAAGAATTAAAGAGCCATCTGCAATCGTGTGAGGAATGCCGTACTCATTTTCAACAAATTGAGAAGTCCATCGCGCTCGTGCAGAGTACATCTCATATAGAAGCACCATCTGATTTTACTGCAAAGGTGATGGCAGGTCTTCCAAAGGAGAAAAAGCGTGTGTCGATTCAAAGATGGATCAAAGCTCATCCGCTAATGGTCGCCGCTGCCCTCTTTGTCATATTGATGGGAGGCAGTCTGTTTACTAGCTGGAATACGGATCATAATTTCAGTGTGTCAAAGCAGCCGAATCTCGTGGTTGAAAATGATACAGTGACGGTACCTAAAGGGGAAACCGTCAAAGGTGATGTCACTGTGAAAAATGGCAAGCTGATTGTAGAAGGCAAGGTTGATGGAAACGTAACAGTCGTCAATGGAGAACAGCTGACTGCTTCTGCCGGACAAGTCACTGGTCAAATCAATGAAATTAATGAAGTGTTTGATTGGGTTTGGTACAAAATGAAGTCTACAGCACAAGACGTGATGCGGGTCATTGGACCAGAGGAGCAAAAGTAAATCAAACAGTTTGAGAGCAGTCTCTAAGGGACTGCTCTTTTTCTATTGATGGACAGACTTGAATGCCAGCCAGATATGGCAACTATTTTCCTTGCTGAAACAAAATGTGGTATAATAGCCACGCTATGTACTTACACATAGGCTCTTTTTTTATAAAAAATGAATCGAACGAAGAATAACTGAAAATTCTGGAGGACGAGGAAATGGCTTTAGGGGATATTCCTTTTTTGCAGTACCTCGGTAATGCTGTTGATATTCTCGTTGTTTGGTATGTGATATATAAATTAATGATGGTCATCCGCGGAACAAAAGCGGTTCAGCTTTTAAAGGGAATTGTCGTCATTGTTCTCGTCAGGATGGGGAGTGCGTATCTCGGTCTTAACACACTTCAATGGCTGATGGATCAAGCGATTACGTGGGGGTTCCTTGCGATCATTATTATTTTTCAGCCAGAGCTAAGGAGAGCGCTTGAGCAGCTTGGGCGCGGCCGTTTCTTCTCTAGAAGCGGAACACCTGTAGAGGAACAGCAGCAGAAAACGATCGAGGCAATTACAAAAGCAATTAACTATATGGCAAAAAGAAGAATAGGCGCGCTGTTAACGATTGAGCGCGATACTGGAATGAATGATTACATAGAGACCGGAATTCCTTTAAATGCAAAGGTCAGTTCTGAGCTGCTGATTAATATCTTCATTCCGAATACACCGCTTCATGATGGCGCTGTGATTATGAAGCGTGATGAGATTGCAGCTGCAGCGTGTTATTTACCGCTGTCTGAAAGTCCTTTTATCTCTAAGGAGCTCGGTACACGTCACCGCGCGGCAGTTGGTATTAGTGAAGTAACGGACAGTTTAACCGTCATTGTCTCCGAGGAGACAGGCGGCATTAGTGTCGCAAGAAATGGTGATCTCCATCGAGAATTGACAGAAGAAGCGCTTGAAGAAATGCTGATTGCTGAGTTTAGTAAGAACAGCAAAGATGCTTCCTCGACCAAATGGTATTGGAGGGGCAAGAAAAATGGATAAGATTTTGAATAATCGCTGGGCCGTTAAGTTTCTTGCATTGGTCTTCGCTTTATTGCTGTATGGTGCAGTCAATTCAGCGCAAGCGCCCACGCCGAAAAAAATCGGTGAATCCTTTTTCCCAACATCGACAACAGACGAGGCAACCTTAACGGACATTCCTGTTAAAGCATATTATGACGACGAAAAGTATGTAGTCACTGGTGTGCCGCAGACAGTCAATGTCACGATTAAAGGATCAACTAGTGCTGTGAAAACAGCAAGACAAACGAAAAATTTTGAAATTTACGCAGATATGCAAAACCTGACGACAGGTACACATAAAGTCGAATTGAAGGCAAGAGATGTATCGAAAGGAATCACGTTAACGATTAATCCGTCTGTGACGACTGTAACGATACAAGAAAAAACGACAGCTGAATTTCCTGTTGAAACTGAATTTTATAATCAAAATAAAATCAAAGACGGCTATTCACCAGAGCAGCCTATTGTGAATCCGAAAAATGTCACGGTTACTGGCTCAAAAGACGTGATCGACAAAATTTCTGTCATTAAAGCATTTGTGAACTTAGAGGATGTCGATCAGCAAATTGAGAAAGAAGCGAAGCTCACTGTGTATGATAGCAGCGGGAATGAGCTACCAGTCGAAGTGAGTCCGTCTGTGGTAGATATTACGGTCCCGATTACGAGTCCAAGCAAGAAAGTTCCGTTTAAGATTGAGCGGACGGGCAGCTTGCCAGATGGGATCAGTATCTCAAGCATCGAGACAAGCCCAAGTGAGGTTACAGTCTACGGTTCTCAAAAGGTGCTGGATGCACTTGATTTTATTGACGGCGTTAAGCTCGACCTAAGCAAGATTAAAGATGATACAGAGATTGATGCCGACATTCCACTGCCAGATGGTGTGAAAAAGGTATCACCTGAAACTGTTAAAATCAAAGTGAAGGTTGCAACAGCTGAAGAAAAAAAGATCGATAATGTTCCAATTTCTGTCGTGGGTCTGAGCAAGGATCTTAGCTCTGCATTTGTGAGTCCGTCTTCTGGGCGTCTCACACTAACAGCAAAAGGATCAAAGAGTGCAATTGATAAACTAAAGGCTTCAGATATTGAAGCCTATATCAATGTCGGGGACTTAAACGAAGGAACACATGAGGTCAAAGTACAAGTGAATGGCCCTCAAAATGTGACGTGGACATTATCTAGATCGAAGGTCAAAGTGAAACTGACTTCTACTGATACAGAAGATCAGCCGGCTTCTACGAATGATCGGAAAGATCAATCATCCGATGATGATCAGGAAGAGAAGAGTCAAAAGGAATCAACACAAGATAAAGCAAAAAAAGAATCGAGTCAAAGACAGCGGGTCAAAGAAGATAATAAAGAGGACGCAGCGTCCTCTTGAATGGTAAAAAAGGAGCGATTGAAACATGGGCAAGTACTTTGGAACTGATGGTGTAAGGGGTGTGGCTAATAGCGAATTAACGCCAGAGCTCGCATTTAAAATTGGGAGATTTGGCGGCTATGTGCTCACGAAGGATAAAGAACGTCCAAAGGTACTCGTTGGACGAGACACGCGTGTATCTGGTCATATGTTAGAAGGAGCACTCGTAGCAGGCTTACTTTCAATTGGGGCTGAAGTCATGCGTTTAGGTGTGATCTCAACACCTGGTGTGTCTTATTTAACGAAGGCAATGGATGCAGAAGCAGGTGTCATGATTTCAGCTTCGCATAACCCAGTTCAAGACAACGGAATTAAATTTTTCGGCGGTGACGGTTTTAAACTGTCAGATGAACAGGAGAATGAAATCGAGCAGCTGATGGATCAGCCGGTCGATCAATTGCCACGCCCAGTTGGAGCGGATCTTGGAACAGTAAATGACTACTTTGAAGGCGGTCAGAAATACTTGCAATTCTTGAAACAGACAGCAGACGAGGATTTCACAGGTATTCACGTAGCGCTTGACTGTGCACATGGTGCAACCTCTTCTCTTGCAACACATTTATTTGCGGATTTAGATGCGGATGTGTCAACAATGGGAACATCACCAAACGGATTGAATATCAACGATGGCGTAGGTTCTACTCATCCAGAGGCACTTTCTGCTTTTGTGAAAGAAAAAGGAGCGGATATTGGTCTTGCGTTTGATGGTGACGGCGACCGCTTAATTGCAGTCGATGAAAAAGGTGATATTGTAGACGGCGATCAAATTATGTACATATGCGCACGTTATCTAAAGGGTGAAGGCCGATTGAAGGATGACACGGTCGTGTCAACGGTCATGAGTAACCTTGGTTTCTATAAAGCGCTTGAGAAGCAAGGCATTAAGAGCATTCAAACCGCTGTTGGTGACCGCTATGTGGTCGAAGCGATGAAAAAGGATGGCTATAATGTCGGAGGCGAGCAGTCAGGCCACTTGATTTTCCTTGATTATAATACGACAGGTGACGGCATGCTTTCAGCGATCATGCTGGTGAATACACTAAAAGCAACAGGAAAAACATTATCAGAGCTTGCAGCTGAAATGGAGAAATTCCCGCAACTTCTAGTGAATGTGAAGGTATCTGATAAGTATAAAGTGGAAGAAAATGAAAAAGTAAAAGCTGTGATTCAAGAGGTTGAAAAAGAGATGAACGGTGACGGACGTATCCTTGTTCGTCCATCTGGAACAGAGCCGCTTGTACGTGTCATGGCAGAGGCGAAAACAAAAGAGCTGTGTGATGAATACGTGGCTCGCATTACGGCTGTTGTCAAAGAAGAAATGGGTATTGAGTAATTGATCAAAGCAAATCGCAAAGTAGCGGTTTGCTTTTTTTTCGAATAAACGTCATAAGAGGAAAGTTCTATACGAATGATATAAGCGAGGGCAATTTGCTGCTTGCTTTCATACATAAGAGAGCACATCAAAGGTAGAACGTGACAAGCCTCATCGCATATAGTGTAGGGAGGTCTCACTTTCTAACATGAAAGGGATCACCCGCTAAATTGTGATTGACGGAGGTCAGACCTTATAGTACAATCATCCTTGTGTTACTGGATTTTTATTCTAGCAGGAAAGGCAGGGTAGATGTTCAGCCACTCTTATAATTATAGCGCCCGAACTAAGCGATCGAACGAGACAGATGCTTAGTTGACGAGGATGGAGGTTATCGAATTTTTCGGCGGATGCCTCCCGGCTGATCAAATATAGAGATCACAGCCGTAAGTGTTTCTTTAAAGCAAAGAGGTGACTCTTTGTACAAAGGGAATACACATGATCTCCCAAATTAAACATGTAGAGAGGGACGAAGAAATGTCCCTTCTATTTTAGTAGGCTTTCTTTGTCCCTTTCACATGATCGGGAGGAAGAATATTTATGTGTGGAATCGTAGGTTATATTGGTCAGAATGATGCGAAGGAAATCTTATTAAAAGGTTTAGAGAAGCTTGAGTACCGTGGGTATGACTCAGCAGGTATCGCTGTGGCAAACGAAGAAGGCGTGCATGTGTTCAAAGAAAAAGGACGTATCGCTGAGCTTCGTGAAGTTGTTGATGCAAACGTAGCATCTTCAGCTGGAATCGGACATACACGCTGGGCAACACACGGTGTACCAAGCCATCTAAATGCGCATCCGCATCAAAGTGCTTCTGGCCGTTTTACGCTTGTTCATAACGGTGTCATCGAGAACTATGTACAATTGACACGCGAATATTTACAAGACGTCCCACTAAAAAGCGACACAGATACAGAGGTTGTTGTTCAAGTCATCGAACAATTTGTAAGCAGAGGTCTTGATACAGAGGAAGCTTTCCGTCAAACGCTTCTTCAACTAAAAGGCTCTTACGCAATTGCCCTTTTCGATAACGAAAACAAAGAAACAATCTATGTGGCGAAAAACAAAAGCCCATTATTGGTTGGTTTCGGAGAAGATTTCAACGTTGTAGCTTCTGACGCAATGGCGATGCTTCAAGTAACAAACGAATATGCGGAATTAATGGATAAAGAAATGGTCATTGTCACAAAAGACGAGGTGATCATCAAAAACCTTGACGGTGATATCATGACACGTCCTTCTTATATCGCTGAGCTAGACGCAAGCGACATCGAGAAAGGCACATATCCTCACTACATGTTAAAAGAAACGGATGAGCAGCCGCTTGTTATGCGCAAAATCATCCAAGAATATCAAGACGAAAACGGCAAGCTGTCAGTCGCTGGCGATATCGCAAGCGCAGTAGCAGAAGCAGACCGCATTTACATTGTGGCTTGTGGAACGAGCTACCATGCTGGACTTGTCGGTAAACAATACATTGAAGACTGGGCGAAAGTACCTGTAGAAGTCCATGTAGCAAGTGAATTCTCTTACAACATGCCGCTTCTATCGAAAAAACCGTTGTTCATCTTCCTTTCTCAATCTGGGGAGACTGCGGACAGCCGTGCTGTACTTGTTCAAGTCAAAGAGCTTGGTCATAAAGCATTAACGATCACAAACGTACCAGGGTCTACGCTTTCCCGTGAAGCAGACTTCACATTGCTTCTTCATGCAGGACCAGAAATCGCAGTGGCTTCAACAAAAGCTTACACAGCACAAATCGCTGTTCTTGCGATCCTTGCATCCGTTGCAGCTGAATTAAATGGTCAATCTCTTGACTTTGATCTTGTGAAAGAGCTTGGGATTGTAGCAAACGCAATGGAAGCCCTAGTCGATCAAAAGGATGAAATGGAACAAATCGCTCGTGACTTCTTCACAGTGACACGTAACGCATTCTTTATCGGAAGAGGACTTGATTACTATGTGTGCCTTGAAGGTTCACTCAAACTAAAAGAGATCTCTTACATCCAAGCAGAAGGATTTGCTGGCGGAGAACTCAAACACGGCACGATTGCTTTAATTGAAGAAGGCACACCGGTCATTGCCCTTGCCACGCAAGAGCATGTGAACCTCAGCATTCGCGGTAACGTCAAAGAAGTCGTTGCACGCGGCGCAAACCCATGTGTCATCTCACTAAAAGGCCTAGAAGACGAAGGCGATCGTTTCGTCCTTCCAGCTGTACACCCAGCACTTGCACCACTTGCATCTGTTGTCCCATTACAGCTAATCGCTTACTACGCAGCCCTTCACCGCGGGTGTGATGTGGATAAACCACGTAACCTTGCGAAGAGTGTGACGGTGGAGTAGGGAATCCCTTATATTTCTGAAAAGAAAATATAAAAAACTATGTAATGCAAAATCCGTTCCTTAATTAAAGATTAAGGAACGGATTTTTTAATATAGAGTTAACTTATAGAATAAAATTGACTTGAAAATTTGGATATAATTAGTATAGAAATCAAAAGATACTCTTAGAATAGATTAAACATATTTAACATATTCTCCGTAATTTAGTTTTTTGGTGTTAACTTAAGTGCTATAATAAGGTAAATAAAAGACTTTTAATTACTAAAATTTAGTAAGGTGGAAATCATATGGAGTTAAATATATACCTAGTAGGTGTTTTGGCACTTGAAAGTAGACTTAAATCATTCTATCCCAATTTACAACCAGTTAGAGCAAGTAATACTGATTTTAATCAATTTCAATTTTTTTTAGAAATTCTAAATACTGATGATATTCCATATGATTATCAGCATGCATTTAAAAACAAATTTGCGCTTGGGAGAAGTATCCAGGTTAAATCTATAGAATGGAATGACATAGCCAAAGATAATTTCTTTAACGAGGAAAAATTTGAAGAATTTGCTTCTGATAAGTTATTTATATTTAAACCATATATAGAAGAGACTAACTATGGTGAGAAAAATATCAAGGTATCTAATAATACATTAAAGATAGTTGAAAAACCAAAAGGTTTTTATAATAAGTCACCAGGTGGTTTAATTACAATTCCAAGATTTAATGATTACAATCAATATAACTTTGAAAAAAGACTGCTCTCATCCCAATCTATAAGTAATTATGAATTTCTAGATAGAATTACTACATCTTGTGTTGTTGCTGGTCCCTACATATATGGTGAATTTTCCAACTTTGAAAAATTAAATGATGGTTGGCATTTTTCAATTGATGAAGAAATAAAAAAACTACCTATTGATTTTGAAGCATATAAAGACCATCTTATCATTGAACCTCACGCTGTGTACATTGATGATGAGTTCTTTTTTGATGTAATTCTAAATGAAGGATTAAATAAACATGGAATAAAAGTTTCCTTAAATAAGGATATAAAAACTAAAAAAATTGATGAAGATATAGAAATGGATCTTGAAAATGATCATTTTTCAGAAGAGGATTACTTAAGTAAATTGTTAACAGATTTAGGTAAAAAAGGTTTAATTTTTGAGAAGAATCAAATTATTAACTTTCATACAGCATTAAAAACAAGAAGGCTTGTAATCTTAAGTGGTCCATCCGGAACAGGTAAGACGCAACTAGTATATCAATATGCTAAGGCATTAGGGTTAATAAAAAAAGGCATACAACAATTCAGACTCATACCAGTTAAACCAAGCTGGAAAGATGATACTGATTTAATAGGTTTCTTAGATACAATTAATAATATTTACCGCCCTTCAGAATCAGGTCTATTAGACATATTAATTGAGGCTAAAAATAATTCAGATAAATTGTATTTGGTATGTTTCGATGAGATGAATTTAGCGAGAGTAGAACATTATTTTTCTCAATTTTTAAGTGTTCTAGAATTAGAAGGGCATGAAAGGAAAATATCTCTTTATAGTAAGAAAATGGTTGGTAGAGTACTTAATGGAGAGCAATTTCCTCATGAAATAAACATATTACCAAATGTATTATTTGTAGGAACTATCAATAATGATGAAACTACCGAAACACTATCAGATAAAGTTTTAGATCGTTCTAATTTTATAGAATTTGGGATTCCAGAAAACCATATTAATAATTGGATAAATTCATTTACTCATGATCATGAAATAGAGGATAAAATTTCATCAAAAAATGAAAATGAAACTGTAAACTTTCATTATTATAATAATTGGACAAAGTGTAAAAATAACATAGGTTTATTAACTAATGAAATTGAAATATTGAATAAGATAAATAATGTTTTAACTAAAGAAGATGATATAAAAGGGATAGGTTTTCGAGTATTAGATCATATCAATTCCTATATGATTAATTTGCCTGAAAATTTAGAATTTAATCGTTCGATTGCGTTTGACTTACAAATTTCTCAAAAGATTGTGCCGAAAATTAGGGGTACTATTGATGAATTAAAAGATGTTTTAATGGATGAAGAGAACTCATTAAGGAGTATTCTGGATCAAACAAGATTTCCTATTACTACTATGGCGCTTAGTAGAAAGGTTAGGGAGTTGAAATTATATGGCTATACTTATTGATGGTGAATATAAACATGAGGTGGATTTCACTATCGAATTTGTAACTTATCACAATAAAAGTGGAGAGGTTAGGGAGTTGAAAAAGTTTGAAAAATTCTCTAGAAATCCAAACCCATCATTAATTGAGGATATAGGTATTAAAGAGTATGATAATTTGGCTGTGAGATTTACTTCAAACGAAAGAAGAGAACAGGATAGTAAATTATATATGGATTGTTTCGATTTTATTGATGAATTAGATGATGATATAACTCTTGGTCAAGAAGATACTGGGTTTATTACAATAAATAATGAAATTTTAATCCATAGACATTACGAAAATGATGTTGGCAGTCCACTTATTCCGGGTGTTTATAAAATTAAGGTAATATCTAATGGACAGAATTATTATAGTCAGATTTTAATAAAACCAAATAATCTTGAAATAGAAGAGCATTATCAAATGATCAAAGAAATAGAAAACAATGTTAAGGGGTTAGCGAGAGATTGGGTTAGAAAAAATAAGTCTTTGGATATTTTAAAAGACTATACAGATATTGATCCAACCTATCTAGATTATGCTTTATTGCTATTAAAAAATAAAAACTTATTAAAATATTCAATGGATATTATAAATAAAAAACCAGTTAATAATTTAGTTAAGGTTTATAATGAAGTACCGATTTATAGAAGTGGCAATTTAGATAATAAGTCTATGAAATTGAATCAACTAAAACCTAGTGCAGCTATGTACGGATTTGTAAATTCAAATGAAAAAATTTATTCTTATAACATGGAAGTGCATTTTAATAATAAAGTTAATCAGTACTTATTGAAAATTTTATATGACTTTATGTATGTCCTAAAAAAATCTCTTGAAGATATATATATAGTGAAAAAATATTTTGAAACAGAGTTAAATGAGTTGAATAGATATAATCGATATAAAAACATTGGACAAGAGTCAAAAATACTTAATAGGAAACAACAACTATCAAACATAATAAATTTTGAGAATGATATTGAAAAATTTCACAAGGAATTACAGTACTTCAGGAATAACTCAGTTTTAAAAAGTATAAAATTATCACATAAAACTAAAATTTCACAACAATTTATTAAGAATCCTGGCTACAATAATTTTTACAGAGTTTCAATGCTTATTAATGGACACTTACAAAATCAAATTGAGGATTTATATGATTATAATTGGAAGTCAACAGAAGTACTCTATGAGTATTGGTGTATGATCAAACTCATAGAATATCTTAAAGAGTTAGAATTTCACCCAGTGAAAGGGTGGTTTTTTGAGATCTACGATGATAATGAAAAAGTTACTATTCCTGCTATTCCTGATGGAACCTATATTCAGTTTGAAAAAGACGAATTAAAATTAAATCTAATATTTAATTCAGCTATTGGGAAATCTCCAGAAAAGGCTGAAAGGGCTGGCTCTCCCTATTGGATTAGAACAGAGCGAAATAAGCCTGACTTTAGATTGGATGTTTATAAAGAAGAGGTTTTTCAAAAAGCAATCATAATGGATGCTAAATATAGTTCGGCAGAGCGATTTTGGAATAAAAAGCATATAAATACTTCCAAAAAAAGCAAAGTGGTAGAACAGCTTAAATTATATGCGAATAATATATATAATATTAATAATAAAAGGGAAAACGTAGTTGAGGTTGTTATAGCATTGTGTCCGACATTTATTAAATTTAATGATCCTTTCGATAATGATGATAATCATTCGATAGGTGTTGCTACATTAAAACCGGGATTTGATAACAAAGAGTTTAGAAAGAGACTAGAACAATTTATACTTCAATAATGCCACAAATTTGTTAATATAAGTTGAAATATAAAAATCTTTTAGGAGCCCAGTATGCTTAAGCATACTGGGCTTTTTATATCAATTCCCCGCCCATATAGACCATTCGACCAATAAAAATAAAATCCATTTGAACGAATTCTCTCTTCATGTCGTCAAAAGAAGTAATATCAAAACAAATTGACGTTTGAAAAGGGAGTGGCGTGTATGGATATGAAGATGATTTTACCTCTTATTTTGCTACAAGCGATTTTAATGGTGATTGGTTTGTTTGATTTGTTGAAAAGAGATCCGTCGAGAATCAGGGGAGAGGTGAAGTGGGTTTGGGCTTTGGTGATTGTGTTTGTGGCGAGTGCCGGTCCTATTGCGTATTTCATTTTTGGTCGTAAACAATCTTAGTAGGGGGGATTCGCTTGAATATCTTGGAGTGTTACGGGCTGACGAAATCGTATGGACGGCATGAAGTGTTAAAAGATGTCTCGTTTTCTGTTGGGGAGGTTGGATGTGTTGGCTTTTTAGGAGCCAATGGAGCGGGAAAGACAACGACGATCCGGATTTTGACGGGGCTTGCTCGTCCTACGTCTGGCATTGTGAAGGTGGCAGGTTTTGATGTCACAAAGGACATGGATCAAATCAGTCAGGTGATTGGGTACTGTCCTCAGCATCCTGCATTTTATCAAGATATGACGGGGCAGGAGTGGATGCATTGGGTTGGCGGGTTATTTCATTTAGAGAAAAACATCATTCGTTCCAAAACAGAGGAGCTGTTGAAGCTTTGCCGTGTGTATGAGGCGAAGGATCGCGTTATTGGCAGCTATAGTGGAGGCATGAAGCAGAGGCTTGCCATTGCACAGGCGCTGATCAATAGCCCACAGGTTCTGATCCTAGATGAGCCTGTGTCGGCACTTGATCCCATGGGGAGAAAAGACGTCCTGACTTTGATTGAGCGTCTAAAGCATGAGATGCTGATCTTTATGTCGACCCATATTTTAGATGACATTGAACGTGTGGCCGATCATATTATCATGATCAACAGCGGCAAAATTGAAATGTCCTCTTCGATGAAACAGATCAAAGAAGACTATATCCAGCCCGTGATTGAATTTCAATTAGAACAACAGAATACGAAACTAGTGGCTTTGTTAAAGGAGCGGGATTGGGTGGAGGAATGCATGGAGACAGGAGACGCTTATCAGGTGCGAGTCAACGATCAACAAGCGGCATTGAAGGAGCTGCCGGGTCTCATCACTGAAACTGGTGGTGTTCTTCTCCAATATCGACTATCTAAGCTAACGCTTGAAGATATTTTCATGAAGGTTGTGACGGCATGATGATGTTGAAAAAGGAATTTAGGGAGTTATTCACTAGTTATAAAATCTTATTTGAGCCGATCATTTTTACGATTTTAATGATTACACAGCCTATTACGCTCAAAATGCTGCCGGATCTTTTATCGAAATCCGCTAATTTACCTGAAGGGTCTACATTTTATATACCAGAGCCTAGTGCTGGAGAGGCTTTAGCCAGTGCATTGAGTAAATTTGATTCACTCGGCGTGTTTATCCTCATTATGATCGTGATGGGGACGATTGCTGGAGAGCGTACCTCTGGGGTGACGGCGATGATTATGGTGAAACCGATCAGTCGAATGAGTTATTATGCCTCAAAAATATGTGCCTATGCCTGTTTAACGTTGTTTAGTTTGATAGTGGCGGTGCTTGCTTCCGTTTATTATGTGGACATCCAATTTGGGCATGTGGATTTGGGCGATGTGTTAAAAGGAACGCTTTTGTATTATCCGAACCTACTGCTCATTGTAGTATCGACCATTTGTGCATCGGCGTTCTTTAAGCGTTCAGTGACTGCGGGCGGCGTTTCCCTTTTGATCAACCTCATCCTGTTTACCGTTCCTTCGTTTTATGAGGATACATTAGGGAAGTTTGCACCTAAAGGCGTCACAAGTGCGGCTGAGGAGATGATTCATAGAGGGACTTATTCAGATCAGGCACTTACTAGCTTTCTAGGTGTATCGGTATTGATTGGTTTCTTTTTTCTCATCGGATGGTTTCTTTTTAGAAAACAAGAATTATAGCATGGTGTACCCTTTGGATATGAAAATCTAAAGGGTTTTTTATGTATTTAGTAAGTAAAAAATAAGACATAAATACATATTATCATGATTTAAATGTTGAAATAATATATACTTAGTATATAATTACTCCGTAAAGGAATAGGAGGAGTTTGCAGATGATTCAGATCAAGAATGTGAAGAAGGAATTCTTTCAAGGCCAGGAGCGGACTGAGGTGTTGAGGGGCGTTGATTTGACGGTAGAAGAAGGGGAGTTTGTAGCGGTGATGGGACCGAGTGGTTCTGGAAAAAGTACATTACTTCAGCTGTTAGGCGGGCTTGATCTGCCTTCAGATGGAGAGATTTTGATAAATGAACATCAGTTAAGTGAGATGAATGAGAAAGAGAGAACGATTTTCCGCAGAAAACAGATTGGGTTTGTGTTTCAAAATTATCAGCTGCTGCCTACGTTAACTGTCGAAGAAAATGTGGCGTTTCCGCTGCATGCAGATGGACGTTTAACAAAGGAGAATCAACAGACGGTTGTAGAGCTGTTAGAGGCTGTTGGCTTGAATGGACTTGGGCGGAAACGGGCTAGTTTGCTGAGCGGCGGGCAGCAGCAGCGTGTAGCGATTGCAAGAGCTCTAGTCAATCAGCCGTCAGTGCTGTTAGCAGATGAGCCGACGGGGAACTTGGACCGGCATAGAGCGGAGGATATTTTGGCGTTAATGTGCAAGTTCAATCGAGAAAGCAAGCAGACGATTATCATGGTGACGCATGATATTTTCGCAGCGGGGTTTGCGGACCGAATCATCCTTTTTAAAGACGGTGTGATTGATCAAGTGATTTCTAGAAAGGATGATGATTATGCTCAGTATGTGGCGAATTTCATGGCGTAACATGATTCAGCATAAAAAGCGGTTCGCCATTTCTGTATTAGGCATCATGGTGGGAATTGCTTTTGTCACGTCGATGCTCATTGCCGATCGAACGACAAATGATGTGTTTCATTACTATGAGCAAATGTATGTCGCTGATGCAGATTATTGGGTGTTGAGCGATGATCATACGTATGATGAGGAACAGATCTCCTCCATTTTAAAGCATCCTGATGTGACAGGATCATTATTAGCGCTGGATAAACAGACGTTTTTTGATGTAGAAGGTGATCACTCTCTTAACCAACGGGCGGTGCGAATTACCGGAGTACAAGATCAAACGAGCTCTTTACTGAAGCTGCCTGTGATTGAAGGGCGTTTGGATAATCAGGGGTTGGTCATACCAGATGTTGTGGCGAAGCTGCTGAATAAAAAAGTGGGAGATACCATTCGTTTTTCTGATTTGGGCGAAGCGAAGGTATCTGCCATTGTGGAATATACACAGCTGCTTTCAAGTCCGAGTGACTGGGAGGGTGCAGAATCATCGAGTTTTCGTGTGATGGCGCCGCTTGATTTATTGAGAGACTGGACGGGACTCGATCATCAGCTTTCTTATATGAGATTTCAGACGAATGATGGCGGAGAGCAGCTCTTTCAATCTTTACAGAAAGAGTTCAAGGATGCCGATGTTTTTGTCCAGCCTGTGGTGGCGGATGACCGGCAAAGTAATGACATTGGCGGGTTGTACACGTTCTTTTACCTCATCGCAGGGCTGTCGATGTTTATGAGCGGTTTTATCGTGTTTAATATGATTTATACGAGTGTGATGGAACGGAAAAAGGAATTTGCGATTATGAAGAGCTTTGGTTATACGCAGGGCTCTGTTTTTAAGCTGATGTTGATTGAGGTTTTGATCTTGGCATGTATTGGAACAGCCATTGGGGTGCCGATTGGCGTTTGGCTTGGAGATGTGTTCATGCAAACACTGCTTGGTGTGTTCGCTTTTGATATGGTGTATTCGTTAGATTGGCAAGTGCCTGTTGTAATTTCCGTGATCATTGGTATTGTGTTCCCTGTGCTGTTTTCGTTATTTCCGATCTATCATGCAGGGAAAACGTCTGTGCTGCTGACTTTAAAATCCACTACCCAAACTTCTACACCGAAAAAACAATCGGTCATTAGAGCGGTGATAGGGATAGGCTTGCTTTCATTTGTATGGGTGGATCATCCAGCTGCTTATCTTGGCATTTTAGCCAGCATGGTTCTGTTATTCCCATTTTTTCTGCTCTTTTTGAACCGGTTGTTGGCGCCTCTTTTGAAGTTTATCTTTGGTTACCCGGGCCATCTATCCTCGCAGCATGTCACGCAGCAACTGAATCGAAATGCCAATACGGCGGCGATTCTAGCTGTTGGGATTGCTGTGATCTTGCTTTTAAGTGCGGTCATTGAATCGGCTCCAGACGGCTACGAAAGAGAGATTCGTCAAACGTACGGCGGTGATCTCAGGGTTACTTCTGAAGCGCCATGGACGAAAGCGGATCAAGAAAAGCTGTCATCCTATGAGGCTGTTGAACGGGTGGAACCGATGATGGAAGCGGCTCCTTTGACATGGGAAACGGCCCATGGAGAGAAAAGACAATTTTCTATCATCGGTGTGGATGAGAAAGGACCTTCTTTTATAGAAGGTGACAATAAAGGCGATTTGTATCAACGATTATCAGAAACGCCTTCTATCGTGTTAGGAGAGCGTGCTTTTGATGAATGGGGTGGGCGTATTGGAGAGAGTGTGTATCTCAATGCACCTTCTGGCCGGCAACAGTTACAAGTCATTGATGTGGTCAAAACTTCTCATCATTCTGGTTATGTGGCATTTGTCGATCAGACATTTTTACAAGAGGATTTAGGGTGGGCGCAGCCTCTTGATATCCTGCTTACGTTAAAAGACAAAGGTGCCGGTGAGTCTTTACGAGATCAGCTATGGGAAGACTTTGGACAGCGGCTTTCAAAGGTGAAAACAGTAGAGGATGAGATTGAATCAACGACATCGGCTTTAACTGGTATGAACGAGTTAATTTCTATGATGCTCATTTTCATTATGGGGCTCGCGAGCATTGGAACAGCCAATACACTGTTGATGAATACGCTTGAACGTACATCTGAGATTGGCACCATGCGTGCGCTTGGGCTGACAAAGCAGCAGGTGAGAAAAATGATCGTCGGAGAAGGTGTGCTCATTGGGTTATCAGGTGTGATTGGCGGCATTTTATTTGGTGTGATTCTTCTATATGTCTCAAGCCAATCTGATTGGCTCGGTGGATTTGTTTCATTTCAGCTGCCATTTGTGCATGTGTTGCTGGCAGTGATCGCAGGAATTGCGCTCAGTTTAGCGGCTTCGTGGATTTCTAGTGCGACAGCGAGTAAAATAGAGATGATATCATCTCTCAAAGAAGGTTAAATCATATGTCAGTGAAATACGGAATTTTAACATCGCTCTGTCAGCAGCAACATCATGGATATGAATTAAAGCTAGAGCTGGAGTCATTGCTCGGAATAAAAGGAAAAATCAACCCGGGTCAAATCTACACGACGCTTGATCGGTTAATTCGTGATCAATTGGTGACAGCAGTGGGAATAGATGACCAAGATCGAAAGCTGTACGACGTGACGGAAGAAGGCAGACAAGAGCTTGAATCATGGCTGTTGGCGCCTGTTCCGTATCATGCTGTAAAGGATGATTTTCACTTTAAATGGGGCTGTGCACGGAAAATCAGATTTCATCATGAAAAAGAAATGCTTCAGCAGCAGAAAGCCGTCATCATGAAAGATGTGATGGAACTCACGAAGCTGAAAACGGAATGTCTTGTGCAAGGTGATGAGAGTCGGTACTTATTGATTTCTGGCACGCTGCTTCATTTAGAGGCGGATTTGAATTGGATTCATCAAATTGAGCATCGGAGCGGAGCATCATTTTAGAGAGGTCTTTCTTTTGAAGAAAGGTCTTTTTTTGGCTTCGTTCGGAGCATACGCAGATAGGATGGGAAGAAAGTTTGGTATGATAGGTGTAAATTGATTGTATTTTCAGAAAAGGGGTTTGATCAATGAAAACATCACGTAATCCTGAGACCATTCACGCGCCAGTTGCACCGTACATCCATCAAATAGAGACAACAGGACCGCAGCGTTGGTTAACCTTATCAGGGCAAGTGGGGATGGAAGTCGATGGGACCATCCCAGCGAGCCCGATGGAACAGCTCGAGCTAGCGTTAGAGAATGTAAAACGCAATGTAGAAGCGGCAGATATGAAAGTAGAAGATATAACGAAGCTTGTGTTTTATTTGGTAGGTGAGTTTGATGCTGAGAGAAGAAAACGAATCATGGGTCAGTTTTTAGGAGACCACCTGCCTTGTATGACGATGATTTATGTGGTGGCTTTGGCTTCACCTGCTTTAAAGGTCGAGGTGGATGCTTGGGCTTGTCGGGATATGGATTCGGTTTAAGAGTTGGCTTAATGATGGTCTTGATGAGGTAGATAATGAAAAATTTTTGCATAAGGGAAGTATGGGATAAAAGATTGGATTTTCATATCCAATCTTTTTTATATTTAGTTCTCTCTAATTTATTGATATAAATACCTTTTAAGTATTTTTTTTAGAATATTTTACACAATTCCCCTTACTTCGACATTTTTCATATGGTAATATCAGGGTGCATAGCGATTGGGTCTATTGACACTATGCAAATTTCTAGAGGAGGTTTTACTTATGACAAGAAACCAAAAAGAATGGGAATCTGTGAGTAAAAAAAGCCTTAAGCGTCCAGGTGGTACTTCAATTGTTAAGGCAGCTGGATGTATGGGGTGCTGGGCCTCAAAGAGTATTGCAATGACACGAGTTTGTGCACTGCCACATCCTGCAATGAGAGCTATTTAATGAATAACATAGGGAGTTAAGCATATATTGCTAGCTCCTTATTCTATAAAAGGGGTGTCTATTTATGTCAAGTAATCAACTAGCAGAATACGATTTACCTGAACTAGCGATTCATTTGCAGCCTCATGGCGCAGTCATGATAGATAGAAAATCAATGTATTACTTTAGATTAAGTGGAAGAGGGGCTCAGCTTGCATTTTTATTATCTAAGAATAAAGACGTGAGCAAAACTGCTCGTATCTGGGAAATCGTTAAAAAGGAAAAGCTAACAGCTGATCAGTTGCGTGAAGAATTGAGTGCTCATCCTTTTACAGAAGCTTGGACACAGGGGTTATTGGATCAACCTATTCAATTTACAGGATCTTTACAGTCCTATTTGCCCATTAGCTGTACTCTCCAATTAACAAACGCTTGTAACTTAGGTTGTTCCTTTTGCTATGCTAGTTCCGGTAAGCCCTATCCTGAAGAGTTAACATGTTCCCAGTGGATTAATGTGATGCAAAAACTAGCTGCGCAAGGTGTGGCTGATGTGACTTTAACAGGGGGCGAAGCCAAGCTCATAAAGGGTTTTAAAGAAATTGTGATGGTTGCGAGTTCATTATTTACGAACGTAAACGTTTTTAGCAATGGCTTAAACTGGAGACAAGAAGAAGTGGAATTACTCAGTCATTTAGGAAATGTATCTGTACAAATTAGTATTGACGGTACGAGCGACACTCACAATTCCTTAAGGGGAAGGAAAGGTGCTTTTCAGGAAAGTATGGAAACCATCCAGCGGTTAACAGAAGTGAATGTTCCTGTAATTGTTGCAATGACCATCAATGAAATGAACGCTGATCAAGTAGCGGAGGTTGTTGATCATTGTGCAAAAGCAAATGCCTCTATTTTCCGTGCTGGTAAGACATTATCCGTAGGACGTGCTACAAAGAATTTTAAAGCGCTAGAAACTTCATTTGAACATCGTGTTCAAAGCCAGTTACAGCAGGCACGTTCTAAGTGGGGACACCATTTGAATATAATTGATTGGGAGCATGAAGAGAGTTCTTTTACAACTGATTTTTGTACACCGGGTTATTTGGCTTGGTATATAAGGGCAGACGGTTATGTGACACCTTGTCAATTAGAGGATATTCCTTTAGGTCATATTCTAACTGATTCTTTTTCTGATATTGGTTCACCAACACGTCTATTGAAATTGAAATGTGAAGCGAAAAACTGTAAATGTATAGGGAAAGTTGAACTATCCGAGCCAGATCTCCCCTTTGAAAATGAAAAGAGAGCAGGCATCACTCATGAATAGTATGACTTTTATTTTGTGGTCAGGTCTTGGAGTGATAGGGCTCTTCCTGTTTGCGAAGTATAGAGTGTCAACAATAGAATCAAACCTTTTAGATAAAATTGAGGCAAGAAAAGTGGGTATCGATTTTATTAGAGAGTTTGTGGGCATAGACGTGGAATCTTGGGAGGTATATTCAGTCTATTGGTATGATCATGAAACAGTGAATAAGTTACATCATTTAGGTTTACTTAAAAAAAATCGACATATACTTCATGAAATGGGATTGGTTGAGTCTTGGCGTGTTCGTTTTGTTCACCAAAACCAATCATTCGTGATAGGAGTAAACGCTAAACGGGAAGTGACCTTTTTTTATGCAGATGTAAGGCAAACTTCATTATCTAAAAAAGACGGTCAGATTTCACTAGAAGGTTTAAAAGATCAATTGACTTGTTCTTCAAAGGGATTATGGGCTAAGACAAAACCAACTGGTTCTGGTTCAAAAGAAGAGGATTTTCGTGAAATTAAAACATATTGGTATCTCGCTGAAAAGGAAGATATCCGACTTAAGGTAACAGTTGAAATGCAATCTGGTGTGATCACATATATCGGCACAGATACAGAGATTTTAACGGATCAGATGAATAAAGTAATAAGAGATGAACAAGTTGAGTCTACTTTTGGTCTCTCAGGTATGTTAGGGTCAGCTGCTGCGATGATCATGGCTATATTAGTTTTAGTCTTAATGAATGTTCAAATTAACCTCACATTAAGTTTTATGCTGGGTTTCATGATTGTACTAGTGCAATCTCTCACAATTAAGGAGGATATACAGTTAACGATAGTAAATGCTTACGATGCTAGGATGAGTGTTCAAACTGTTAAATTACTTGGTATACTCTCTACTTTGTTTGCAGGATTATTGACAGGATTTGTAGTATTTATATGTTCATTGGCAGGAGGCGCTCTTGCGAATGAATTAGAAATGAAATTTTTAGATGAAATCGTTGGACAAACTTTTATTGGTCTTAGCGCTGGGTTAATTAGTCTAGGCATCACATCACTGGTCTTTTACCTGTTAGAGAGAATGAATAAATTACGTATTTCTCCGGAACTATCGAATAGAAGTATGTTTTTATCTGGATTTACTTTAAGACAAGGGCTTAATATGAGTCTACAAAGTTCTATTGGGGAAGAAGTGATATACCGACTCTTAATGATTTCTCTTATATTTTGGTTTAGTGGGAATGCGATATTGTCCATTTTAATATCATCTTTTTTATGGGCAATTATGCATCAGGTTACTGGTTATGATCCAAGATGGATTCGCTGGGCGCATCTTTTTGTTTTTGGATGTTTTCTTGGTTTTCTTTTTATGCATTATGGATTTATTTGTGTACTGGCGGCACATTTTATTCACAATTTTGTGCTCGTTTGTATGCCCTTATGGCAATTTAAACTTCAAAGATATCTACATACCAAAAAGCCTCAGCATACATCACTCTAATAAAAGGGAGAGATTTGATGCCATTCATGGAGGTTCAGAATGTAAGCAAACGATATAGCAATGGTGATGGGATAGAGGGTCTTTCATTTTCCATTGAAGCAGGGGAGGTTGTGGCGCTGCTTGGGCCTAATGGTGCGGGGAAGACGACAACCATTCGATGTTTAACAGGTCTCTATCAACCTGATCAAGGGGAAATACTCATAGAGGGATTTCCTCCTGGTCATTCCCATGTCCAAAAAAAAGTAGCTCTTATTCCAGATCAGCCATATTTGTACCCAGATTTAACGGTTGCTGAACATGTTCAATTCCGTGCGAGGGGCTATCATAAAGGTTTAAAACAGATCAAAGAGAAGGTATTTGAGGCGTTGAAAGAAGTACATATCGAAATGAAGATGAACGAATTGTGCGGAAGGCTTTCAAGAGGTCAAAAACAGCGTGTCGTCTTAGCAGGGGCCATTGTGCAAGATGCCACCCTTTTTATTTTAGATGAGCCGACCGTTGGGTTAGACATCCCTTCGAAACAATGGCTGTCAGATTGGCTGATACAGAAGAGCCTTCAAGGAGGTTCGGTTCTTGTGTCCACTCATAGTCTAGAGTTTGTTCTTGATACGGCTAGCAGGGTGATATTGATTCGAGATGGTGCCATCATGAAAAGTATCACTGTTCCTAAGCGGCAGGAAGAACAAATGAAGTGGCGGGCAGAAGTCATTCAACTCTTAGGGGAGTGGTCTAGTGAATAACACGCTTTCCCTTTTATGGATGAAATCCCAAAGGCGCTTGATCAGTAAAAATCAACAAAAGAAAATGCCCTTTCTGATCTTGCTACTTATGATGGCTGCCATCGGTTTTCAGCTGAGCGCAGTCTCAAGTATGGGCGATTGGAATGTGGGTACAGCTGGATGGATCATTGTCGTTTTATTTGTTCTTTATACTGGCTTTGGCTTGTTTTCGAATAGGCTGCCTAGTCAGATGAACGATATCATGTGGTTGTATGGAAGTGGTGCTTCCTTATGGACGGTTGTGATGAGTGTATGGGTATATCACATTTTTTGGCGATGTGCTCTTCTCATTGTTTCTGCTGTGATGGCTGATATTCTCCTTCTTTGTTTAACGAAGCAGTACTTTTTTCTACTTGGTAAATCACTCCTGTTAACAGCGCTGTTATGTATGATCGAAACATGGATGATTGCGGTATCTTGTGCAAGAACCATTCAAGTGTATAAGCGAGTGCTCTTCATTGGTTTTATACTGATGTTTGGTTGTCTTTCATTGCTTATTATGAATCAATTGATATTGAAACAGTCTTCAATGATGGAGATCTCTGCTTCTTTGATGTATCAAGTCGGACACATGATAGTGGAGTTTTCATTCATTTCTGTATTGATATTACTTGGAGTGATGATTTTATCTTTCATGATGATGTACAGGTCGAGTCATCGTATAGAGATGATGGAGTCGTTAGTCAAAGAGGCGGCATTTTGGGAGGAATTTGAGGGGAAACAGGTTCATGTAAATCCAATAAGTCCAAAGAAAAGCAAGACGTGGTGGGGGCTTTCATCATTAACGGGCATCTGGGCTTTCCTTTGGCTAGAAATATTGATGATCAAAAAGTATGCTACCTTCCACCTGTTATCTACCATGCTGTTGATCGGTACTTACTATGTCGTCAGTTCTTATTTTTCAGATTGGTTGACTCTATTCTTTCTGGTCATTGGTGCATCTGTCCTGCTCAGTTCATATTACGCTGGGATTGTAAGACACGGGCAAACGGGATTGCTGTATCTTTTTCCGGGCGCTTTATATCAAAAAATTCTTATATTGGAAGTGTTTCAAACCTTTTGGTTGTATGGTGTCTACTTGATTTCTCTTATCTTGTTAGAGATTCATGATGTATTGTATTGGGCCATTTATGGCGTAGGGGTATATATTTGGTTTTTGACTATACGGCTCTTTGCCTTTACGCAGCCTTTGAGACGAGAAGCGAGTCTTTCTTTGGGCATCTATTATCGATCATTGCTCATCGGATCTGTCATAAGTGCTGCGGTCATCATTGGGATTCATCTGTTCACTAATGGCTGGTTTACAACGATGACATGTGTATTTGCTGGATGTGTATGTTATGTGATGTGTTATCGATGCCGTGGGACTCATTAAAAAGAGGAGTTGATTGTCATGAAACCAGAAGATAAGCTATCCCAATCGGTTCAACGTTTAGTCAATACCAATGAAGTAACGATCGTTCAAGCCATGGGAGAGTTAAGGAAATCAGGAAAAGAGGCAGTGCCAGTGCTTGTTGAAGCCTTAAAAGAAGAGGGTTCTTTGCGGAATATTGCAGCAGCGGTTCTTGGTGAATTTGGAGCAGATGCAGGGGATGCAGCAGAAGCTCTTGCTAAACTGTTAGAAAGTGAAGAAGAGGAGACAAGAATGGCGGCTGCGATCTCACTCATGAGAATTGGTCAGCCTAGTTTGCCATTTCTTCTGTCTTTGGCAAAGCGTTATGAGGGTCCTACTTGTTTTTGGGCATCGTGGTGTATCTCTTGGATTGACCCATCAAAAATCGAAAAAAATATGTACGAGTGCCTAAAACAGGAACAAGAGAATCCATCAGGAAATGTGGCCCCTTTTGCCGCAGAAGAGGCACTAGGAAAAATCATCGCTTTTCAATTAAAAGAAAAGGGGGATGAGTAGTGGAAACGCAAATACTTAAATGGCCTGAGCACCTTCCTTGGATTCATTCTTCACATCAGCGGTGTTTACCTGAAGGGCATACTCAGCTTCTTTATTTTTGGTCAGTTAACTGTCCTCATTGTGAAGAATTAACCGGCCACATTCTACATAGTGTGGATCAGTTGAGTATCCATTTAACCTGTGTCCATGTTCCATATACGGAAGAAGAAAAATCGATAGAGGTTGTTTCGAAATATGCGGAGGAAAAGAATCTCATTGCTCCCATTGTGTTGGATCAAGATTATGAGATTGTCACAAAATATAAAATTCAAGGATTACCAAGTTTTTGCCTCATAGATAAAGAGGGGCAATTAATTGATCGGAAAATGGGAGATACCGGCTGGGAAAAAATATTAAAAAAACTAGAAAAACGATCATAATTAGGGTTATGGAGGAGAGCGTTTTGTTTCAATCAAACCAAGAATTGAAAAAAACGGTGGTCTTTTATGCAGGTGTGGGAGCTGTTTTGCTGATTCTCATGATGTTGAAATGGCTGCCGGTTTCTGCAGACTGGGAGTTGCCGTTGATTTTGTTTGGATTGGGGATTTTGTTTTATGTGAAGCGTGTGCTTTTTAAAGAAGAAAACGATCATAAGGCATAAGTTTTCTACCGAGGTGATTTTGAAAGGTACAGTTGATGAAAGGTAAGTAATAAAAGGTTGGATGTTGAATCCAACCTTTTATTACTTCCTGTATTGAGTTTAAAAACAAGGGAATGCTTTTATATTCTCAGAGCAGTGTTTGAATCAAATTTTAAAAATCCAATATCCTCCATGTATTTGAAATAGCGTTTGATTAAATGATCATCCATAGGGGGATAGGTCATTCCATGTGCTTGGAGAACCGTTTGAGTATTTGTTGAGTCAAAGTGCGCCATGTTTTCGTATAGTTCCCAGACTGTTTTGTCTCGTTCTACCTTTTCAGTGAGCATTGGAAGAAATGGCGTAAGGGCGTTGTCTGCGTGTTGGTCGCTTGCTTGAATGAGAGCTTCTACCCAATCGTTATATGCTTTCTTTTCTAATGGATAGCCTATTTCTTCTGTGATTTTTTGAAAAAATTCACCTAATTCCATGCTTTCTTCTTGAGGTGGGACGAGGTGATAGGCTTTGCCGAAGTTGGCTGGATCCTTGCATATGGTTGTAATGGCTTTTGAAACAAAGTCGACGGGTACGAATTCTTTTCGTTGATTCGGTAGCTCACCGTAAGCCTTTAATTGGATGCATCCTTTGATTAGTCTCGCCATGTAATCCTCTGTATTATGAACGCCTGTTTGACTGTCGCCCATGATGAAGCCGGGGCGAAGGACTGTGATCGGCACGCCACGTTTTTTTGCTTCCCACATGATTTTTTCTGCCACCCATTTACTTTGAGAGTACCCAATGTCCTTTTCTACAATAGGAAGATAAGCATCGATGGACGTATCTTCAAAAAGAACGGTCGTGCCATCTAAATACCCGGCAGGTCCGAATATGGCAATAGTCGATAAGAAATGAACAGGCTTTACCTGTTCTGTGCAGGCGAGTTTGATGATATTTTCTGTGCCGGTGACATTTGTATCCTTGTGCATGTGATAGGGCTGAACGTAATTGACTTTTGCTCCATTATGATAGATGGCATCAATGGTTTGGGCGAGTTGTTGAAATTCCTCTGTTGAGAGTCCTAGTTGAGGCTTGTCCAAGTAACCTACAATCGGTTTTAGTTGTTTCAGATAATGTTCGTCCCATAGGTGATATTTCTCCATATTTACTTGTATTCTCTGTCTTGCGTGCTGTTTGTCCCTTGCTCTGATGACACAATAGATTTGGATGGAGGGATTCATTCGAACAAGCTCTTTAATGAGATAAGCGCCTAGAAAGCCGGTTGCTCCTGTTAATAACACGGCATTCTGCTTAAAGGATTTAGAATCGAATAGGTGCTTTGGCTGAATCTTTTCATCTAAAAATCCCTCTGATGTGAGCTGTTGTTTCGGCTCAGGTGTTTGATTTTGTAGCATAAGATGAACTTGTTGAATCGTAGGATGTTCATAAAGGGTGCTGGCAGGTAGTTCAACGTGTAATGTCTCCTGCATACGCATTAAGGTTTTGGCGGCAAGGATGGAGTTTCCTCCTAAGTCGAAGAAGTGATCGTTTGTGCCAATGGGCTCTACCTTTAATAGGTCTGTCCATATTTCACAGAGTGCTTCTTCGGTTTGATTAGTTGGTGCGACATATTCAGTTTGCAGTTTGGGTCTGTCGAAATGATGTCTTGGTAGTGCTTTTCGATCGACTTTTCCATTTGTGGTCGTAGGGAAGTTTGTCAATAGAACATAATGTGAAGGGCGCATGAAATCAGGGAATGTTTTCTTTGCATAAGTTTGAATGGTATATAGATCCCATGTCTTTTTGTTGGACGGAATGATGTATGCAATGATGCGCTTATCCCCAGGTATCACTTCTGTGGCTGTCACCAAACAGGATTTAACACTTGGGTGCTGGATCAACACATGCTCAATCTCGCTAAGCTCAATACGAAAGCCTCTAATTTTGACTTGGTCATCCTTTCTACCAATATATTCAATCAGCCCATCAGGTTGTTGTCGAACAAGATCCCCTGTTTTGTAATAGGTTCTTCCATTCCGTTCGATGAAACGTTCCTTTGTTAGGTTTTCTCTTCGCCAGTAGCCTAATGCTAGTCCATCTCCTGAAGTGATGAGTTCCCCTATTTGTCCTTGAGAGACAGATTCACCTTGTTCATTTGTGATGTCAATGATGGTTCCTGCTACAGGTCTGCCAATTGGTATACTGACGAGATCATCCCAGGTGTCTGGCAGTTGAAAAGTTGTTGTGAAGATTGTATTTTCTGTCGGGCCATAGCCATTAATGATGGTCGTATGTGGGAGCTCCTTTAATGCTTGATGAACGACTTGAGGAGACATGACATCTCCGCCAGAGACGATGTATTTAACTGATTTGATATCGTTCAGGTGTGACTCCATCATCAAGTTGAACAATCCAGTAGTTAAAAAAAGAATCGATACATCATAGTCTTTAATGGTTTGACTGACGAGTTCAGGAGTCAGTTTTCCAGAAGGAGGAATAGCGAGTGTCGCTCCATTTAATAAAGCGGACCATATTTCAAATGTAGAGGAATCAAAAGAGATGGTAGATAATAATGCTAAGGTATCAGAAGAATTAACGGGCAGAAAGGAAGGGTTATGCGTTAGGTGCATGATACATCTATGTGTAATGACAACACCTTTTGGTTTTCCTGTTGTGCCAGAGGTATACATGATATAAGCGGCATCAGAAGGTTTTACATCAAAAGACGGGTTTGACGTTGATTGTGTAAGGATGAGATGTTTTTCTTTATCTAAGTAGATAGTAGGAATAGGCAAGGAGGTTAGGCTTTGAGTGACATGTGATGTTGTGAGTAAAAACGATAGTTCGGCATCTTCAATCATAAATTGAATACGTTCACTAGGGTAATTTATATCTATAGGCACATATACGGCTCCTATTTTGGTGATAGCGAGAATAGAGACAATCAATTGTGGTGATCTTTCTAAGGCTAGGCCAATATGAGAAGCTTTCGTTACGCCCATTTTGATAAGGTAATTGGCGAACTGGTTACTTTGTTTCTCAAGTTCAGCATATGTGATGTTCTGATGGTTGCACGCTAAAGCTGGATGATGCGGCGTGTGAGTGGCGTGGTGTCTCATGATATCACATAAATTTTGATCATTCATGATGATATTCCCCCTCTAGAATTTGATAGATTAGGAATGTTATTCCTAAATCCACCCAAAGTGTATATGAAGAAATATTCATTGTCAATGAAGGTCATATCAACAATGAAATGTAAAATTTATATAATAATTGAAATAATATGCAGATATATTGTCCTATTTAGAGATAAAATGTATGGGACCCTCGGCTTTTTCCTTGAATGAGCGTTTTGATGATCAAGATGAGATGAAAATAGGGGGAAATTGAATCATAAGGTAGGCTGGATTCACTGATAGGATGAAAGATCACTTTTTTATTAGAAATATATATACTATTTCGAAAAAAATTTGGTAAAATATACAGGTATATCTTAAATTTGTTATATATTGTTTAAGGAGCTGTCGTGTTGAAGGGATCTAGGGTTGAGTTTATTGATAGTTTACGTGGTTTTAGTTTATTAGGTATTTTGATTGTGAATATGCTTAATTTTCAATATGATTATGATTTTGAGAAGATGTTTGATCCGAGCATATGGGGACAGGAGTTTGGGGTATATGTCACGGAAATCTTGTTCCAGGGGTCATTTTATCCGATTTTCTCCTTTTTGTTTGGGTATTCTTTTATCAAACTGATTGAATCCACAAAGGCCAAGGGGCTGAATACGAATGCTATTGTCGTCCGCCGCGGCTTTGGTCTTATTGTGCTTGGGATGCTGCATTTAATCTTTATTTGGAGTGGCGACATTCTTCTCTATTATGGAGCTTGTACGTTTTTCCTAATGATGTTTATACACAGCCGAATCAAAACAGTGTTTATATGGTCGGGTATTTTAGGTGCCATATCTTTAGTGATTTATCCATCTCTAATGAATTTTATTTACGGAAATTCTGAATTATTAACAAATGTATATGGAACTGGTACATATGGCGATATTGTGTTGAGCCGGATTACAATCGAAGATGATATGGTAATCGTCTCCATCATGATGGCAATTGTAACACTTACTCTGACACCAATTTTAAGTCTTCTCTATGCTCCTATCATGATCGGTCCATTTGCACTGCTTGGCATGGCGATCGGGAAAAAAGGTCATTTGACAGAAGAAGATCGAGGCATGGCTTATCGTAAAGGCTGGGTTTGGATGATTATCATCGGGCTCGCTTTAAAATGTGCAACGTTCAGTGATGCTCCTTGGAGTGAAATGGTGTTGACGTTAGGAGCCTATGTCCTGACGATCGGTTATATTCAAGCTTTCATTGTCTTTTACTATTCAAAGGCTGCACAAGGGTTGAAACGTCTGCTTGCAGGACTGGGCCGATTGTCTTTATCAAACTATTTGGCTCAATCTATTATTTGTACAACGATTTTCTATTCTTACGGACTTGGGTTATTCGGACAAATGGGCTCAATGTTTGGACTGCTACTTGCTGTTGGACTATACACAGCTCAGCTGTTTATCAGCTATCTCTATTTGAAAAAGTGGAGAAGAGGGCCTGTGGAATGGCTTATGGGAAAATGGGTATATTGGAGATAAACTGTTTGTATATAATAATAAAATCTTCAATATGTTTCAAAAAGTAAAAAAATAAGTTATATGCAAAATATTGTATTTCTAAATATTGTATGTTACTTTTGAATAAGGGAGGGATTCTTTTGAACTATAAGTTAATTTTTTTTGTTGTAATATCGTTTTCGTGTTTGTTTTTTGTTCAAGATTTAAAAGCAGAGGGATTAGAAGAAATACCACAAGTAAATGTTAAACCTGAAGTTAACGAAATTTCATTAAAGTGGGAAGATATTGGAGATAGTTATGATGTGTATTCAAATGATAGGTTAGTATGGAGTGGGAAGGAATCTAAATTTACAGATAAGGATTTAGAAGAAAATACTCCTGTGGAATATGATGTTAATATATACAAAAAAGGTAAAAAGATCGATGTAATTAGGGTAGATACAAAAACATTAGCTAATAAAAAGATGAAGTTGATGCATTCTAATGAAGAAGATAATGTAGTAAACCCCCTGAATAATGAAGACTACATTGATAGTACGATTATCAATAACTCAATTAATCTAAAATTAAGAGGAAATGTTAAAGATAATTTTAGTGGTAAAATAGAGTTGTATAAAGATGATAAGCTTATATCGAGCGATGCTAGTAATGGTTTTCAAGATTCTGAAATTAAAAGTGGCGAAACATATTCGTATAAATTTGTGGTGTATCACAAATTGAGCGATTCTGAAATTGAAGAAATTAATTCAGAGTTGAGTAAAAGGGGTCAAATAATTAACTTCGCAGATTTTAAATCATATTATTATAGACCTTACGAATATATTAAAGTCATTAAAATTCCAGAAAAAAACAAAATGAGCACGTCAGGGTATACACCACCTGTTGATTATTATCCCAATCAAGTGGGTGTTAATTACCGAACATTTATACCAACTAAATATGCACCAGCTGCTTCAATAATTAGTGGTATAACATCTAAGGATAAGTTTGGTGGCGATAATAGATCTTTTAGTTTTTCTAATGGTACACATCGAACAATGGTTGAAACTGCCGTAAGATTTACCAAAAATGGTTCAAATACAACATTCAAAAAGAATGTAAGTTATACAAGACTTTATGATAAAGATGGTAAATTTAAAAAGCAGAAGAAGCCAACAGATAAAAATATTGTTTTTAAACAGGGTAAAAAAGATAAAAGTATGAATTATTACGTTATTGATCATGATGCTACAGTAGGTTTTAATGACTTTGGATTTGTTACACCATCTATTAATTATAGGGCTGGTATTGTTGTTTACAAGAATGGAAGGATTACTGTTAGCGGATCTAGAGACCAAGCTCCAAGCCATGAAATGTATGCTTATATCCCATATACAGACATTAGTATTACTCTTTTTAAAGCATCAAATAAAGGTTTTGAGTATTTATTTCCTGTAGCGCCATCTGCTAGAATGAGTATAAATACCAAAATCTAAAAGGAAACAACCTCACTTGGTTTTAGTGAGGTTGTTTTTAAAATTAGGTAAAATTAAGCTCATAATGAAAGCAGATATAAATGCATTGAGTGAAAAAAAACGGTCATTGAGTTGAAGGTCTAGGAACAAACTGATAAAAATAGATGTTAAAATAGCAACACAAAAGATTTTAAGTTTTGGACTTAAGTTCAAATAACCAAAAATATAAGAAAATATAAAATAGCTAATAACAGCAAGTAATGGTATATATGATAGGAGCAAGATGATATATACGAAGATTTCATTACTATCTCCTATTCCTCCATTTATAAATCTGAATATAAATAGAGCACTTAAAAATATAGAATAAAAAATAATAAAACCATATACAAAACGTTTTGTAATTAACATATAATCCCCTTTTTCCCTTTTTGTACATAATAACTCAAATACTCTTTTTTTGAAACACTTTATTATGCTTTTTATAATAATTATAATTTTGATTGTTAACAATAGTGTGATGCAAGAAAATCCTTTGTTAGTTTCTTCGGATTCGAAATGATATGTGTTGTTATTAGATGCTTCTTCTAATTTTGAATGCTAAATAGGGTGAGACTTCAAGGGAGAGGGCCTGTGGAATGGCTTATGGGGAAATGGGTATATTGGAGATAAATTGATTTGTTGAGGAACCGCATGGCTGAAGAGCTGTGCGGTTTTTTAGTTGGATCGCATTCAAAAAAGTTAATAAAAGGAGTTGAATATTTTTTCATTGTGTATATAATGTATATATAGTGTATATACAATATTTCATTGCGAATACCAGTACAGAAAAAAGAGGTTTTTTATATGCAAATTACGATTTCTAACCATTCTAAGGAGCCTATCTATGAGCAAATTACGACGCAAATTAAATCGTTGATCTTAACGGGTGAGCTTGCAGAAGGTGCGGCCCTGCCGTCTATCCGAAAGCTGGCGAAGGATTTACAAATCAGCGTCATCACAACAAAACGTGCATATGAAGAGTTAGAGAAGGCAGGATTTATTTATTCGATTGTCGGTAAGGGATCATTTGTTGCCGAGCAAAACCTAGAGGTCATGAGAGAGAAAAAATTGAAGGTGATTGAGGAACAGCTTGGAGCGGTTGTTACAAACGGCAAGGAATTAGGCTTATCTTTTGATGAATTGCAGCAGTTATTAAAGTTCTTGTATGAGGAGTGAGATGAGTGGAGCATGTGATTGAATTCAAAGGAGTATCAAAACGGTTCAAAGACTTTTCTGTGCAGAATCTTGATTTACAGGTCAAAAAGGGCTTTGTTACTGGGTTTATTGGAGAAAATGGAGCCGGTAAGTCGACCACGATTAAAATGATCATGAATTTGTTAAAACCAGATTCTGGTGAGGTTAAAATTTTTGGATTAGATTATCGCACCCATGAAAAAGAGATTAAGGAACGAATTGGCTTTGTTTACGATGCTAACGTTTTTTTCCCAGGATTGAATTTAAAAGACATCAAACGGATTGTGGCACCTGCCTATAAACGCTGGGATGATAGACTATTTTATCAATATATTGAACAGTTTGGCCTGCCGCTGAATAAAGCGATTAAAACATTTTCAAAAGGGATGCAGATGAAGGCATCGCTTGCGATTGCGCTGTCGCACCATGCAGAGCTGATTATCATGGATGAACCAACTGCTGGTTTAGATCCGGTCTTTAGAAGAGAGCTGCTCGGCACGTTACAAGAATTGATGATTGATGGAAATCGAACGATTTTTTTCTCAACGCATATGACGACTGATTTAGATCGCATCGCGGATTATATTGCGTTTATACAAAATGGAAGATTGGTCTTTCAACAGTCGATTCATGAGGTGGCGGAGAATTATGCGCTGGTGAAGGGGAGCCTGGATTTGCTGGATCGAGACACAGAAAAGGCGTTTATCCATATTCAGCGTACGGCAGCCGGATTTGAAGCATTAACAGATCGGATTGATGAGGTGAAACTTATTTTTGGGGATGCTGTTGTGATTGAACCGGCGTCGCTTGAGGATATCATGTTTTATTTGAAAGGCGGGGTTGCGCATGTTTCATTTAATTAAGCGTGATGTGATTTTGCAAAAGAAGCAGTTACTTATTTTTATTCCGTTTATCTTATTTTTCATTTTCATGGATGTCCATCCAGTATTAACGTTTCTAGTCGCTAGTGTCTTCATTCCATTTAACACATATGCTTATGATGAGAAGGCAGAAACGAATATTCTATTAAATTCCTTGCCCTATACACGTAAAGAAATTATCGCATCACGTTATCTTGGCGCCATTTTCTATATGAGTATTGCGATCGTGCTGACAAGTGCTGCATTATTTGTGTTTGGGAAGCTGTTTTCGCTGTCAGATATTGCGATTGGCAGCGGGTTGTTTTTATTGTTCGCAGCATGTACGTTTCCATTGTTTTATATCTTAAAGCCTGGTTATATCACAACGGCAGTGATCATTGGCTTTATCGTATTATCTGCTATGGGACCGCCTGTTGTTCTCTATTTAGCAGAGCAATTCAGTGGAATCACTGATTTTATCATGAATTTATCGATCCCTATTGTATATACGGGGTCAACTGTACTGATTATGCTCATCTACTTGCTGTCTTGGGGACTTTCTACTGCGATTTACCAGAGGAAAGTGTTTTAAATCAGATGATCACATCATTTATAGAGAATCATTCATTTTGAGGTAGGCCTTTCAAAATGGATGATTCTTTTTTGCATCCGGTGAAATTGACATACAGAAGAAAAGAGGTTATTGTTAATTAACATAATGTTAATTATTTTTAACATATTGTTAAATAAATCATCCTTTAAGAAAGGAATTTGAAATGGAGATTAAAAATAGAATTAAGGTATTACGGGCAGAAAGAGACTGGACACAAAAGGATTTGGCAGAGAAGTTAGGTGTGACTCGTCAAACTGTGGCAGCGATTGAAAATGGTAAATATTCTTTGTCTTTAAAATTAGCATTTCAAATTGCTAGGACATTTGAAGTTGATTTGTATGACGTATTTCAAGAGGTCGACAAGGAGGAACAACAATGATAACGACGATCATACTTTATTCTCTCATTACCCTTTCTATTTTAAGCACGGCCTTTCAATTTAAGAAAAACCGTGAATATAAACATGATGAACGAGGTCAATTTATTTTAGCGAAAGCCGGAAGTTTTTCCATTATAGGTGTGGCTTTAGCCTATATATTGGTTGCTGTCGTTCAATCTTTGGTCCATCAATTCTCATCTCCAACAGAGTGGTTTTATATAGCAATTACGTTTATGTATGTATCAAGTGTTTGCGCAAATACAATCGGCATCATCTATTGTGAAAGAAAATATTAATTTTCATCGATGGATGTGAGCTAGAGTTCTTCATCATGAAGGGAAGAGAAAACCAATGAAAAAAATATTGAGAATCATGTTGATCTCCATAGGCACCATTATCACGGTCATGGTTGTTTTTCTAGCTACTGTTTATTTTGTAAACCTCATTAGTAATGAACGGGAGAAAGGGAAAATAGAAGATTATGGGCAAAAGGTCTTGGTGGATGGGAAGGAGATGAATGTGCTCATTCAAGGCGATGGGAAAGAAACGATTGTCCTTCTACCAGGCTATGGAACTGCTTCACCCGTGCTGGATTTTGAACCGTTAGTCAAGGAGTTATCGCAAGATCATAGAGTCGTTGTGATTGAACCGTTTGGTTATGGTTTAAGTGACGACACAGATAAAGTAAGGACAAGTCAAAACATTGTGGATGAGATTCATGAATGTTTGCAGAAACTCAACATTAAAAAATATACGCTAATGGGTCATTCGATTTCTGGCATTTATGGATTAGAATATGTGAATCAATACGAAAAAGAAGTCCAAGCCTTTGTTGGAATTGATAGTAGTTTTCCTAAGCAGGAGGATGCAGATGAATTGCCAGTCTCCAGCTTACAGCTGCTTCATCAATCCGGCTTTTACAGATTGATAGTGAAAATGAATCCAGATCAACTGGTGATGCCTAAAGTAGATGATCAAACGAAAGCTCAGATTAAAATGCTGACTTTCCGAAATTTCTTAGATGAAAGCCAAGCTAGTGAGGCAGAAAACTTTAGAAACAATTTTAAAAACGCTCAACGCCTACATTTCCCTAAGAAGCTCCCTGTTGCTTTTTATCTAGCGGATCAAACGGAGAAAGAAACACCAAACTGGAAACCAATGCATGAAGAGCTGCTGAAAAATGTAGACCACGGAAAAGTCGTTACTTTCAAAGGCGGCCATTATTTGCATCATACGAAATCAAAAGAAATCGCAGATGATGTGAGGGAGTTTCTATCGAACAACGAGCGCTCACGTTAGCGTTTTTCCTCCTCAGCTGGACAGATGAAACATCGCAATTTTGATCAAAACGAGTGAACTGATTTGTTTTATGATCAAGAAGAGGTGAGGGAGATGATGTATAGTCGGGTGACGCAAGAGGTGATTTCTTATTTGGAGTCGCATTTGATGGATGAGCTGTCGCTGAAACAGGTGCATGAGAAAGTAGGATATTCACATTTTCATTTGCTGCGTGTGTTTAAACGAGAAACCGGGCTGTCGATGGGGGAATATGTGCGGAAACGAAGATTAGCTACGGCTGCACAGCTTCTTTTGTATACGGATCAGGGGATTTTAGACATCGCTTTTTCGTTACAATTCCAATCGCAGGAAGCCTTTACGCGTGCTTTTAAGCATCTTTATTCTTTACCTCCCGGAATGTACAGGTCCATGATGAGAGACATGCAAATGAAAAAGGAGGAAGATTCGATGACATTACATGAAGCAGTACCTGGCTGGGGTTTGAGTGGTTCACATCCGCATATGTATGAGATGGGTGTTGATACAGCAGAGTTTCATACGGGAAAGCAATCAGGTGTTTTATCATCTAAAGAAGGCGTACAAGAAGGACAGTTTGCGACGATGATGCAGGGGTTTCAAGCAAAAGAGTATGTAGGCAAGCGGTTGAAGCTCTCTGCTTTCTTGAAAACAGAGAATGTATCTTCAGCAGGAATTTGGATGCGGGTAGATGACGGAAAGGGTGATACGGTGCAGTTTGATAATATGCAGAATCGACCTGTGACAGATTCTACGGAATGGAATCAATATGCGATCGTATTAGATGTTCCTATGCGCAGTGAATCCATTCATTTTGGAGTGCTACTCAGCGGTCATGGAACAATCTGGGCTGACGGTTTTCGATTTGAGGAAGTGGATGAGAAAACACCTACAACGAATATGGTGGAGGCTTCGGCTCTGCCAGATGTGCCGATGAATTTGCATTTTGAGCTTGAGAAGACCGTGTGAGCGGTCTTTTTTTGTTGTATACAAATCTGCATGAACCGTTTATAATGAAAAATATAATTAAACATACCGACGGTCGGTATGTAAAAGGAGGCGTTTGAACTGGCGCGAAATAAGTATCCAGAAAAGACGATGCAGCAAATTTTGGACGTGTCGACAAAGTTGTTTCAGGAAAAGGGATTTGAAAAGACAAGTTTGCAAGATATTATCCATGAATTGAATATGTCAAAAGGGGCTATTTATCATCATTTTAAATCGAAGGATGAAATATTACGCGGCGTGATGGATCGGCAGTTTCGTTATGCAACCGAGAAGCTTGAGGAGTTAATTGAGCATACGGAGGCAGTTCATGCGAAAGAGAAGCTGCAGCTTATCCTGGAGCAGCTTGTGGCAGACCCGCAGTCTCATTCGATTGATGGGATCTTGGTTGATCAGATGAAAAATCCGCAATTTGTGATTGAAGGCATGAAGACAGGTGTCAATCAGGATGCTTTGAGAATCAAACAGTTAATCATTGAAGGGATTGAGGATGGTTCGATGGAAACTGCGTTTCCTGGTGAAGTGGCAGAAGTATTTTTGCTTCTTGTGAATATATGGTTGAATCCCACCTTGTTTGTCCGCAATCATGAAGAAACGGTCCAGCGTTTGTGTTTTTTAAAGCAGATGATGAAGGGTCTTGGCGTGGATATTGTGAGTGATCTATTTATTCAAAAGGTGACAGCGCACTATGCTGAAATTGGCGGGTATGATCTGCCCGAAAAGTAAAGAATGCCAACTGATAGGAGGATGACGTATGATTCATTTTATGAAGGTTGAGCTAAGAAAAGGCCACATGAAGCAGTATATTCAAGCTAGTTTCATCGCGAGTATTGTGCTGCTAGTATTCATCTATTTTATTGCGTTTGCTGCAAAAATTGAACGCGAACCGGGTTTTCAGCAATATACGAATATTTATTTGTTAACGAGTACAGTATGGATGATCTTTTTTTCTATCATCACAGCTATGCTGTATTGGCGTGTAGGCAAGACTGTTTACACATCCAATTCAGTGAGATTCCTTTCTCATATGATATGGATGGTGTGCCTTTCAACGTTTGCGATGATGTGCAGTATCATTCCTTCGTTTGTTGTGTTTAGTGTGACTGAATTGTTTTTCCCTATTGTTCACGATACGCTGACGGCAGGTTCTCTGTTTCAATTAATGAAAACATTCTTTATGTTGATTGTTTGCGTTCAAGCGATTGGCATGATGGCGATGAGAATAGGCTTGAGCAAAAAATCTGTTTTGATGACCGTCCTGACTGCCATTGTTTTATGTGCTGTTTTAGGAAATGTATCACTCGCCATTTATGGCAATGATCAAATGAATCTCATCCTGTCAGGAGTGATGATTGCAGCAGTCCTCATTGTGATCTTGGAATTGTGGAGCCGCATCGGCCGGCTGCAAACGAGGTAATTCATGATGGGAAAAGGATGGAGACATGTGAAGCATACGGTTCAAATTGAAGAAGCAATAACGGAACTTTCGTTAAACTGGCTGGTGGGAGATGTTCGCCTTTATCACCATGATCATCCTTATTTATTGATGAAGCAGACCACCAATCACGTATTCCCCCATCGGTATTTACTGCATCATCAAGTGCAGGAAGGCAGGCTAGTCATTCAAGATAAAAGAAAACGAGCGATCAGCTTGGGGCTTCATCTTCATCAAACGAATTTGGAGATTTACCTCCCTCAGGCACAGTTACAGTCCTTGTCTATTCATTGTAAAGGAGCAAATCTATTCTTGGATGGACTGAAGGTGAAGAAGGCTGACTGCCAATTGATTTCTGGAAAGTCCATGTTTACGGGAGAAATCAAGCATCTGAGCTTGCAGACAGTGGGTGGATTTATCTCTAGTCAACAGCTCAACACGCAGACATTGAGCCTGCGTACTACTTCGTCAAAAGTGGAGATGGTAGGTGCTTTTTCAGATATTGATCTGAATTTAATAGGCAGAAGGGTACAGATACATTCAAAGGCCATGCTGCATTCGCTCAAATCGACGTCAACTGGATCATCTGTCAAAGTGGCGATTCCGGAAAATGATGGATTTATTTGTTATGTGAAGAAAAGATCAGGTACTTTTCACAATGACTTTCCTTGTGTTGATGATCAGGATAGAATGGTTTATAAAAATGGAGGGAAAAGCTTTGAGGTCGATATAAGGGGAGGTTCTTTTCTATTAAGTGATGGTCATTGAAGCGATGATGATCCTCTGATTCGATATATCAATATAAAATAATTTGAATATCTTTTTATGTCAGAATATTTTGTTAATAGTGTTTTCCTCAAAAAAACAATTGTTTTTTAAGGGTAGATTTATTATGATAATATACATCGAAAGATTGAAGATTTTGAATCAGAATGAAAATTCTGATTTTTTATTTTTTATGTTGTTTGTTGATGAGGGGGAATAGAAGTGGCTCAAAAGGAATTAAAGAGAGGGTTAAGTGCTCGTCATATTCAAATGATTGCGCTTGGCGGCACAATTGGTGTTGGCTTATTTATGGGGTCAGCTAAAGCCATTCAATGGACAGGTCCATCGGTTCTTCTAGCGTACGCAGTGTGTGGTATTTTTATCTTTTTTATTATGCGTGCGATGGGAGAAATGTTGTATCTTGAACCGAGTACGGGATCGTTTGCTACATTTGGGCATCAATATATTCATCCGCTTGCGGGGTATATGACAGCTTGGAGTAACTGGTTCCAGTGGGTCATTGTTGGAATGTCTGAGATTATCGCCGTAGGTGCTTATATGAAATATTGGTTCCCGGAGTTACCGGCGTGGATTCCCGGATTAATCGCCATGATCATTTTAGGTGCGGCCAACTTGATTTCGGTTAAGTCATTCGGTGAGTTTGAATTCTGGTTTGCGATGATCAAGATTGTGACGATTATTTTAATGATCATTGCAGGTTTAGGCATTATTTTCTTTGGGTTTGGCAATGGTGGAACAGCGATTGGTTTGTCTAACCTTTGGGCGCACGGTGGATTCTTTACAGGTGGATTTAGCGGTTTCTTGTTTGCATTGTCCCTAGTGATTGCTGCCTATCAAGGGGTAGAGCTCATTGGGATTACTGCAGGTGAGGCGCAAAATCCGCAAAAGACGCTGACAAATGCCATCAAAAGCATCATCTGGCGTATTTTGATTTTCTATATCGGTGCGATCTTTGTCATCGTGACGGTGTATCCGTGGGATCAGCTGAATACGCTCGGCAGTCCATTTGTGGCGACGTTTGCGAAAATTGGAATTACGGCAGCAGCAGGTATTATTAACTTTGTTGTCATTACAGCAGCGATGTCCGGCTGTAATAGTGGAATCTTCAGTGCGGGGCGTATGCTTTATACATTAGGTGTGAATGGACAGGCACCTGCTTTCTTTACAAAAATTTCGAAGAATGGTGTACCGTATTTTGGGACATTTGCTGTGCTGATTGGTTTAGCGGTTGGGGTGGTCTTAAATTACGTTTCTCCGCCAAACATTTTCGTTTATGTGTATAGTGCGAGTGTCCTTCCTGGTATGGTGCCTTGGTTTGTGATTTTAATTAGTCACATTGGCTTCAGAAAGGCGAAGGGGGCAGCGCTTGATCAGCATCCGTTTAAGCTGCCGCTTGCGCCATTTTCTAACTATTTGACAATCGGATTCTTGCTGATGGTGCTTGTGTTTATGCTGATTAATCAGGATACACGAATTTCTCTCATTGTGGCAATTGGGTTCTTGATTTTAGTGGCGCTTAGCTTTTTTGTATTTGGAATTGGTAAACGAAAACCGATTGAAACAGCTTCTTCTGATCAAACGGTGAAATAATCAAAAGCCTTGCGGAACAACCGCAAGGCTTTTGTCGTTTACAGAGAAGCTTTGACACGCTGAAAGACATCTGGAAAGTTGGTGAAAAGACCGGTGACGCCGTATTGCAGAAGACGTGTCATGTCTGCTTCGCTGTTTACCGTATATGGGTGAAGGAGGAGTCCGTGGCTTCTGACCTGCTGTACATTTTCAAGTGTCAAAGCTCTAAAATTCGGTCCGACCCCCACTGCATACGATTTGATGAAGTCGAGCTGATCATCTGTAATAGACGTCATTTGCGCTCTATCTAATAGCTGTACTTTTGGAAGCCGAGGGGCGAGTTTCTGCAATTTTAATAGACTTTCTTGGCTGAAAGATTGGATGATGACCTGCCCTTTTCTCGTATGTTTTCCAAGAAGATGATGTTTCTTTAAGACGGCCAATAGTTTTTCTTCCATTTGCGGATAGATGTCTGGTTTTTTGGTTTCAATATAATAATTTTCTCGTTTACCGAAGTAGCGTAATACCTCATCTAATGTGAGGACTTGCTGTCCAATAAAGTGGGCATTTTGTTTGTCGGGGTTGGCTTCGTTAAACCATGCACCGGCATCAAGCTGTTTGATTTCGGCAAGTGTGAGGTCTTTGACCCAGCCTGTTCCGTTTGTCGTCCGGTCAACCGTTTCATCGTGCATGACGATGAGGTGTCCATCCTTTGTCATTTGAAGGTCAAGTTCGAGGTAATCTGCATTCATCTTTGTGGCGAGCTTGTAGGAAGCTAGGGTATGCTCTGGGGCATACCCTGATGCTCCGCGGTGTGCAACGGTTAAAATGCGATCTGGAGATAAAAGATGTTCATGTGCCGATATGGTGGTCGGCACCCAACCAAAAGACAGTAAAGCAAAAGAGAGTAACACGAAAGCAAGTAATCTACTTTTCTTCATATTTTATCCTCCTTTTACGGTAACTGCCTCCATCATAAGAAATAGATGTAAAGGGCATGTTGGGCGGAGATGAATCTTTTATGTGATTTTCATTAAGCTTGCTCTACGCGCTTTCCTGTATTCCATGTCATGGCGAGGAACACAATCGCAAGGATACAAGAACCAACTAGTAAAATGAAACCTCCTGTCCAGTCATAGTGATCGACGACGACGCCCATCATGGCATTAGCAAAAGCAGAGCCACCAATATATCCAAAGAATCCTGTCAACCCGGCAGCAGTGCCAGCGGCTTTTTTCGGAGCGAGATCAATGGCTTGCAGTCCAATGAGCATGACAGGTCCGTAAATTAAAAACCCGATGCTGATGAGGGCAATATTATCAACCATTGGATTGCCAGCAGGGTTTAACCAGTACACAAGAACCGCAATTAATACGCCAATCATAAAGAGTACGCCAGCAGGTGCGCGGCGGCTTCTAAAGAAGCGGTCACTAATCCACCCGCACAATAATGTACCAGGGATGCCTGCATATTCATAAAGGAAATAAGACCAGCGTGAATGCTCTGGTGAGAATCCTTTTGCTTCTGTTAAATAGGTAGGTGCCCAGTCTACGACCCCGTAACGGACAAAGTACACAAAGACGTTGGCAATGGCGATATACCAAAGGAATTTATTGTTGAGTACATATTTAAACAAAATCTCTTTTACGGTTAATTCTTTTTCTTGATCTTCATATTGTTGTGCCGGATAGTCATTTCGGTATTCTTCAATTGGCGGAAGACCAGCGGATTGCGGGGTGTCCCGAACGAGAAGAATGATGACGAAGGAGACGATAATGGCGATGATGGCAGGGAAGAAAAAGATACTTTTCCACGTCGCAAACAAAACAATTCCTAATGTGATAAGCGGTGCAAGAATTCCCCCGCCGATATTGTGAGCGACGTTCCAAATGGACATTTTCGTACCACGTTCACTCACCGAAAACCAATGCGCCATCGTTCGTCCGCATGGCGGCCACCCCATTCCTTGAAACCAGCCGTTTAAGAACATGAATAAAAACATGATCCATACACTGGATGTCACCCATGGAAATGAGACAAATAGAATATTGATAAGAGCTGATAGAAAGAGTCCAGCGGCTAAAAAGTATCTTGGGTTACACCGGTCTGAGATCATCCCCATAATGAATTTACTAAAGCCATAAGCGATTGAAACAGCCGCCAGTACAAAGCCTAATTCACTTTTTGTGAACCCCTCTTCCTGTAAATAAGGGATGGCAAATGCGAAATTTTTGCGCAGCAAATAGTAGCCCGCATATCCGATAAAGATTCCCAAAAAGACTTGCAGCCGCAACCGTTTATAGGTTTCGTCTGTTTTGGCATCATCGAGCCTGTCGATATGCGGAGCTGGTTTAAACCATTTGAACATAAACATCCTCCTCTTGTAGATATGACTGAAACAAAAGTACGAGGTCTGTCTTTGATCTTGTACTTTTTCAGAGACAAAAGAATTGATAACGCTTTCTTTTGTACTCCCATCATATCGGATGGAGAAGATGTTTATGATGAGGCTTTTGTCATTATTTTGGAAGAACGGTTCATGAAGTGATGAAAAAAATCCGCACAATGGCGGATTTTTAATAGTGGTTAAATTGATACATCAATTTTTGCAGATTTCTTTAGTTGATCAATTTCTTTTTGTACTTCTTTTTGCTTTTCTTGAGATTCTAACTGCTTCTTGATTTGTGATTTGACGTCTTTGAAATCAGGTGCTTTTTGTTTTTGCTTTTTCATTTGTTCGGCGTATTGGTCATAGTACGCTTTGACGTCTTTTTCAGACACAGAGGCTGATTTAATTTCTTTGTCGACATATTGGCTGTATTTGATGCTGTCGGCAATATCACTTTTCAGCTGATCCATTGTCAGTCCGCTCTTTTTGAGTGCTTCTTCAAATTGAGCATTGTCTTTAAATTGTTTCTTTTCTTCTTTTAGCTGCTTATCGACTTGCTTGTCAGAGGCTTTATAGCCCTTCTTCTCAGCATCTTGCAGGATGAGCTCTTGACCTACTAGCGCATCAATGGTTTGCTTCTTGACAGCTTTAGCGCCTTCTTTAGATGTTGGGTCTTGTCCTGACTGCTGAAGTTGACCTTGAATGGTCGATAGGGCGCTATTGTATTCACTTCCTGTGATTTTATCTTTGTTGACGGTCGCAACGACCTTTTGATCATCAATTTTTTGTGCGTCTAATTTCTTTTGCATCTCTTCCATTTGCTTTTGCTGCTCTTTTTGGTCAGCCTGTGTTGTTTCCTTGCTTTTGGCTGAATCGTTTTGCTTATCCTGTTTCGCATCGTTTGATGAGCAGGCTGCAAGCCCCACTGATAACAGACAAGCAATGAGTGTATATGATACTTTTTTCAATTATTTTCTCTCCCTTCGGTATGAGAACATCTAGTGCGCATTCTAACCGTTTTAGAGGAAAAATAAAACCGTATAGACGAATTGTTAGCGGATTGACATTTTTTTTATCTGTTTGTCCTCATTTTGTCTTCTCATAGTCATCATATGACAGCTCAAGTTTGGAATAATTGTTCCATCGCTTCGTCGAGATTGGTGATCGGCTGGCGGCAGCTGTAGTTTTCACAAATATAGACCGTCGTGCTGTCGTTGATCGTTTTGTAATCTTTTGCAAAAGGTGCGAGCCTTGCTAATTCTTGCCCTGTTTCGGCAGTTAAAATGAGATCAAATGGCATGAATCGTTTTTGCAATGCTTGTAGAAGCTGTTCTTTTTGCGGATCGCCCTTTTTCCCGAGAATAATGATTTCTCGTTTTACGGCATATTGGCTTAATAGTCCTTGTAAAAAGGCGGTATGTCCGCTTGGATAGGAAGAGACATCGACGTAAAAGGCGCTGAACATCTTCTCTAGTGTTTCGATCCAGTCTTGACGTCCGATCATTCTGCTTAGTTTCAGAAGCTGTTGGAGTGCAGTACTGTTACCAGACGGCATGGCCCCGTCGTATACTTCTTTTTCACGAACGATAAGCGCTTCTGCATCTGAGCCTGAGAAGAAAAAGCCCCCGATTTGTTCATCCCAAAACAGTTCAAACATATTTTCAGCAACGGCTCTGGCTTTTGTCAGCCAATCTAGGTCAAAGGTCGCTTCGTATAAAGACATATAAGCTGTTAGCATGTGAGCATAATCTTCGATAAAGCCTAGATGCTTCACGTCCCCTTCCCTGTAGCGGACCATGAGCCGTTCCTGCTGGACGAGGTGTGTTTCGAGAAAAGACATTGCCTGTTTTGCCATGCGTATGGCTTCTTCTTCATGAAAGACACTCCCTGCTTTGGCAAGTGCGGAAATCATCAGCGCATTCCACGAGGTGAGTACCTTGTCATCGATTAGCGGTGCAGGCCGCTGCTGTCTTACAGTGAGTAAGATGTGTCGAGCGGATTGCAGTTTGGAATGAAGGGTTTTGTCGTCGATTGAAAAAGCTGCTTTGATGTCATCAAATGAGGTGGAAATAGTATGAGGGATGTTCTGTCCTTCAAAGTTCCCTTCCTCTGTGATGTGGTAGACCGCACAAAATAAAGTGCCGAGGTCATCGCCTAAATGGGTCATGATCTCCTTTTTTGTCCAAACGTAATATTGCCCTTCCTTTCCTTCTGAATCGGCATCGATTGCCGAATAAAAAGAGCCATCACGATTCATCATGTCTCGTTTGATAAATTGAATGAGGTCATGGACAAGCTTTTCGTACTCAGGGTGTTGAGTGATTTGATAGGCTTCGGTGTAGGCATCTATCAGCAAGGCGTTATCATACAGCATCTTTTCAAAATGCGGCACAAGCCATTTTTCATCGGTTGAATATCGAGTAAATCCAGAACCAATATGATCATAAATACCGCCGTTTGCCATACCGTTTAACGTTTTTGTGACAGCATATAACGCATTTTCTTGCCCTGTCCATTCAAAATAACGCATGAGAAACGTGAGCATATGAGGCGCAGGAAATTTAGGCGCAGAACCGAAGCCGCCATACAGCGTATCAAAGCTGCTCATGAGCTGATAATAGGCTTTGTGAATCGACTCCTGAGTGAGCGTATTTTCTGTCTGCCCTGCTGCTTTGATCCGCAAATTATTTGTTGCCTTTTCTGCCAATGATTCAATATGATCTCGGTCGTTGTGATACGCATCCAGCAATTGCGTCAGTGCTTCAATGAAGCCAGGACGGCCGTAAGCACTTCTTTTTGGAAAATAAGTCCCCGCATAAAACGGCTTTTGATCAGGCGTGACAAACACGTTCAACGGCCAGCCTCCTTGCCCAGTCATCATCTGACAAACGGACATATACATCGAGTCAATATCTGGCCGCTCCTCACGATCGACTTTGATTGAAATGAAATGCTCGTTTAGGATGTCAGCGACTTGTTGATCTTCAAAGCTTTCGTGTGCCATGACGTGGCACCAGTGGCATGTTCCTTTAGCTACCCATACCCAATCGATACAAAAACTGGTTTGTTTTCGCGTTTCGCTTTTTTGAATGCTTCGTCTGACCATGTGTACCAGTTGACTTGATTATATGCATGTTGGAGTAGGTAGGGAGATTTTTCAGCGATTAATCGGTTGGGTATTTTTTTGTTTGGCATGGGATCACCTACTTCCGTTGTTAGTTTATTGCACTGTACTTTACCTTTAAAGAGACTTAGTCTATGCTTATTCGATAATTTAATTGGACTGATTTTGTGTAAATTCTGAAGTCCGAGAGGAATTTTCAGAATTAGTTGAGGAATATATTTTAAAATCATTTGGCTTTAAATCAGATTTGAGTTTTGAATCTTTAATTAAGTCTTTCCTTATTTCAACAAGTAATTCTCCAAGAGCTTTATGTTTGTGTTCATGAGTTGAGCCATTTTTAACACTTTCTAAAAAGTTGTATAGTTTAATTATGACTTGATCTGGACAATACAACCAACATAAGTTAACTTGATCTATAAAAATGGACTTTAGCTCTGAATTTTCAGACTCAACATAAAAGCCTTTTAGACTTTTTACCAGCACAGCATAACGCTCCTCTTTTCTGATGAATACTTCCTGATTCCTTTTGCTTCTCTCATTTAAATACCATGTAAAAAAACCACCAAATATAGTTAGTATAGCGACAAATAAAGGCGAGTATGTAGCAAAATCTTGCAGAATAATACACTCCCATTCTATTAGAGTTAGTTACAAATAGAATCAAAAAAATTAAACATCTTTTATACTGTTAGCTCCTCCGAATAATATATTATCGTCTTCAATTTTGAAAGCATGTTTTTTAGGTATTTGCAAATTAGTATTTACCCTATTGATAAAACTGTGCTTGGATGCCTCATCTTTAGCGTAATCTACAATTATAATTTTAAACGGAATTGGGTTTTCTTTCCTTCTTGAAAATTTTAACCTTTCTGAAATAGCTTTATTTATATGATTATCCCTAAAGCTATAACCTATTATATATAATTCATCACAAAGGTTATCTTCAATTACCATGCATTTTTTGAACTCATTGTAATAAAAATGGAATGGGTTTTGTTGGACTTTGAAACTCTTCCCACCTCCGGTAACTATAGAAGGAACTACACCTTTTTCAAATATGTTTTCATAAAGATCACTGTTTCTTAAAGATTCTGTAGTTATTTTAAAAATACGTCCAGTTTTGATATCTTTAAAGGACGATAAAGAACCATGTAAATGATGCAGTCTTATATTCTTTTCATAATTTTCAGGATGTATCTGTTTACTTCTATCTGGATCAAAGTAATATTGATAATCATTATTTATAACAGGCCATTTTTTTCCTCTATAATGAAAGTCTGCAAATTGCTCTTTTCTATAGTAAGTTAATAGTATTGTTTCTAGTAGTAAATCAAAGTTTAATGTAAACAAATCAACATGTTCGGAAGAATCAATGATCTTTGTTAACCAATCCACAAAAGGCTGTAATTTATCAGAGATATCTTTTTGACGAACATTGTTAATTATTAAATCAAGGATTGAAGATGTATATTGATGAATTACTATTTGTACTGCTTCAATATGGTCAGCTAATTCATTGTTATTCAGTCTATAAGAATTTAAAAAATTCTTTCCATTTTCTCCAGTTAAAAATTCATTATAATGCGATAATGAATCGTAGACTTGTTCAATTGTAGCGATTGCTTCTTCAAAATCTAGTTGTGAATAGTTGTCTCTCATATGATGTTTTATAAATTCTCGATGATTGTCATCCAATCTATCAAAAAACCTTTTGGTTATTGATCCTAATCCAAAATCAGAATTTAAAGCTACTGATAAACCGTTTCCTGTTAAAATTGCTCTTCTTGACACTTCTTGACAAGAATAATTCCCCCTTTGTTTATAACTAACTCTTAATGAATATCGGTAATTAGAGCTTTGTTTTTAACAAAAAAGGGTTTATTTACAAAATAGGAAATTTGTATTTTGGATTACTATTGTTAGTTTAATTAGTCATATGATGGCACCAGTGGCAAGTGGCATAGCCGATGCTTACCAGCAAAGGCTTGTTTTCTTTTTTTGCTTTATCAAATGCTTCTTTTTCCCATGGATACCAGTTAACTGGTATCCATGGGAGTGTTGGAGAAGGTATGGAGATTTTTCAGTGATTAATCTGTTGGGTTTATTGTTAGTAGACATGGAATCTCCTCCTTTGAGTAAATAAAATAATTTATCAAATCTTTTTGAGTGTAAAGGGTGATGGGCTTAAGGAATTTCATTTGAATTTAGATAGTACTACTTCAACAAAGTTACGTAGGATAATAACCGATAGTTCTTTATTTTCTAAAATTTTGAAACTGAGCAAATATCAAAAAACTATAATTAGGTCAAAGATTTATAGGGACTGCTGTGGAAATTTTAACTCTCGATAGATTTGTTTTCAATTCTTTTATTCACTTCATTAATTATGAAAACCTATATTAATGCCTTTTGAATGGAATTTATTACTATATTTATCTTGTGTGTATTTAATCATTAATAACAAGCTGTTATAATAGCTTTGTGTTTTTATGAAAATATGTGTTAAAAGTGGTGTTGGAAATAAATATATACTATTCATTCTAGTAATCTCTTCGTTTGGTGGAGAGGCACTTTTAGCACATTTAATTTCAATAGGTCTAGCGGTGACTATTACAGGAGTTACTTATGTTGCATAATCTGAGTTTAAGAAGCATAAAAGAACATACATTCAAAAAATCTAAAAAATGGGTATATGAGAAGGTGTAAATATGTTAGTTATTGATCAAAATCCAAAAGGTGAGCAGTACTCCAAATTAATTGATTTGGCTTTCGAAATTTGTGATGAGTTTCATTTAGTTTTAAGAAAAGATATGGGATCTTTAAAATCTTTTGATCCCTTCCTAAAAAAACTTGAAAGTTCATTGAAAGAGATGAAAGAACAATCAGAATGGGCTAGCACAATGCTATTTAACAATACAGCAAAAGTTTATTACTATTATACAGATGAAAATGCGAAGAGTATTCTAAAAGAATTCGCAAATTCTTTATATGATTGGGAGCAACCAAATTTACCAGAAGACTTGTCCTTCTTCAAAAATGGAGAAGAATGGCTGGTTACATCTTCTCATGAAGAAGAAAGTTATATAGATACGGAAAATGATACAGAGATACAAAGGATATTAAGTATACCAGAATTAAAAGTACATATGGAAAAATGGGATTAAGGCTATTTAGTATTCAATAATAGTGTATTGATATAAAAGTAAGGAGGTTAATAAGATAGTTTCCTTACTTTTAAAATGTTATGGGCGTTCTCATTTATTTCTTAATTAAGATGTATTGTTTGTGTTCCAATAGAAGATTTGAACTTTAAATGTTTCCCAAATTGTTGAGTCTTGAAATTAATAACTAAATCCAAACTCTCATCCTTATCTTCATCCTCAAAACCGTCTAAACAGGAATATAATTAATATATCAGATAGCTGAGGTCCGTGATCAAGTGTCTGTGAGGTATTCCCATCATGAAAAATCAAGGGCTATAAACCCTTGATCAATTCATTGTATTCTTTTCACTACTTCAATCGTAATGTTTTAACAAGATGGCTGAATTATGTCCTCCAAAACCAAAAGAATTGGATAGCCCATATTTCAATGGAAGCTGTCTCGCTTCTAATACAACATCTAAATTGCAATCTGGATCTTGTTTCTCTACATTAATAGTTGGCGGAATCATTCCTCGTCTCAAACTTTCCACTAAAGCAATCGCTTCTACTCCGCCTGCAGCACCAAACATGTGCCCAGTCATTGACTTGTTCGCAGTTGTTGGAATTTCACCTGATCGATCACCAAATAATTTCTTAATGGCTAGAACTTCTGAACGATCACCTACTTGTGTACTTGTTGCATGAGCACTAATAACATCGATTTCACTTGTTGATATATCTGCACTGCTCAATGCTTTCTTCATGGCTAAGTAGGCACCCCTACCTTCTGGGTGTGAAGCGACCATATGATGTGCATCTGAACTAGCCCCGTATCCCACTACTTCACATAATATCGGCGCATCTCTAAGAATTGCGTTGTCTAATGATTCTAATACTAAGATACCTGCGCCTTCACTCATAACAAAGCCATCTCTATCTGTATCGAATGGACGGCTGGCTCGACTTGGGTCTTGGTTTCTAGTAGACAGTGCATGTGCGTTTCCAAAACTAGCCAAAGATATCTGGTTGACGGCAGCTTCTGCTCCACCGGCAAATATAATATCTGCTTCATCATTTCGGATCGCATTGAAAGCTTCACCAATAGAAGTGTTACCGATAGAACAAGCTGTGACTGGTGACAATGATGGCCCTTGTGCGCCTAATTTAATGCTGATTTGGGCCGCAGCTGCATTTGAAATCATCATGGGGACAAGGCTAGGGCTTACTCTCGATGGACCTCGTTTATCTAATACATTCACCTGATCAACAAGCGATTGTATGCCCCCGATTCCTGAACCAACATATACGCCTAAACGTTCAAGATCTACTTGATCTAACTGTAATTGCGAATGTTCTAATGCTTGTTCGGCTGCTGCTAAGGCAAACTGACTAAAACGATCTAATCGTTTTGCTTCTTTTCTCCCTAATATTTCATCTGCAACGAAATCACGAACGATTCCAGCTATTTTTGTTTTATAATCAGTCGTATCAAAAGAATCAATGAGAGATATTCCCGATTGTCCTTGAACTAGTTGATTCCAAAAGCTATCTATATCATTTCCAAGTGGAGAAATAACTCCCATTCCAGTAATGACAACTCTTTTCATGATCATTCCCTCCTTGTTTTTATTAACTTTAGCCATTGTGTTATCCTATTACAAGTTGTTGTTTATCATAGTATAATGAATAATATTTTAAAAGGAGACCTTAATGAAACCTGAAACAAGACTTCAAGCATTATCAGAATTTCTAAAAAACCAACGTTCAAAAATCACGCCTCAAATGGTTGGTTTACCTGTAGGAACCCGCCGAAGAACACCAGGACTCAGAAGAGAAGAAGTGGCTCAACTAGCCGGTGTGAGTCTTACTTGGTATACATGGTTAGAGCAAGGCAGAGATATAAAAGTATCTACTTCGGTATTAGATGCGATTTCTAGTGCATTACAATTAAATAACGATGAAAGGAGATATTTGTACGCTTTAGCGTTAGAGGAAGGTGTGAAACAATCCTATATCATTGAGAATGAGAAGGAAATCAGTCCGGCTTTAGTGAAAATTCTGCAGGAACTTCGTTATTGCCCAACGATTATATCTGATAGAAGAAGTCAGATTGTTGGGTGGAATCAAGCAGCAGCTAATGTATTTTTGGACTTTGAACAAATCATCCCGGCAGAAAGAAATATCATCCGCTTACTATTCGCAAGAAAGGAATTTAAAAGTTTAGCCGTGAATTGGGAGCATTTTGTAAGAGGATATATCGCCATATTTAGAACGTATTATGGACAGTATGTGGCGGATGACTGGTATGAGCAATTTATAGAAGAAATGGAGCAGGCATATCCTGAGTTTCGTAAAATATGGAATGAAAATGAGATCAGTTATGCACCTGAAGTATTAATTGAATTTCGTCATGCTAAGGTAGGGAAAATGTTGTTTAATCTCACTTCATTACAAGTGTATGGGGATACTGATTTAAGATGCAGTGTCTATACTCCAGTTGAGGATACTGAAACGGAGCTTAAGTTGAAACGTTTAATTGAAGGGTAGGTTTCGTTTGGATGAGGTTATTATGGCCATTAAATATAAAAGAGATCCTATGCTGTCAGTGAGAAGTGGGCATAACCGATGCTGATGAGCACGGGTTTAGTTTCACGATGAGGCTTCTTGCCCCCAAGCCTATATCTTTTCTGGTAAATGGTGTTTATACATCTCAATAGCATCTGTATGTTCTTTTAAAATACTCATTGTTTTTGGATGGGGTCTTACATATATCAAAGGATAGTCGACTTCATCTAACTCTTGTTGAGTATGAAAAGCTAATCTCTCATGGTCAAGAGAAAATTGAGCATTAATTCCTGTTTTGTTCCCGCGTGAATCTAATCGAATCCATCTATTAAGTGAATGAAAAAATACAGCATTCAATGCGTGAATGCAATATCCTTTATCTGGCGTATCGAACAACATTAATCGCTGGTAACAAAAACCTGTGGGTATTCCCTGTGAGCGCAACAGGGCAGCCAATAGGTTCGACTTTGCGTAGCAAATTCCCTCTTTAAATGTTAATACATCTGATGCATGACAAGTCACTCGTTTGGATTGAATATCCCATGTATGGGATATTTCATCTCGAACAAACTCATAGGCTGCTTTTGCTTTTTCTATTTCTGTCTGCAAAGGGTTGAAAAGTTCATTTACAAGTGTACAAATAATAGGATTAGAATAATCAACTTCATTTAATTCCAGTAAATAATCATTAAAGTTTTTTGATTCACATGTCATATTCATTATAATGTCTCCTTTTCTCTATACTTTTACTGCAGAAGGTCTATTTTTTCACCAACACATATTGTAAGTTTTCTAATTCAAACATATCAATCAGTTCATCGATCCCTTTAAAATCGATATGTTTTCCAAACCGTTTTGTGCTTAGGTCAATTTCTACATCCAATTGATCGTCCTTTTCTTTCATTTCGAGTTCATTTAGACAAGAATAGATTTCGATGGTTTCTCCTTTTGACAGCTCTTTTTCAATGAATTTAAAAAGTGCACGAAGAGAATGAATGATGTCTAATTCATAAACAAAAGGGTGCGTGAATTTGTTTCTTACCGCTTCATTGACGGGATCTAGATAATCAATGTGAATGCCTTCGAAATCCTCTTCTGTTTCAAATACTTCTATCAAAAGATCATCTTTTTGATAGATTTTGGGCTTTTTTTGTTTTTTATCAAACATGCTGATATTGAGTTCAGAGAATGGTTTATAGGTAGGATTTTGACCAATGGTACCAAGCGGCAGTTCTTTGTTTGATCCAATATAATGCTGTAAAGTCATGGGTTGCCCTCTTTCCTTGAAATATTCCTTATAGCGTTGATTATTTCCTTTTTACCAATTTAGAGGTGAATATGCAATGGCTTGACATATCGGTATTTCTAGATATACAATGTCTGCCATGGAACCTATTGATGTGTTTAAGGCATTATCGAATGAAACAAGGTTGAATATTTTAAAGTGGCTTAAGGAACCTGAGAAGCATTTTCCTAAGCAAGGCGCTCATTTACCGAAGGAGGTTAGTTATAAGGGGGGCGTTTGTGTTGGGGATATTCAAGAAAAGGCGCAAATTTCTCAATCAACGGTCTCTAGCTACTTACATTTGATGCAAAAGGCTGGTCTGCTTGAATCGGTACGGCATGGACAATGGACATACTATAGACGAAATGAAGAATTTATCCAACAGATCGGACAATATATGAAAACAGAGATCTAAAGGATGTGTGATTTCTGTTTTTTTCTATTCTATATATCTGTTTATCTAGATATATAAATATATGAATCAAAGGAGATTTAATGATGCGTTTAATTTTTTATGTGCTTGCACTATTAGCGGGTGCGGCACTTAGTTTTGAAGGAGCCATCTATGCGGAGCTTGGGAAGTCGATCGGACAGTTAGAAACGAGTTTTTATAACTTTTTTGTCGGTTCAATTATTATGGGGCTATTGTGGCTCTTTTTTGGCAAAGGTGACCTTTCCTATACGTTGAAGGCACCAAAATGGTCGCTACTTGGCGGAGCGATGGGGGTTGTGTATTTAACGTCTATTGTGGTGAGTGTTCCATTCGTTGGTGTGGGGGTAACGATGGTCGCTGTCATTATTGGTCAGCTGTTGATGAGTATGGTGATTGAGCATTTTGGCTGGCTTGGGAGTCAGAGAACGAGAGTAAACAAAGAGAAGGTATTTGCGGTCATTTCGATGATCATTGCCCTTATTCTTATTCATTAGGAGGAAAGTCGATATGGCATTATTGTTAATTTTATTTACTTTAATCGGAGGCATTACGTTAAGTGCGCAATCTTCCATAAACGGTACGTTTAGCAGGAGAGCGGGTACGATTGAAACGACCTTTTTGACCTTTTTAACGGGTACGATGTTTTTAACCATTCTGATTTTATTCTTTGGGAGCGGCCATCTGTTGAATCTCTTGCATGCGCCGAAGTGGCAGTTGAGTGCGGCTTTTCTTGGAACGGCTTATTTAATTCTGACAGTGATCGCTGTTCCGAAAATCGGTGTCATTGCTGCGAATATTGCGGGGATTGCTGGGCAGCTTGTCATTGGAATGGTCATTGATCATTTTGGCTGGTTCCATAGCTTGGTGATTTCACTTGATCTCAAACGCTTATTGGCATTGTTCTTTATGCTGATCGCTCTTTATTTTATTTACAAAGGAAATAAGCGCTCTCGAGAGGAAGCGAGTGCTTAAAGAGAACGTGCTGCTGCGACATTTGCTCTCAGCAGCTCTTTTATACTGATTCATCATGTTTGACTAAATACCTATCAGGGTATAATATCTGATCATAGGGAAAAGAGAAAGGAGTGTTAAACGTGGAGTATAATCAGCAGATGAAGAATCGTCTTCGCCGGATTGAGGGGCAGATTAAAGGGGTTCTTGCGATGATGGAGCAGGGAAAGGATTGCCGTGAGGTGGTGACGCAGCTATCTGCATCACGCAATGCCATTGATCGGGCGATGGGTGTGATTGTGAGTACAAACCTTGAACAATGTGTCCGTGAAAGTCTTGAGCAAGGCAAGGATACAGAGGGGCTTGTCAAAGAAGCGGTTGAGCTCTTGGTGAAAAGCCGGTAAGAAATTCCTCAGCCTTTGGAGGTTGACGAATTTTTTTACTTGTTATAATATACCCTTACCGGTATATGTATATATTTTTTGTTTTTAGTATACCCCCATGGGTAACTGATATAAGGAGGAGCATGATGGAAGAACAAAAGAAACGAACGACAATTGTTTTATTTAGTGGAGATTATGATAAAGCGATGGCCGCTTATATTATTGCAAATGGCGCAGCAGCTTATGATCACGAGGTGACTATTTTTCATACTTTTTGGGGGCTGAATGCCTTGCGTAAGGAAGAGATGGTGCCACTGAAGAAGGGATTTTTAGAAAAAATGTTTGGCAAAATGATGCCGCGTGGCGCTGATCGAATGGGGCTGTCAAAGATGAATTTTGCAGGAATGGGACCGAAGATGATCAAGCATGTGATCAATAAACACAATGCCATGACCCTGCCGCAGCTCATTGATATGGCAAAGGAACAAGAGATCAACCTCGTGGCATGTACGATGACGATGGATCTCTTAGGGCTGCAGGAGAATGAATTATTAGCAGACATTCAATATGCCGGTGTGGCAGCGTATTTAGCAGAGGCAGAAATCGGGAATGTGAACTTATTTATCTAGGGGGGTGTCCATACATGATTCAAATGCTTTTGCTCATTATTGTGATCGCTTTGCTTGTGAGCCGTTTTCTTCCCGTACGGGGTGTGAAACAAATGGACGCTGCTCATCTGAAACCTAAATTGCATAGTTGGCATCAACAGCTGATAGACGTGCGATCACCTTTAGAGTTTCAAACAAATCATATAAAAGGATTTCAAAATATCCCCTTACCACAGTTAAGGAATCGATCGCATGAGCTTGAGAAAGACAAAGAAGTGTATGTGATCTGCCAAAGCGGGATGAGAAGTATGCAGGCGGCTAAATTGTTAAAAAAACAGGGATTTACCCACATTACGAATATCAAGGGTGGCATGAATGCTTGGCGATTATAGGTATAAATAGGCTTTAAAATATACCCCCACCCCTATAAAAGGAGGAAAAACAATGCAGCAACCAACAGCAATTCTAGATGCAAAAGGATTGGCATGCCCAATGCCCATTGTCAAAACGAAAAAACAAATGAATGAGCTCTTGCCAGGAGATGTGCTTGAAGTGCAAGCAACCGATAAAGGGTCTACAGCGGATTTAGCAGCTTGGTCAAAAAGCGCCGGTCATGAATTTTTAGGAACAAAAGTAGAAGGACAGGTGCTTCATCATTTGATTCGTAAAGGTGGAGCGAAACAGGAGGAGGAGCAGTCAATGATTTCGGAAATGTCGTTGAACATGTTTCAACAGAAGGTAAAAGAAGATCAGTCATTGTTTATTTTAGATGTACGAGAGCCGGATGAATATGAAGCGGGCCATATTCCAGGAGCTGTTCACATCCCTCTTGGCGAGGTGGAACAACGTGCTGATGAATTGAACCGAGAAACGCTCATTTACCTCATCTGTCATTCAGGCAGAAGAAGTGAATTAGCCGCACAAAAGTTAAAAGAAAAAGGATTTCATCAATTGATCAATGTAGTGCCAGGCATGAACAGCTGGACAGGAGAGATTGAAAAATAGGAGCTGAATGAACCAATGACTGTAAAAGCAATGACAGCAGAACAGTTAACAAAAAAGATCATCAACAAAGAGCCGATCTTTTTGTTGGATGTACGAAACGAATCAGATGTGCAGGACTGGAAAATTGAAGGGAAAGCCGTTGAATATTTAAATGTGCCTTACTTTGAGCTTCTTGATGGCGTAGAGGATATGGTGGAGAACATACCGGATGACCTAGATGTACTGGTCGTTTGTGCGAAAGAAGGCTCCTCTATTATGGTGGCAGAGATGTTGTCAGAGGCAGGCAGAACGGTCCATTATTTGCAAGGCGGCATGAAGGCATGGAGTGAGCATTTAGAGCCAGTGAAGATCGGTGATTTAACTGGCGGTGGAGAGTTGTACCAATTTGTGCGAATGGGCAAGGGGTGCTTGTCCTATATGATCATGTCGAATGGGGAAGCTGCGATTATTGATGCGGCTAGAATGACGGAGGTCTATACGCAATTTGCTAAAAGACATCAAGTTACAGTGACGCATGTGTTTGATACGCACCTTCATGCGGACCATATATCTGGCGGGAAAAAGCTGTCTGAACAGACTGGTGCTATCTATTGGCTACCGCCAAAAGACGCCGAAGAGGTGACATTTGATTACAATCACCTTGAAGAAGGACAGCGTGTGACGATTGGAGCGACGGAGATTGATATTCATGCCCTTTATTCACCGGGCCATACGATTGGTTCAACCTCTTTTATCGTAGACGGTCGTTACCTCCTTTCAGGTGATATTTTGTTCATTGATTCGATCGGAAGACCAGACCTAGCCGGTATGGCGGAGGACTGGGTAGGTGATTTGAGAGAAACCCTTTATACACGATATACGGCGCTTTCGGCAGAATTGATTGTGCTGCCTGCACATTTTATGATCGTGGATGAGCTGAATGAAGACGGAAGCGTTTGGAAGGAGCTAGGCGCTTTGTTTGAAGAAAATCACGGGCTGAACATTGAAGATGAAGACGTATTTAGACAAATGGTCACGCAGGATCTCCCTGCACAGCCAAACGCTTATCAAGACATTCGGTCTACCAATATGGGGAAGCTGCATCCAGACGAGGAAGCGCAGCGAGACATGGAAATTGGTCCAAACCGTTGTGCGATTCGATAATGTTCAATAAAATAAAGAAGCGAGGGATGATCAGATGACATCAGATCACATTTTAGACGTAACCGGGCTTGCATGCCCAATGCCGATTATTCGGACGAAGAAAAAAATGAACGACTTGGCAGAAGGCCAAGTATTAGAAATACATGCAACAGATAAAGGAGCTAAAGCTGATTTGGCTGCATGGGCTAAGTCAAGCGGACATGAATTGATCACGCAGACAGATGAAGGGCATGTGCTGAAGTTCTGGGTGAGAAAAGGGTCCTAAAGGGGGGAGGGGTATCTATGAGGGAGCCCCTTTTCCTTTTGCAAAGGAGGAGACCAGCGTGGATTTTGCATTTTTCATTACTTTATTTATCATCGGATTTATTGGTTCCTTCTTATCAGGAATGGTCGGAATAGGAGGATCGGTGATCAACTATCCCATGCTGCTTTATATCCCGCCTCTTGTCGGAGTGATGGCATTATCGGCACACGAGGTTTCAGGGATTGGTGCCATTCAAGTACTATTTTCGACACTCGGCGGTGTGCTGGCGTATCGAAAAAGCGGATTTTTACATCGACCATTAATTTTATATATGGGGAGCAGTATATTGGCAGGGAGTTTATTAGGCAGCTATTTATCACATTTCCTTCCAGAGAAAGGCATCAATGTAGTCTATGGTCTGCTTGCCATTGTCGCTGTCATTTTAATGCTTGTTCCGAAAAAAGGTCAGCAGGCAGAAGCGGATGGAGAGGTGACCTTTCATAAAGGACTGGCGGCTGGTATTGCCTTTGTGATCGGAAGTGTATCGGGTGTATTAGGTGCAGGCGGTGCCTTTATTTTAGTGCCGGTGATGCTATCGATTCTCAAAATCCCTGTGCGGATGACGATTGCCTCGTCTTTGGCGATTACGTTTCTCTCCGCGATCGGCGCATCGGCTGGGAAAGTGCTGACTGGTCAAGTCATGTTCTTGCCTGCTCTTATCTTAATGGTAGCCAGTTTGATGGCCGCGCCGATTGGGGCGAAAATTGGTCAGAAAATCAATGCCGTTTATTTGCAATGGGCGCTTGCCGTGATGATTACAGCCACAGCGATCAAAATCTGGGTGGATTTATTATAAGAAAAAGACCAACAACTGAGAGCAAGGGCTCTTTTCCATGTGTTGGTCTTTTTTATTTCATGTCATCGTGCTCGATATACGTTTCAAGTGCAGGGTGGTACTCTTTTTGATAATGAAGATTGGGGCATGTTTTCACGACTTTGCCTTGCAAGGCATTGGACTTCGAGACATCTAATGCTGTTTTACATTTTGGACAACGTTCGTTAAATATTGAGAGCCAGCGCTTCATAGATCACCACTCCAGTTAAAGTCTTAAAAACCGATTATATTAATATGAATTATAGGGGATTGTGTGAAGGAGGTCAATGGATATTTGGCTCTTTTTAACAAAAAAGAAGCATCGTATAAGATGCTTCAGCGTATAGCCAAACCCTTGCATTCTTTGTCAGCCTTGCCTGCTGGCGCTCATGATTTTTAATTTCGCTTCGCAAGAGTCCGAAGGCTTTCCGTCACGCTGAAAAGAAGACAAAGGGCTAAAATAAAGTTCATTTTAGCCCTTGTCAACAATTTGAAGCATGATTAGTAGGCTTTTGCCCAGAACACCATATCAGAAGCAGGTTTCCCGCAGCAGACACATGTGTCAGAAACGGATTCTTGTTCAAACGGGATACAGCGTGATGTCGCTCCTGTTCTCTCTTTGATGTCGTTTTCGCAGTCTTCATCACCGCACCACATGGCTTTGATCAACCTGTTTTCTTCGGCAAGAAGCTGCTCGATGTCTTCGATTGTGTGGGCGTTTGATGTTTTTTCATGTAATCGTTCTTTTGCTTTTTCGTACATCGTCTGCTGAATGTCTTCAAGCGTGGACGTGATGGTTTGTTCAAGTGCATCTAATGTGACGGCTTGCTTTTCACCTGTGTCTCGTCTTGCGAGCATGACCTGGCCTTTTTCCATATCCTTTGGTCCTACTTCTACGCGTAATGGGATGCCCTGCATTTCGCATTCGTTGAATTTCCAACCAGGCTGTTTATCACTTGCATCGATTTCAGCGCGTGCGATGCGGGCGAGTCGATCTTTTAATTCATAGGCATGATCGAGGACACCTTCTTTATGGGAAGCAATTGGCACAACACGTACTTGGGTTGGCGCAATGTTTGGCGGCAGGACAAGTCCTCTATCATCGCCATGCACCATGATCATAGCGCCAATGATTCTTGTGGTGAAGCCCCATGATGTTTGCTGGACATGCTCTAATTTTCCTTCTCGATTTAAAAATTCAATGCCAAACGCCTTGGCAAATCCGTTGCCGAAGAAGTGAGAAGTGGCGGTTTGCAGGGCTTTTCCGTCATGCATCAAGCTTTCAACCGTATAGGTGAAGCGGGCGCCAGCGAATTTTTCCTTCTCTGTTTTTCTTCCTTTAATGACAGGGATCGCCAGAAGCTCTTCACAAATAGACGCATAGACATGGAGCATTTTTTCTGTTTCTTCAATCGCTTCTTGCTCTGTCTCGTGACAAGTGTGCCCTTCCTGCCAGAGGAATTCAAGGGTTCTAAGGAATGGACGTGTTGTCTTTTCCCAGCGGACGACATTGGCCCATTGGTTATATAGCTTCGGTAAATCACGATAGGAGTGAATGATGTTTTTATAATGCTCAGCGAACAGCACTTCAGAGGTTGGTCTGACGCAGAGTCTTTCTTGTAATTCCGAATCACCGCCATGTGTCACCCACGCCACTTCAGGAGCAAAGCCTTCGATATGATCCTTTTCTTGCTGGAGAAGGCTTTCTGGGATAAAGAGCGGCATATAGACATTCTCGTGACCCGTTTCTTTGATTTGACGATCAAGTTCGTCGCGAATATTCTCCCAAATTTTAAAACCGTATGGCTGAATAATCATACTGCCTCTAACGCTTGAATAATCGACGAGACGCGCCTTTGTGACAACATCTGTATACCACTGGGCAAAGTCGTCTTCCATGCTTGTAATTTTCTCAACAAATTGTTTCTTTGACATCGTCTTTTTCCTCCTTTTAAAAAAACAAAAAAGCTGTGCTTTAAGTTAGGGACCATTCCTGGTGGTACCACCCTAATTTAAAGCACAGCTTTACACTCGATCATGATAACGGTATGAACCGCTGTATGAAACAGAACTAAATCGGCAGGTTCACTTGAAGATGTCAGTAGGAACTTCTCAGCACCGTTCCCTCTCTGGTAAAGATCGATTCAAGCTACTATTCCAGATCTACGTTGATTCTTGTTCGTTGATTTTTCATCAGTTTACCTGTAAATGGGGGAGAAAGCAAGTTGGTCCGCAAGTTCATTTCATGCCTTTCTGAGGTCGTTTATGTCGAAGAGCCATTGGCAAACATTTTCTATTTTTGCAGCTTGCACGTTATGGAAGGCTATGCTAATATATTTGAAGAAAAAAATAGACTTGTATAACCTCAATAATATGGTTTGAGGGTTTCTACCAGGATCCGATAAATCCTGATTACAAAAGCGCGCTTTCCTTTTTTGTAATCAGGGTTTTTTTGTTTGTCTGCACCCTGTATCAAAAGTGAAAGCCATGATATAGAGAAGGGATGTTAGACATGAACTGGAGAGTTTATTTATTAGCTGTTTCTACTTTTGCGGTTGGATTAGTTGAGCTTGTGGTCGGGGGCATTTTGCCAAGTTTAGCAGAGGATCTCAATGTGTCTCTTGCGACAGCTGGGCAGCTGATCACGGTATTTGCGATTGTGTATGCTATTTCAGCACCGGTGCTACTGACCGTCACAGCCAAAATCGAACGAAAGCGTCTTTATTTAATCGCATTATTGGTCTTTACATTAGGCAATGTATTCACATATTTTAGTTCCACTTTTGCCCTTGTCATGATCTCTAGGGTCTTGATTGCCATGAGTACAGCGCTTGTTGTGGTGTTATCATTGACGATTACCGCCAAGCTGGTGGAACCGGCGCATCGAGCGAAAGCATTAGGTCTGATTTTTATTGGGATTAGCTCATCACTTGTTCTCGGTGTACCGATCGGTATTTTTATTACAGAGAGCTTTGGCTGGAGAGTGATGTTTTTAGGAATCAGTATTCTGTCAGCCATATCCATGGTGCTCATTTATTTTCTATTGGAGAAAATGCCTGTTGATAAAGTCACACCGCTTAAAGAACAAATTCGTTCTTTAGGGCATCCGAAAATTTTCAGTGCGCATTTGATTAGCTTGTTCATGCTTGCTGGTCATTATATGCTGTATTCTTATTTCACGCCATTTCTGATGGAAGTTCTGCATATGACTCCGTTTTGGATTAGTATTTGTTATTTGGTCTTCGGGCTTGCGTCGATTGGCGGGAATGGGTTTGGCGGCTGGCTGAGTGACAAACTAGGATCAGGGAAAGCCATTTTGCTGGTGACAATCGCGTTTGCCATTGTGATGTTTATCCTTCCTTATACAGCGGGAGTGTTTATGCTCTTTATGGTGATGGTTGTCCTATGGGGTGCTCTTAGCTGGGCACTGACACCTGCTTTGCAGAGCTATTTGATTCAAACAGACCCTGTGACGTCTGATATTCAGCAGAGTTTGAATACATCCGCTTTGCAAATTGGGATTTCCATTGGATCAGCAGTGGGCGGCGTCATGTTTACAATGACTGGTTCATCCGTTGACTTGGCTAAATTCGGCGCTATTTTCGTGCTGATTGCCTTTAGCTGTGCAGTGATTTCATTAAAGAGACCGCCGCTTTATATGGATCGAGGGCATCACGCTGAATAGAAATGAATAAGATCGTTTTCGTATTTGTTAGCTGCCTCCTCGTAGGCAGCTTTTTATTTTTTTAAAACCACACCTTCGCTTTTACCAGTAATGACTTCTTCTCCATGCTGATTGATATAACGGGAAAAAAGGTGGACACGATGGTATTTTTCAAGGGGTTCTACTTTGGTGACGGCCATCTGACAGGTAATGGTGTCACCTGTATAAACAGGGCGTATGAAGGTACATGTCATCTCTTGACCGATAAAATGAAACTGACCGCCAAGCTTCGTGGCTAGACTTGCTGTGAGAAAGCCGTGTACCATGAGCCTTCCTTGATCATCTAGTTCGGTATGATGTTTGCCGAGATCACCCGTCATGTCACCAAATTGAATCACATCTTCATGCGTATAGGTTTTGCTTGTTTGAAATTGATCGCCTGGTCGAACCATTTGTTTTTTCAGCTCCTTTTTTTAAATGTACCAAAGGAGTGAATGAATGTACATTCATTTTTGTGGTGAGATGTTGGAAGCAAAGAAGAGACAGGATGCCTTTCTTTGCCCTTGATAAGTCAGGAAAAATGTCATCGTCTATTCAAAAACTACCATTTCTCCAATTGGTTGAAATCCGGCACGCTGATAGATATGTTTGCCGTCATTTGAGGCTTGTAACATCACACACTTTTGTTTGTTATCTGTCTGGGTCAGAAGGTAATGAAACATGTCACTGCCAAGTCCTCTTCCGCGGTGTTCTGCCTTTGTGATGACATCATAAATACCGTAGCTGTCTGCTGTTTCAATCAATAAGCCCGTTGTGACCGGTTTGTTGTGTTCATATCCAACGAACATGTGGGTACTCGGGTGTAATCGTTCAATCGAAAAGCGTTGGAAATAGCTGTTTAAAGCGATTGCCTCAGGTGATCCTTCGAAAAGTTCGGTAAATAAATGTTGATAATCGAGAAAAGTTTGATCGTCAGTCACTTCCTTGATCGTAAGCGATTGAGAGGTCTTTTGATCGATGTCGTTTGTATGTTCAAGCATCATGATGGTATTGCGTTCCACTTCTTGAAACCCATATTTCTGCATGATATTCGACCAATCGGGGTGAAGCAGGCTTTGAGTGATCCATGTGCTGAATGTTAGTTGCTGTTGCTGCATTTGTTCGATGGCAGCTTCCACTTTTTGTTGATCTTGTATGTGCGCTGAAATGGGTAATAACAAATTGAACGTGTCAGTTGATATATGCGTGTTTGATAGAACGAAATCTTCCGTTGATAGGAACGATCCGTTTACAACAGAAGAAAACAAATTTATTTTTTCTTCTAACTGGCGAATGGCCATTTGCTGCTCTGTTTTCATTCTCTCACCTTCTTTTTTTGATTGAGGGTTACCTATCATAAATAATAGCAAAGAAAAGGAAATTGTGCGGTCTCTTGTAATCTAGTAAAAAAGTTCTCTTATTTATCAGGTCTGATGACCCATTCTTTTCCTCATCCCCACATTTCTTTTGACTCCTTTATTGATTATTAGTACCATTTTATTAACCAGTTAAGAGTGGAGGTTCAGATGGAAACAAACGAGCAGATTGTCTTAAAAGCGATTCAAGATTTGATTATGCATAGGGAAAAGAAACGGAACGATCCAACAGATCCACTGATTACCACGACTGATACACTCAAGCAAGATTGGACACTTACACAGCTTCATATTTTATCTATGATTCAAGCAAACCCTAATGAATCCAATAATACATTTCTTTCACAACAACTAAAACTATCAAAACCAGCCATTACAAAGGCTGTGAAAAAGCTCATCGAAAAAGGCATGGTCGACTATTGCCACCGGCAAGGTGACAAGAAATCCGTCTATTATTCACTCACAGAGGAAGGCACACAGCTTGCGGCACTGCATGATGAGCTTCATGAACAGGCAGTCTCCTCCTACTTAGAATTCCTCCATGAATTTAATGAAGACGAGTTACAGGTTATTGAGCGCTTCTTAAAGGCTTGGAAGGAAAAGATATAAATAACGGACCGAAAGCTTTCTATAAACTAGATGCTTTCGGTTTTTTTATGGTAAAATTAACATATATTGACGTTATTCGTGATGATGATTGAGGGAGGGAGCCGTGTTGGTGAAAGAGATGATGGAGAATTTTAAAAAATCTATTTTTATCATGCCGTTCGTCGGATTGTTTGTCAGCTTGCTATTATTTGTTTATTTTTTTGGGATCACAGGAGTTGAAGGGTCCATGTGGGCGGCTGTTTTGTATTGTGCTCTGCCCTTTCTGATGTACACGATACTCTGTTTGCCTTTATGGATTTATTTTAAAGTCAGCAAAAAACGTTCAATACATAGAAATGAGGAACATACATGATCGTTGTTAGCGCTTGTCTTGCGGGATTAAAGGTCCGTTATAATGGCAGCCATCGATTAGATCAACGTATCGAGGAGCTTGTGCAGGAAGGAAAGGCGGTAACAGTTTGTCCTGAGCTGCTTGGCGGCTTCTCTACACCAAGACCTCCCGCAGAAATTATTGGTGGAGATGGTCATGATGTCTTACGGGGGCAGGCTTCTGTTGTTGATGTTCATGGAACAGATGTGACAGAGATGTATGTAAATGGTGCACAAGACACGCTTAAGCAGGTTCAGACTCTTGGCGCAACATCCGTCGTGTTAAAAGAGTACAGCCCTTCTTGCGGAAGCCGGATGATCTATCGGGGAGAGTTTAACGGGAAGACAAAGGCTGGGGACGGTGTGACGTCTGCCTTGCTGAAACAGCATGGGATTCAAGTATTCTCTGAGGAGGATGATTGGACCTCGCTGTTTGTATAGGGATGGCGTGAATTGAAGGAGGAGTTAGGTTGAAGAAGTGGATCATTGGTTTAGTAGTCGTTATTTTCATCGGAATAGGTCTTTATTTTATGATCAATGCCAAAACATATGCTTTTGATGATGTGGTCTCGATTGATAAAGATAAAGTGACTTCTATTCAAATTGAGCATGATGATGAGCGCGTTGTAGTGGATAAGAAAGAGGATATTCAAAAGTTGCTGAAAAAATTTTCGGGTATTCAATTAAAGAAAATAAACGAGGCTAAAAAAGCCTCAAAAGAATCTTATTGGATCAGAGTGTACGAGAACGAAAAGCAAACTTATGGTCTGACTTTTTATGACCAAAGCTTTTTAGAGACATATGATGGTTCTAAAACAAAAAATCGAATCAGTGAATACCAAATCGTTGATGCAAATCAAGTCGATATGGGACAATACATCAAATAAGATCATTCAGTATATGAATGGTTTCAGCGTGTAGACAAACCCTCGCATTCTTTGTAAGTCCTGCGTGCTGGTGCTCACGAATGTCAAATTCGCTCTGCACCAGTACTCGTCCTTCCTAGGGCTGCAAAGGTTTTCTATCACGCTGAAAAGAAGACAAAGGGCTAAAATCAAGTTCATTTTAGCCCTTTGTGAACTATCTGAGATCATTCAGTCTATGAATGGTTTATCTTCATGCATGATCTTTCGCACATTCGGGTATAGTGCATGGTAAGCAAAAATGAAGCGGAGGTTTGTTTGATGAGTGGATTAACAGATACAGTCACATTAGCAAACGGAGTGAAAATGCCGAAGCTAGGCTTTGGTGTATGGCAAGTAAAAGATGGGGAAGAGGCTGTAAATGCAGTCAAAGACGCACTAGAAGCGGGCTATCGCAGTATAGATACAGCAGCGGCCTATCAAAATGAAGAAGGTGTTGGCAAAGCCATTCAGCAATCAGGCATCTCTCGCGATGATCTGTTCATTACGACAAAAGTGTGGAATAGTGATCAAGGATATGAGTCAACGCTTGAAGCCTTTGAAACGAGTATGAACAAACTTGGTCTGGATGTATTGGATCTTTATTTAATCCATTGGCCTGTTGAAGGCAAATATAAAGAAACGTGGAAGGCGCTAGAAAAGCTGTATAAGGATGGCCGCGTGAAAGCCATTGGCGTATGTAACTTCCATCAGCACCATTTAGAAGATTTATTAGAAGAGGCAGAAGTGGTACCAATGGTCAATCAAATTGAGCTGCATCCGAAGCTGACGCAGGAGCCTTTACGTGACTACTGCAAGGTAAAAGGCATTCATGTAGAAGCATGGTCGCCATTAGGCAGCGGAAAACTTCTTAACCATCCGGTGCTTCAAGATATTGCGAAAAAACATGAGAAGTCAGTGGCGCAAGTCATTCTTCGCTGGGACTTGCAGCATGGCATTATCACCATTCCGAAATCTGTGACGAAGAGCCGAATCATCGAAAACACAAACGTATTTGATTTCGAGTTGTCCGCCCATGAAATGAGTGTCATTGATCAGCTCAATGAAGATGAGCGCACGGGTCCAGACCCAGATAACTTCGATTTTTAATATAAGAAAAGCACGGGCGGAATGCCTGTGCTTTTTTATTTGCCGGTATGTTCAGACCGTTTTTGAGGCTGATAGGTCTCAATGATTTGAATGGCGTCGACAATTTGCTCTTTCGTATAGTCTCCAATCAAACAAAAGGTTTCATCTTTACGTGCAGCATGGTTTGCCACTGTATGTGCTGCTTCCTCTAGCTGAGCTGTGATGCCAAGCTCACGCATCGTTCTAGGTAATCCGAGTGTTTGATAAAGCTCAAGTAATTCTTCTACTTCCGTCATACGGTTTTCTGCAGCAAGCTGAACGAGAATGCCATAGGCCACTTTTTGTCCATGTAACACATGATGTGTTTCATCAATAAATGTTAATCCATTATGAACAGCATGGGCTCCTGCCATTCTGCCATAACGTCCTCCATAGCCGCCGACTGTTCCGGCTAACGTAATGATCGTATCTGTTACATCTGCAAAGGCTTGAGAAAGCTGACCTGTTTTTAAACTGCTAACGGCTTCTTCACTATGAGTCAGAAGAATGTCACGAACGTACACTGCCTGCTTTAATGCAGCATGTACCATGAGCGGCAAGGTGCCTTTTGTGTTACGAATAATGGCTTCCGCTTCATACCATTTTGCGAGCGTATCCCCAATTCCGCTTTGGAGATAGGAAAGAGGAGATGAAAGCAAAAAAGTATGATCAATTAACGTGAGATAGCTGGACCGCTTATGATAGTCGACCCTCATAAAATTTCCCTTGTCATCATAAATGACGCTGAGCGGTGTAGAAGCCGCACATGTCCCAGGAATCGTTGGCACCATGATCACTTCAATTTGGAGAGCGTCGGCAACAGACTTCGCTGTATCTAAAATCGTGCCGCCACCGATCCCGATGATCACGTCTGAACTCTTGAGTTCTTCCGCAATTCGTGTGATCGCATTTGGTGAACTGTAACCTTTATGCTGAACAACAGGCCACTCGGATGGAAGCTTTGTGTACTGTGAAAAGGCTTGATATGAGTCATATCCTGTCACTATAGCTGGTGACTGAAAGGGAGTAACAAGTGACTCGATTTCATGATAAATCCCCTTTTGAGAAATAAACTGGTTAGGACCGCTTCTGACGATATCTTCTGGCTGGATCATTGACTTATGCTCCTTTACGAAATCATATAGTTCTTAAATCATCTCATTTTACAGAAAGTTCTGTCAAATAATCGAACAATATGAGACCATAGGCCCTTCCGTTTTATGGAATTGAACTGCTGACATTGCCTTAAGGTATGTATTTCCTGTATGATATAAAATGGTATGTTTTGATTAAATTTAAGAGGTGTTTATATATATGGAAAAACAATATCGTGTATTACTTTACTATCAATATGTCCCCATTGAGGATCCAGAAACGTTTACAGCAGAGCATCTAGCATTCTGTAAGGAACTTGGTTTGTTAGGTCGTATTCTTGTTTCATCTGAAGGCATAAACGGAACCGTTTCTGGTACCATTGAGCAGACGGACAAGTACATGCAAGCATTGAAAGAAGATCCACGCTTTGCGTCCATGCCAATTAAAATTGACGAAGCAGATGGTCATGCGTTTAAAAAAATGCACGTCCGCCACCGAAATGAATTGGTGAATTTAAGTCTTGAAGATGATGTGAATCCGCTAGAATTAACGGGGAAACATCTCAGCCCAGTTGAATTTTACGAGCAAATGCAATCACCTGATACGGTCGTGATTGATGCACGTAATGATTATGAGTTTGATGTCGGTCACTTCAGAGGTGCTGTGCGCCCTGACATTGAGACATTCCGTGAATTACCTGAGTGGATTCGTGACAACAAAGAGATTCTTGAAGGGAAAAAAATTCTGACGTATTGCACAGGCGGCGTACGCTGTGAGAAATTCTCAGGATGGTTAAAGCGTGAAGGCTTTGAAGATGTATCCCAGCTTGACGGTGGAATTGTCACGTACGGAAAAGACCCGGAAGTTCAAGGAAAGCTCTGGGACGGTCAATGTTATGTGTTTGATAACCGCCTAACGGTTCCAGTCAATCAAACAGAGCACGTCGTGGTAGGAAAAGATTTCTTCACTGGCGAACCTTGCGAGCGTTATGTGAACTGTGCGAACCCTGCATGTAACCGCAAAATGATTGCAACAGAAGAAAGCGAGCATAAATATATGCGCAGCTGCAGCCATGAATGCCGCACAAGCGAACGTAACCTTTATGTGAAACAGCACAATTTATCTGAAGAAGAAGTTCAAGAAAGACTAGCTGTCATTGAAAAAGAACAAGCAATCTCACAAGGATAAGAGGGTTTCCCTTTTATCCTTTTTTCTTTGAATGATACGTGTTCAGAGGGAAGAGGAAGTCATTTCCTCTTTCTTTTTTGTTTTGTTTTTTTCAAAATAAGGGTAAAGGTAGTTAATCAGTCTAATAGATTGAACAGTTGAAAAAGCGCTTTCTTTTGAAATAAGCATGTTCGACTATTTCAGAAAATGGAGAATTGAGAGATAATATAACAGGCAAAAAAATGAACAAAGATAAAAGTTCAGATCAGAAAGTATTTGCCAATGGAATGAATGGTGAGCTGCTATAAGAGAAAGGCGCTTGCTCGACACATGCTCTGTATTTTAATCGAAAGGTGTTATGAACATGAATCATTTGCATCGTAGGATGGGAACTTTCGCTTTAATGATGGTAGGTCTTGGCTCAATCATTGGTTCAGGATGGCTCTTTGGTGCGTGGCGGGCTGCTCAAATCGCCGGCCCTGCTGCTATTTTGTCATGGTTGATCGGGATGGTTGTTATTTTATTTATCGCATTGTCTTATAGTGAACTCGGGTCGATGTTTCCAGAGGCAGGCGGAATGGTCAAATATACGCAATATTCACATGGCTCTTTTATTGGATTTATCGCCGCTTGGGCAAACTGGATCGCCATTGTCTCAGTGATTCCTGTTGAGGCAGTGGCATCCGTTCAATACATGAGCTCATGGCCTTGGGAGTGGGCAAAGTGGACAAGCCATTTGGTCACAAAAGGGGTTTTGACGACCGAGGGGCTCATGGTGGCAAGTGTGCTGCTGGTGATTTATTTTCTGCTCAATTATTGGACAGTTGGGTTGTTTTCAAAGGCGAATACATTTATTACGGTTTTTAAAATCGTCATTCCAGGATTAACAATTGGTGCGCTCTTATTCGTAGGTTTTCATAGTGAGAATTTTACTTCTGGAACAAGTATTGCGCCGAACGGCTGGGCGAGTGTGCTCACAGCTGTGGCAACATCAGGGATTGTATTTGCTTTTAATGGCTTCCAAAGCCCGATTAATATGGCAGGAGAAGCGAAAAATCCAGGGCGTTCGATTCCAATCGCCATTGTTGGATCGATTTTGATTGCAACGGTCATTTATGTGCTGCTGCAAATCGCTTTTATTGGGGCTGTCGATCCATCAATGATAGTGAATGGCTGGGGGCATTTGAATTTCAACTCGCCATTTGCTGACCTTGCCATTGCGCTAGGGATCAACTGGCTTGTCCTTATTTTATATGCAGATGCGTTCGTTTCTCCTTCTGGCACAGGGATTACGTATACGGCGACGACGTCTCGTATGATTTATGGGATGGAAAAAAACAAGTACATGCCGAGTGTACTTGGCCGTCTGCACCCAATTTACGGTGTGCCTCGTCCAGCGATGTTTTTTAACTTAGGCGTATCGTTTATCTTTCTGTTTTTGTTTAGAGGATGGGGGGTTCTCGCTGAAATTATCTCTGTGGCGACCTTGATTTCCTATTTGACAGGACCTGTGACAGTAATGACGCTGAGAAAGACGGGCACAGATTTATATCGTCCACTGCGAATTAAAGGACTCAGCATCATTGCTCCACTTGGTTTTGTCTTTGCATCATTGACACTGTACTGGGCGAGATGGCCGCTGACGGGTCAGGTGCTGTTCATTATTCTCATCGGTCTGCCAATCTATTTTTACTATCAAGCAAAAGCGAAGTGGAAGGGCTTTGGCCGTCACTTTAAAGCAGGTGCTTGGATGGTTGTGTATTTGCTTGTGATGATGACGATTTCTTGTCTCGGCAGTGATAAATTTGGCGGGTATAACGTCATTCATTATGGCTGGGATATGGCGCTCATTGCAGTTGTGGCGTTGTTATTTTATATGTGGGCACTCAAAAGTGGATTTGAAACAGAGTTTTTAGAAGATGCGAAAAAAATTAATGATGAACTGCGTGCTTCTCAGAAAGAAGCCGCCTCATCTAAGGAATAACGGAAGGGCTGCCTGAATACTGAGGGCAGCCTTTTATTTGGATGAGTGATGCATGACATGCTGCTTTAGCCAAGTGGTAACGCCGTGTAGAACGGTGGCTGTCACAAGACAGATAAGCGCATATCTCCATAGCTGATCTAAGCCTTGTCCACTAAGCCAAAAAACAATACCTAGAATAAAGAGAGTCAGAATGAACATGAATAAAAAAGATGCTGACCAGAAAAAAGCCTTCATCGAAGGTCACCTCCTCGGGGTATTGTATGCAGGCCGAGGGAGGATCAGACCAGCAAGAAAGAAGTGAAAATATCGTTAAATCTATTTCAAAAGTCAGATAAAAACGCCAAGTGATTTGACAGTTGTGTTAAGATGAGAGCATATTTTGAGTGTAGATGGCTGGTTATAGACGGAGGTGTTTGGAGATGCAGATTCAAAAGGTTCTAAACAATAATGTCATTAGTGTGATAGATGAACAAGGAAAAGAAATCGTCGTCATGGGCAGAGGCATCGCTTTTCAAAGACGTCCCGGCGACCCGGTGGACGAGGCGTTAATTGATAAAGTGTTCCGCCTAGAAGATCATTCCGTACATGAGCGGATGAAAATGCTGCTTCAAGAGGTTCCATATGATGTCGTCAAGGTGACCGAGGAAATGATCCAATACGCACATACAAAGCTGAACCGAAGATTAAACGAAAGTCTGCATGTATCGCTGGCAGACCATATTCATTACGCCATTGAACGATTAAAGAAAAACCACTTGATTGAGAATTCGCTGATTTGGGAGATTAAACGTTTATACAAAGATGAGTTTCTCGTGGCGAAGGAATGCCTTGAGATGATTGAAGATCGTCTTCATATTGAACTGCCTGAAGATGAAGCGGGCTTTATTGCCATGCATATCATTAATGCAGAGCTCAATGAAGACATGAATACAACGGTCAATATCACAAAAGAAGTGAATGCCATACTGACCATTGTGAAATATCACTTGAACATGGAATTTGATGAAGACTCGCTCAACTTTTATCGTTTTCTCACACATTTACGCTTTTTCGTACAGCGTCTCATCAACGAAACGTTACTCGTCAGTGAAGATCAAGATTTATATCAGCTGATTAAAGTGAAATATCCGAAGGCGTACGAATGCGCAAAGAAAATCGCGGAATATGTGTATCAAACATATCATCGCGATCTAACATCAGAGGAGATGCTCTATCTATCGATTCATTTGAATCGACTCATCAAACGAGAAAAATAAAGATAGAATTTTAAAAGAAAGCGTTGACATCATAAAAAGTGAGTGGTACTATTTGCTCATAAACATAAAAGAATACGGTTTCACAATGATCGTCTTAGAGGATTGTGACTGTTCGGCAGGCAAAACCTAAACGTTCACTGAAAAAGCGCAATAGCAAGTTGCGACTATTTTTGGTGCCCGTTTAGGTTTTTATTTTGCCTAAAAACGTATTTTTTTGAAAAAAAGGGGGTTTTTGTATGAGTCATCGTCAATTAGCAGAAGACATTATCAAACATATCGGGACAGAGAAAAATGTTCATTCATTGGTTCACTGTGCCACAAGACTTCGCTTCACATTAAATGACAGATCAAAAGCAGATAAAGCGGCCATTGAAAAATTAAATGGTGTGGTGACTGTCATGGAAAGCGGCGGCCAGTTTCAGGTGGTCATTGGCAACACCGTACCAGAGGTATATCGAGAGATTGGAGAGTTTACGAATCTATTAGAGGATTCCACTTCTTCATCTGCTAGATCAAGTGAAGAAAGTACAAGTCTTTTCGGAAAATTCGTCGACATTGTTTCTGGAATTTTCACACCGCTTCTAGGTGTTATGGCGGGTGCCGGTATTTTAAAAGGACTTCTAGGCATCTGTATCAATGCAAAATGGTTATCACCTGAAGATACGTCGTATCAAATTTTATTTGCCGCATCAGACAGCTTGTTCTACTTCCTGCCGCTGCTACTCGCATTCACTTCTGCTAGGAAGTTTAAAGCGAATCCATTTGTCGCTGTGACGATTGCAGGTGCACTGATCTACCCGACTATTCAAGAGCTCACAAAAGGCGGCGGAGATGTGTCGTTCTTCGGCATTCCGGTTGTCTTAATGTCTTATACATCAACGGTTATCCCGATTATTTTGGCAGTGTTTGTGATGGGATATATCGAACGTTTCTTTAACAAAGTCATTCATGAAAGTGTGAAAAACTTTATTACACCACTGATTTTACTGGTCACGGTCGTTCCACTGACACTGATCGTATTTGGACCATTTGGTGTGTATGCAGGGAACGGAATTGCAGCCGTCCTGCTGAAAGTATTCTCCTTTAGCCCTACACTTGCCGGTGCTTTAATTGCGATGGCATGGCAGGTTCTTGTCATCTTCGGTATCCATTGGGGGCTTGTGCCAGTCATTTTAAATAATATTGCGGTTCATGGAAAAGATCATATTAAGCCGGCCACTGCGCCAGCTGTATTTTCACAAGCCGGTGCTTCCATCGGTGTTATGCTGAAAACAAAGAACAAAAAGCTGAAATCATTAGCTGGATCGACAGCGGTTTCTGCTGTATTTGGAATTACAGAACCTGCTGTATACGGCGTCACACTTCGTTTGAAAAAACCATTTATTGCAGCGGTTATCTCTGCCGGTGTCGGTGGTGCCATTATCGGTTATTCACAAAGTATTGCGATCGCGTCAGGTCTTCCGAGTTTACTGACACTTCCGATCTTCTATGGTCAAGGATTTACAGGATTCTTAATCGGAATTTCCGTTTCATTTGTCCTTTCAATCGTCTTAACCTATTTGATTGGATTCAAAGACCCTGTGGATGAAGAAGATGCTCCTGCAGCTAGTTCTGCACCAGCATCTGAAAATGAACATGGTGTCAAAGCAGCTCATGTGAAAAGTCCTTTATCTGGCGAAGTCATCAAGCTAGAAGAGGTGCAAGATAAAGCCTTCTCATCTGGCGCATTAGGTAAGGGCGCAGCCATTATTCCATCAGAAGGCAAGCTGTTTGCACCAGTAACTGGAGTCGTGACAACGGTATTCCCAACAGGACATGCATACGGTCTCACCTCTGAAAGCGGAGCAGAAGTACTCATTCATATTGGACTGGATACTGTACAACTTGGGGGCCGTCATTTTACGCCGAAGGTTGAGCAGGGCCAAACCATTACAGAAGGTGAACTGCTTGCGGAGTTTGATATTGAGGCCATTCAAGCAGCGGGTCTTTCTGTCACAACACCTGTGATTATTACCAATTCCGGTGAATTTAGCGATATCATTGAGACAGAAGAAAAACAAGTGACACCAGGACAATCATTTTTACACTTAGTTTAAGAAAGGGAGGACATAATCATGAAATATTCAACACTAGCACCATTTCCAAAAGACTTTTTCTGGGGCGGATCGACTTCCGCCTATCAAGTAGAAGGTGCATGGAACGAGGATGGCAAGGGACCTTCAGTCATTGATATGAGAGAAAGCTATCCTGAAGGAACAACTGATTTTAAGGTAGCCAGCGATCACTATCATCGATATAAAGAGGATGTGAAGATGTTTGCAGAAATGGGTTTGAAGGCTTATCGTTTCTCTATTGCATGGACACGGATCATTCCAAATGGAGATGGGGAGATCAATCAAAAGGGAGTTGACTTCTACCATTCTCTCATTGATGAATTGCGCCGCTATGACATTGAACCAATTGTGACGATGTATCACTTTGATTTACCTCATGCGCTTCAAGTGAAAGGCGGTTGGTCAAATCGTTCGACAGTCGATGCGTTTGAACGTTATGCGGAGGTTTTGTTCCAGGAGTATGGCGAGAAGGTAAAATATTGGCTGACGATTAATGAACAAAACATGATGATCTTACATGGATCAGCTTTAGGTACACTGGATCCAAATTTAGAAAATCCGAAAAAAGAATTATATCAGCAGAACCACCATATGCTTGTGGCACAGGCGAAAGCCATGTCGCTTTGTCATCGTTTGCTGCCTGAGGCAAAAATCGGACCAGCGCCAAACATCGCCCTTATTTACCCAGCATCTCCAAAACCTGAGGATGTCATTGCTGCGGCTAATTACAATGCGATCCGCAACTGGCTATATCTTGATATGGCGGTATTCGGTCGTTATAACAACCTTGCATGGGCATACATGAAGGAAAAAGACATTCTTCCTGTGATTGAAGAGGGAGATATGGATATTTTGAAAAGTGCAAAACCAGACTTCATTGCCTTTAACTACTACACATCTCAAACGGTTGAAGCGAGTAAAGGAGATGGCAATGATGAATTTGCCCGCGGCGGAGATCAGCATTTAAAATCTGGTGAAGATGGCGTCTACAAAGGCGGCAACAACCCGTTCTTAAGTAAAAATGCATTTGGCTGGGAGATTGACCCTACCGGTTTCCGATCAACGATGCGTGAGATTTACGACCGCTATCAGCTGCCTCTTATTATTACGGAAAACGGGCTAGGCGCTTTTGACAAGCTAGAAGCGGATGGATCGATTCAGGATGATTACCGAATTGATTATTTAGAAAAACATATTGAACAAATCAAATGGGCGATCACTGACGGTGTTGAGGTATTCGGGTACTGCCCGTGGTCAGCCATCGACTTAATCAGTACACACCAAGGCTGCTCAAAACGCTACGGTTTTATCTACGTCAACCGTGATGAATTTGACCTGAAAGACCTGAAGAGAATTCGGAAAAAGAGCTCTTATTGGTATGAAACATTAATCGAGCAAAATGGAGAGAACATCGGGAAGTAACAGAAAAAAGCCAGTCACCTTATTAGCGGGTGGCTGGCTTTTTTTTTGTTCACTCTATTGGCAAGAGCATATTGTTCGAGTTGTTCTAAAATGTTAGTCTAATGATATATTGTAAAAATTGGTTGATTATCCATTATAAGAAAGAGGGCTGTGTATATGATGTTCTAATATGCCTTCCTCAACAAGTTCAGTAAGGGCTTTATTCACTTGTGTATGAGAAGGCTTGTAGTCAAATTCACTGTACTCTTTCTTCAGAAGCAGCAAGATCTCGCTTGCATAGTATTGTTTCTTGTTAAATGTGATAGCAGAAAACTTCAGAAATTGCTTTTGTTTTAAGAAAAATGTGGAAGGGCGTTTGTTCATGCTAATGTTTCCTTTTATATAAGTTAAACATATTATCCGTTCTACTTACATTATACCCGGCCGTAAGCATATTTTTTTCTAGTATTTGAGATTTATTTTCAGGCAATTAAGATAAAAAGTCACACCGAAATTTCCTATCTCTTTAAAGAATATCTGAAACACCATTCTCAAGTTTCTCTCTTACATCTGAATAAAATTCAGTGTAATCCGTTTCCCTTATTACTCGAATAGCAAGTTGTGTATCCATGTTTAGAGGCTTCTCTTCATCTAGAAAACTAATCATTTCCCTATTACTTTTTACTTCATTGTACATTGATACAAACCAATAATTTAAGAGAACAACTCTTACAAATTCTTTAAGTTCCTCATATAAGACGTATGTTATTCTATCTGTTCTTTGTCCGTGAATATACCTCGAACGTTCATCATATAATTTTTTTATTCTTGAATAGATTTCATCTTTCTTATCTTTATTAAAAATTAGCTTACTTGTATAAGTTGAAACTTTTTCAGCAATCTGTTCTTTGTCGTAATTAAATAACGATTCAAGTGATGCGAATAGACATAAAAGTTTTACTGGGATGTTGTTAATAGAAAAAGATTGATTAAAATAATCTAGGGCACGAATATAATCTTTATTTGCACTCATCATTATTGACATTAAATCCCCAACGCAGATGAAATCTTAGTCTATGAGATTGTAAATCCAAGTTATCTTTTGAAAACCTATAAGGATGGTTCAATGGCGAGAAATCTTGCATAAAAAGAAACTCTCCTATAAAGTTCCTTTCTTCATCGTAAACCTCAAGTTTTATTACTGGGATAAAAATATCAATGTTTGTTATCAATCTAAGTACTTTTTCAAGGTATAGGACTTTGTTACATAATTCAATTAAGTTATTTTCAACATATTTTTTTATTTTATATTTTGAAGCCCCAACCTTATTTGAAACCTCAATTTCAATTGGATTATCATTTTCAAAGCAACAATAATAATGTTTTTCATCGCCATCAAATTGCATACACCAAGAAGGGAGATTAGGATTTATGGATTAGCCTTAATTATTTCTTCATATTTCGTTAAGTCTATTTGTTTTTGTTTAAAAACGAACTCGTCCACACTATAATCTTTTTCCATTGGAAATAGTCCGTATACTACTGCTTCATACTTCAATTTTAACTTTTTCATTTTTTCCCCTTTTTGATTTTTATTTTATAGCAAGAGTTATAAAAAGTAACCATTTAGTCTAACTTTTCTTAACGTAAGCATCAAAAGAAAAGCCTGAACCAAAGTAGCAAGATCAAAATGAATCTTCAGTTTGATGATGTTAACTGTTGTCTATTATTTTGCTGTTTATATAAAAAAACGTAAGAATAATAATGTCATGAATTTTTCTGGAAAAATTCTTTTTTCGTTGCGGCATCCGTTATCATCTTTTTTTTAGTGGTTCGTTCTGAGGAATATTTTTGTGATAGAATCCGTCTACTGTGGAGTTGAAGGGATGACAATTGAACTTCATGTGATGGATTTAGGGTAATCATTGTGTTTGTTTTGATGATCATTGCATGTGCGATTTCAGAAGCAGAAGAAGATGATAAGATAGCAATTGAGATCGGTGAGTTAAGGCCCATTCTTTTGTTAGCATAAAGAATCACATAATCAAATAGAGAGTAGGATATTTTTCCTGTTCTCTATTTGATTATGTAAAAAACTATCCAAAATTGTTTACATTTACTAGTTGTTTATGTAGAGTTGGTTTTGGTTGCAACCTAAACTAATAGAAAAGAAGGGGAATTTAATTGAAAAAATCTTTTATGCTTCTATTATCCATAGTATTTTTGGTTAGTATGATACCTTTGAATGCTTCAGCTAGTAAGAATGTGTCTGAAGATAAAACTTTATCTATAAGTGTATCTGAAAAGGATGTAAAAAACACTGATGTTTTGATTAAGGCTATTAATGAATTAGATGCAAATTTAAATATGAAAAATCTTAAGGAAATCTCTCAAAAAGAATTAAACAAAATGACTCCAGAAACTAAGAAGTTATATGCTTCTATTATGAGTTATAAAAATAAAGCATCTTCTTCTTTGACGGGTAAGGATGCACTTGTGATATTCAGTCAATATGTTAATGAGTTAAGTAGTTCTAATGAAAAAATCATGACTACAAAGGGTTTGGGCTTTAATTATAAAGAATACAAAATAAGTAATTCTCAAATAAATAAATTGAGTAAGGCAGTTAATTTAAATAGTGGTTTTTGGGCAACAAGTACAGCGATAGCTAAAATATTTGCTAAGAATCCTACTGCACTTACTTTGCTATTAGCAGCTGTTCCAGTGTTAGGTATAGCTACACTAGATGCTTGTAATTCTAGAGGAAAAGGTATTATTATCACAAAAATGGGTGTAGGTGCGACAAATTCATATAGTTGTAGATCCCAATAAAAATAATGAAGTGTGAGTTTTTAGCTCACACTTCATTATTTTTTGTTTTCTTTTATTTTTTTAATACATTTCGCTATAAATTCACTTGCAAAAAAAACGATTAATCCCGTTATTAATAACAAAAATGAATTTATTTTTATACTATTATTAAAAAAATCAAGAATACTATTTATGAATAAAAATCCTGACCAATAAATGAAAGTGCAATAAAAAGCCACATTAACACTTGTTTTATCAATATTTTTGTTTGTTTTAAAAAACAATAAATGATCCTCCTTTAAGAGTCTGGGGGGAAAATGATTATCTCTTTATTATATCATTTTAGGTTGTTTATTTCCAAAATTGTCACCAATTTTTTGTTTCAACGGATTCTTTCAAACCAAGCATGAGATTTCCCTCTCGCTTTTCTTACTCTTCTTTATATTGACGCTATTTTTTATATCTAATCACATCTTACTCTCTACTATCATTATACCCCGAATTTCATCTCATTTATAGACTGTTTTCCGCCCGCATCAGCCCGTATACTGTTATACGCAAGTCAAAAACGATAAGGGATGTGGCTGTATGAATGACAAGAAAGATGTTTTAGATCCTGGGCCGTTTTTTCATGGGACGAAAGCGGAATTGAAGATTGGGGACCTGCTTGAACCGTTGCATTTATCCAATTATCAGGATAAACAATCGAACCACATCTATTTCACCGGAACATTAAATGCAGCCAAATGGGGAGCTGAATTAGCCCGGTCTGATGCAAAAGAGAGAATTTATGTTGTAGAACCGACAGGCGAGTTTGAAGACGATCCGAATTTGACTGACAAAAAATTTCCCGGTAACCCGACCCGTTCTTATCGATCGAAATCCCCTTTGAAAATTGTCGCAGAATTAGGTGCTTGGGAAAGACATTCCGATGAAGAAATCAACCATATGCTGACGTCGTTGAAAAAGTTAAGGGAAGAAGGAAAAAATGTCATATACGATTGATTCGTATGTGAGGAATAGATGAATAAAAGGCCGCCCGATTTCACTTGGGCGGCCTTATGTGCTATTGAAACAGGACATGCATCAGCTCATCAAATGTCCTTGCATGTGTCAAGGAGTGAAGGCGGTCAGGACTGTCTAACAAATCGACAGCTTGTTCAAAAAATTGATTCATGCAGGCAGCGTCATCTTTCTGAATGGCTAACAAGAAAATCAGAGATACTTGATCTCCCTGCCAATCAATTGGCTGTTTCAATCGTGCAATTGCCACGCAGGAGGTGCCTTCATTTGTGATGAGCGGGTGAGGCATCGCAATCCCCTTGCCAAGATAGGTCGATGACATTTGCTCCCGCTCCAACACGGAGGAACGAAAAGAAGATGAAACAAGCTGATGCGCCTCCAGCCGGCTGCAAAGCGTATCTAATACTTCTTCTTTGCTTGAAAGGTTCACATCCAACAAGGTCAATCGTTCTTGGAAAAAAGCCATCAGCTCCTGTGAAGGGGCACCGTGTCCGTTTAACAGGTGAATGACCTCACTCACACGCTGGACATCATGATGTTCAAAAAAAGCATTCACTTGAATGATTGGTTTCCCCTTTGGTGCGAGAGGTACGGTTGTAATAATCACATCACATGGCAAAGTGGTGCTAAAAGCGTAATCCTGATAAGAATAAAGCTCAACAATCTCAAGCTCATGTTGAAAGGCCGCCTTCAATTTAATTTCAAGCAGACGTGCCGTTCCTAGTCCAGACCCGCATACAATAATGGCCCTCTTTTTTTGTGAGGTGTCAAGATGACTTCTTTCAAATGAAGCAGCAATATGTAGGGCAACATATGCCGCTTCATCTTCATTTGGCGTCCGTACCAGCTGTAAGGCATTGAGCCCGCTGACAGCCAAATCAAACGGATAAGGGTAAGATGTTTTGATCTCATGCAAAAGCGGATTTTGTAAAGACACGCCGTATTGAATTCGATTTAATAATGGCTTCATATGCAGCATCAAATCTTGACGCAGGATATCGTCATCTACAAAACGATGACCGCTTGTTTTTTCAATGTGCTGGAGAAATCGTGTCACCGCCTGACGTACTTCTTCTGTCGTTTGGTGCTCATCAATTTCTTTCCACGTTTGATTCGCTAAGAGATGCATCACCAAGTAATCTGTTTCATCCTCTGATAAGGTGACATGAAACGTGTCGCTTATTTGATGAGTGATCTTTTGAGCGATTCTTGTTAACACTGGCGGTCTTTGTGTGTGAGTGGTACTGGCGGGTATCCGCTGTTTTTTTTGCGTTTGTTGAATGGCAATCGCTAAGTGAATCACTAAATTCTTTAGGGCAATATCTTTAATGAGCAGTGATTCTTGATATAGATTTGTCAGCACAATGGATCGAATGGTTTCGAGTGAAATGTCAGGGAAATGAAGCTGTTCCCGCTCAGTTATATGAGATAGGGCGGGTTCTTCTTCAAGCAGTAAGTCTGCGTAGCACGTCCTTTTTTGCAATTCGTCTCCGTCTACTTTTAAGCCAAATCCAGGCTTTGAGACAAGGGTCATACCGTAACGGGCTAACAGCTCCCGTCCTTTTTTTAAATCACTGCTGACCGTCATACGGCTGATGAACAATTCTTCTGCTAATTGATCAATTTTTAAGTAGTCTGATTGAAGCAATAGTTTTCTCATCATAAATCGTATGCGCTCTTCTGGCATGACGGGTACGAGAGAGCGGGCAGGAAGCTTTTGCTGATGGAGCCAAAGCAGGAAAGCGTCTTGGTCACTTGTTAAGAGCGTATACCCTTTCCCGCGGATGGTCTTGATCATGGCTCCAGCTTGTGTTAACAGCTCGTTTGCTTCTTTGATTAAATTGCGGATGGAGCGGTCAGATAAGCGAAAAGAGGCAGTGAGCTCCTCCAGCTTCACGAACCCTTTCGTTTCAAATAGCCGCTGAATGAGCTGGTAGGTTCGAGTATCTGCCGTCATCATCATTGCGCCGCTCCTTGTTCCTTTAAGGCATCAGCTCCAAGGGCGATGGCTCCCATTAAACCAGATAATCCGTCAAAGGAAGGCTTTGTGACGATTTCATTTAATGGCTTTGGTAGTTGTAAGTAACCATGAAGTCGCTCGTCTGTTTCTTCAAGGATGAGCGGCAGCAAGGCCGGCTGTTTCATGACACCGCCACCAAAAATAATGCGTTCTGGTGACAGGGTGAGTAATAAATTTGCGGTCATTTGTCCAAGATAATAAGCTTGAAGTGACCAGGCAGGGTGCTCCTCTGGCAGCATTTGTGCCAATGTATGATAGCGGCCTTCTATGGCAGGTCCAGATGCTAGTCCCTCTAAACAATCATGGTGGATCGGGCAGCAGCCTCCATAGTTGTCATGAGGGTGGCGCTGAACAGTGATATGTCCCATTTCTGGATGAAGCAGTCCGTGAATGAGGCGGTTTTCAATATAGGCACCGCCACCGATTCCCGTCCCAACCGTGATATAGATCAAGGAATTTGGTCTGTCTGTTTCCGTTGAAAAACGAGCTTCACCGAGCGCCGCACAGTTCACATCCGTATCAAGCTTCATAGGGAGACCGAGTGCTTGTTTTAAGGTTGAGAGTAATGGAAATCGGCGCCAAGCTGTTTTGGGTGTTTCGAGAATCGTTCCATAGCTGGGGCTGTGTTCTTTTACATCGACAGGTCCGAATGCGCCTATGCCAATCGCATCAACTGGATGCTCTGTAAAGTATTCGATCACTTGCCGGCATGTTTCTTCTGGGTTCCCTGTTGCAAAGGAAGTCATATGTTCAATCGTTCCGTCTGTTGTTCCGTAGCCGCAGACAAATTTTGTACCGCCTGCTTCGATGCCTCCAATTCGCATGATCAATGCCCTCCATTAAAGAGGGGCGGAATCCAAATGGATCCCGCCCCTACATGTTCATTTTTTCTTTACAATGTAGGTTTGTACCTGACAAGGTGTGAGCGGTTCAATGTGTAATGATCCATGTTGTGCTTTCAGTATATGTCCTTCAGGTGTTTCGCCTAAATTCGCTGTTTCTCCATGTTGTAGAGATGAACTATTGATTGAAGCGGCTGTTTGACGTGTTAAATATGGATTGAAGAGACGAATGACAATGCCTGTTCCATGCTCTTCCTTTTTCAAAGCGCTTAGAACGACCCCGTCTGTCTCAATGTCAAGCAGGCTATAAGTAGATTGTAAGTCTTCTTTTTCATCTCGGAAAGAGAAAATTAAACGACCGTTTAAAAAGTCTGCCCGCTCGTAGCACTGAACCGGGGTGGTGTAACGTTTAGCAAGCTGAGCCAAGTGTCCTTCACTTACCGCTTCTTGGCTATAGTGCATGCCAAAGGAGAAAGATAGAGAACCTTGAAGCTGGGCGTCAGGTGTTTCCACGATTTTTTCTCCAGAAGCCCGGCCGGGACGGTAAAGAAGGTTTTCTTTCCCCATTTTTCCGAAACAGCGGAAGAGTGTATACGCGATCGTTGTGTAGTCTTCTCCTGTGATCTGGTATTCTCTCACGCAGTCCGTCAACAGCACGACACCGTATGCTTCATCACGAAGTGCAGTAAAGGATTGCATCGGTTCAATGGTGATCGGTTTTTCTTCCCAATGTTCATTGTTCCACCATTCTAGTTCTTGCGTCAGCTCCGTTGGACGTTCGATGGTGCCAAACTGTTGATCGCTGAGTGATACGTTTGATGCGATACCTGTATCAAAGAGGACACGCAGACGATGATCTAACGCATGATTGTCGACATCGACATGAAAACGGATGACAGGCTCATCTTTGTTTAATGCCACCTTCGCTGTAATCGGGAGAGAAGTCGTGACTGCATGCTGAGAGCGCTCTTCTAAGTCATATGGAACCGTGAGAGTAAGCTGGATGGTGAGCTCTTCTTGCAAGCCGCTTTTAGACACTGTGATGTCTGTCGAAGAAAGATCCTTGGATGACACATACAGATCCTCGCGCGGCGGGGAATAGTTGTAGGAATCCCCATCATCTCCGTTGTCTTCAAAGATCATTTGCTCAGAGAACGTTCGTCCAGTCTGTTTATCCGTAATTTCTAATGACCCATTGTCATTTGCTGTAATGTGGTAAAACGTATTTTCAATGACACGGCCTTCTGTTTTTTCCAAAATGGATTCACTAGATTCATCGAAAACCATGCTGACTTGTGTATAACCAACGGATGGTAAGTCGACTGCTTCAATGAGTAAAACAGCTTTCCATACTTGCTTTGGCATGTACACTTCTTTGCTTGGGTTAAGTGAAATCTGCTGTGCTAAGACATAATCTGTCACATCGGTTTTGCTTTTGACTGTGTAGTGAAGAGTTCGTCCATCAGCGTCTTTTAGTGTAAATGGACGTTCTGTGATAAAGGTTTCGACTTCAATGACTTCAGAGCGCTTTGAAGGCAGTGTGTTAAATAAAGTGAACGTGATTTCTTGCTCAGTTTGAAGCCGGATGGCGATGAGACGCATGTGTAAGTCCACCAGATTCTCGGCGATTTCTTTTGCCTGCTTGTAGCGGAAGAAAACGTCTTGATTCGTCGTATCACTGTTACAGCCGCCAATGCTGTCATGCGCTGCATTTTCAAACATGAGGTACCAAATATCACGCACCGTGTCATGCGGATAGTCATGTCCGAGTGAATAACTGATTGTAAGGATCGGCTCCATCACATTGACAAGATAGTTTTCAATTTGGTTGTTTAAGATTTTCAAATCTGCTCTTGTTGAAAAAATGGACTTATGAATTCGCATATGCTTGGCATGAATGAGTTCTCCTTCTAATGTCTCAAAAGAAGTCCGCTCTTTTTTCACTGCTGCAATGTAGTCTTCTAAACTGCTGATTTGATAGTTATGCTCGTCTATTTCATTGGCTTTTTCTAATAAGTCAGGCAGGTTTTTACGAATAGGCGCTTGGTCAAAGCCATTTGGGAAATAGACATTCTTTGTCGTGGCCTTTGCTTGCAGCGCCCCGATTTTTTCAGAAAGAAAGGCTTGCAGGTCTTCATCCTTCTCAGGAATATTTCCTCCGTAGTAGTAGCCAAATGGCAGATTCACTGCAAACACTTCACTGCCATCCGCCCCGCGCCAATTAAATTCTGTGTGATTCGTCATATGATCAGAAACGCCGCGCCAAAAGGCTGTATCGACAATACCAAAGCCTTGATAAATTTGAGGCATTTGTGCAGATTGACCGAAGGAATCAGGGACATAACCGACCTTCATGACATGCCCAAACTGCTGACAGCGCTCAATCCCATATTGCAGGTTCCGTACAATCGATTCCCCAGAAATAACGAGCTGATCCGTTTGTGTATACCACGGACCGATGATGAGACGTTTTGCTGTGACGAGCTGTTTGATTCGATTTTCATCCTCTGGGCGCCATTTCAAGTAATCATCTAGCAAGGATGCTTGTGCATCGAGCATGAAGTAATGGAACCGTTCATCTGTTTCGAGGGTGTCCAATATGTCCATTACGCTTTTCATTAAGTAGATACGGGAGCGGGAGGTGGTAAAATACCATTCCCGGTCCCAGTGAGTATGTGGAATCACATGTACATTGACAGTCATTGTGTAACGACACCTTTCTTTGTTCAAATTATCCTTCTAGCACAAGGTCAAAATCATCTTCTTCTTTCTGCTTCTGATCATGTTCTGGCTTTTGGGGTTCTTTTTTCTCAGAGAAGTTCACAAGTAGGTTGGCGCCAATTCCAATAACAAGTGCGCCAGTTAGTGCGCCGATTAAATACGCCCACCAGTTTCCTACTGAGAAGAATCCGTATAGTCCACCAATTGGCGGCATGATGTCATGGACACCTAATAAGGCAGCAACCCCGCTTCCTGCAGCACAAGCGATGACATTCAGCGGAATCAATTTCAAAGGATTGACGAGTGTAAAGGGAATGGCTCCTTCTGTAATCCCGATAATCCCCATCACAAGGCCGCCTCGTCCAGCTTCTCTGAAGGTAGGAGAGAAGTTGCGTTTTCGAATCAATGTCGCAAGCCCGTATCCTAGCGGCGGAATGACAATCGCGATATTGACGAGAATGGCAGGAAGATAGACACCTGATAGGAAGAGTGCGTTACCAGCCATCCAAGCTGATTTATTCACTGGGCCGCCAAGATCAAAGCCAATCATTGCACCTAGAATGAGAGCAAGTGCGAGTGTGCTCGTTCCATCTGCGACCATGCCTTTGATCCATTCAATTAATGCGGTGTTCAAAGCCCCTAATGGACCGCCTAGCAGAACGGACATGAGAAGTCCGGTTAAGCCAACAGTAATGAGCGGTAAGATGAGCAGAGGGACGAGTCCAGCTGCAGAGCCTTGAATTTGAATTTTTCTTTTCACAAAGAGAGCGACATATCCGGCAAAGAAACCTGCAATGACGGCGCCGATAAAACCAGCATTTGTTGAGCTGGCAAGAGCTCCGCCGATAAAGCCGGCCGCAAGACCAGATTTATCTGCAATCGAATAGGCAATAAAGCCAGCGAGCAGTACGTTCATTAAGCCAATGCCTGTCCAGCCAACCTGTTCCATCAAATAGGCACCATGTAAAATGCCGCCTGCATCTTTATAGGCGTTTAAATCTGATACACCAAAACCTAACCCGACTAGTTTGGCTAAACCAACGATAAGTGAAGCTCCGATGATCACCGGAAGAATATAAGAAATACCGGTCATGAGGTGGCCTTCAATGACTTTTAATTTTGCTTTCATTCTGCTTTGCTCCTTTCTATATGGCATTGCTCTTGTTTATTGGGATTCAGATTTTTTCTTTTCAACCAGCGCAACGGCTTTTGTGATGATTTGCTCGGCATTTTTTAGGGCGCGTCCGATTTCGACACGAACAGTAGGAATACCTGAGAAGCGTTCAGCGTCGTTAATGTGCTGATTGGAGGCAATGATGCAAAGGTCTGCCTGCTTGGCTTCCTCTGCTGTAATGCCATTCACCTGTCCCATAATTCCTTGCTGTTCGATTTTAATCTCGTGTCCAAGCTGTTTACCCGCATTCTCTAATGCTTTTGCTGCCATTGGTGTATGAGCTAACCCTGCTGGGCATGAAGTGACACCGACAATTTTCATTGTGTAATCCCCTCTTTCAATTGTTGTTCAATGACTTCGTAATAATAGTCTGCTGTTTGACCGGGTTGAATCTTTTCGATGAAAGCAGGCTCCATTAAACTTGTGGCAATGCCAGACAGTAATTTGAGGTGTGTGACATTGGCCTCTTCAAGTGGAACGAGCAGTGTAAATAAATAGCTTGTTGGCAAATCGTCGAAGCTTCCCCATTCAATGGGTTGTTCAAGTTCTAAAAAGAGAAGTGAAGCCGTTTGAACAGCAGAGCTTTTTGTATGAGGAATCGCAAAACCTTGCTGAAGTCCTGTTGAGACTTCGTCTTCGCGTTTCAACAAATCTGTTAATAACCCTGACTGATCGTTTGTAATGTGAAGGTCTTCAGCTTTCTCGGAAATGTATTGTAAAATCTCATTCTTTGATCGACCGTTTACTTGTGTAAAAACATGATCTTTTTGGAACAAGCTGATCCCTTCTCTCTTGTTTGTTAAGCGCTTACAATTTGATTGTAATGTACTTTTCGACATGGTTAAATAGCATCATTTTCCGTTTGAAATGGCAAAAAGTTTATGAAGCGAACAGACTAGTCATCTGAATATCTCAAATCCTAGCTTAAAACGAGTTTAATTATGTCAAAAATAGATTCTACTAAAAAGGATTCTGTGATATTCTTCCAAGGTATTGTAAAAGATAAGGGGGTCTTTTCATGTTTAAAAAGCAGGTCAAATCCTGTGTAGTTGTACTCATGGCCATCATTCTATGTATGGCTACATTACCTGGGTACGAGGCATCAGCTGTTAGTAAAGGCACAAGTGTCAATGAAGCCATTGGGTTGAAAGATGGTGAAGTCATCTCAGGTACATTACAGAATGAAAAAGAAGAGTCATGGTACCAAATTACGCCATCTGCAGATGATGTGGCAAAACATACACATATGCAAATTTCTGTCAAAAGCAAACAAGTGTTATCTGTATCGGTCTACCCAAGTAAGGATAGAGCGATAAAGGATGACACTTATTCGAGATATCGTGTGGACACAGCAAGTGGAGAGACAGAAATCAACTTCCCGCATGCATGGTCAGGTCCTTACTATGTCAAAGTGCTGTATTTAGGTTCAGAGGAAGACAGCCGTGATGAGGAAGAGGATGCAGCATATACAATCGGGTATAAAGGTGCGAATCTTCCGCCATCTGAACCGATTTTCCCTGAAGAAGAAGAGCCAACGATCATCATTATTGAGAAAAAGCATGGACGTGAAATTCTTCAATCCATTCGTACGATCGAAGACAAACGATTCAATGAAACAGCCGATGGTCAGAAGCTGACACGTCTGCTACAAAAAACAAAGCCGTTTCTCAAATCTAAACTCATCAACAATCAAAAAAAGCAGCAAACGGTGTACAATCATTTGCTGACATTAAAATCATTGCTGAATGACGTAGAGAAAAATGGTGCATTCAGCGGTCATATCGTCACAGAGAAAGAGCAACAGGCGATCCGTTCCCTTTTTGATATGCTCAAAGAGGCAAGTCCAGCCTATTTAAAAAAGGAATTAGAAGCAGTGGGGCAAAAAGTAGGAATCGATCAGCTTGAAGGAAAATCGATCGGTTATGTATTAGAGAAACAAAAGCTTGTTCCAGAAGAAAAGGTCAACACAAACAAAATCATCTTTAAATTAAAGGATGGACAAACGCTTCAATCCGCAAAAAAGAAGATGAAAAGCTACGGAATTCAAGAAAACCGTGTGACATCTCAGTCAGTAAATCCTTTATTTAAAGGAATGTATGTTTATGATGTACCGGCAGGGAAAGAATCAGCAGGCAAAACGCTTAAAGCAGGCAAAGCTGTGATCAAAAGCACGGCGAGAAAGCTTTCTAGTATGCCGAATGTTGAATTTGCAGAGCCTGTACAAACGTATCGTGCGCTCAGCAATGACGCGCAGTATGGTTATCAGTGGCCGCTGAAAAACAGTGCGCAGAACAGTGGGAAAAAAGGCGCTGATGTGAAGTTTGAACAAATGAATACATTGATTGGTACAAGCAAAATGAAGCAAACGTTAATCGCTGTTGTGGATACAGGTGTCGACAGCCGTTTGTCCGATTTAAGCGGAACGGTTCGTACAGACTTAGGTGCCAATCTGATTGGCCGTAATAAAGATGCAATTGATGACAATGGCCACGGTACCCATGTGGCAGGTATCATTGCAGCAAAAGCCGATAATCATTACTCCATGGCGGGGCTGAACCAACATACAGGTATCATCCCAGTCAAAGTACTGGATGCGTATGGAAATGGAGATACAGAGCATATTGCTCTTGGCATTAAACATGCAGTGGACAAAGGTGCAAAGGTCATCAACATGAGCCTTGGCGGCTACTACAGCAAGGTCATTGAATATGCGATGAACTATGCTGCACAAAAAAATGTATTAGTGGTAGTGGCGAGCGGAAACGATGGCATTCCAGAAATGGGTTATCCTGCGACTTCCAAGTACGCCATGGCAGTTGGTGCAAGCAATCGCATGGATATTGCCGCTGAATTCTCAAGCTATGGGAAAGGGTTAAGCATGTCTGCACCAGGATCTGATATCCCAAGCTTAATGCCTGATGGGAATGTTTCATACCTGAGCGGGACATCAATGGCTACACCGTATGTTGCAGCAGCAGCAGGATTACTGCTTTCTAAAAATCCAACCCTGAAACCAAATCAAGTGAGAAATATTTTACAAAATACAGCGAATGATATTTCATTTAAAGCTGTTGATGGAACAGATGACGTTTTCTATGATGAAAATGACGAGCCTGTTGTTGATCCGAAAATTCCGGGTATCGATTGGATGACAGGACATGGCAGACTCAATGCTTTTGCCGCGTTAAGCGCTGTTGAATTAAACGCATCAGTTAACAAAGTAGAAGATCAGCATCAAAAGGTGACAGGAAAGGCGAAATCCGGCGCTGCCATTTCTGTGTATAGAGGCAAAACCCTGCTTGGAAAAGGCACGGCAAGCAAAAAAGGAACCTTTAGTGTGAAGATCAAGCATCAAAACAAAAATAAAGTGCTTCACATCAAGGTGTCAAAAGGAAAGGCTGCGACTTCGCTCAAAACGGTCGTGAAAAAGGGCAAAGCGCCAGCTAAGCCAAAGGTGAATCGAGTAACAGTGAAAAGTAAAACGGTCAAAGGAACTGCGGGTGCAGGCTTGACAATCAAGGTGAAGAACAAATCAAAGAAAGTCATTCAAACGGTCAAAACGAATAGCAAAGGCGCATTTACGGCTAAAATCAAGCCGCAAAAAGCCAAAACCGTTTTGTATGTGACAGCTTCAGATGTGAGAAAAAGAGAAAGTAAAGCAGTGAAAGTTGTTGTGAAAAAATAGTCTTGTAGCTTCCCTTTTGAATAAAAAGGGAAGTTTTTTGTTTTTTACTGGAAAAATGACAATAACTGTCGATAGTAATATAGTAGGAAAAAAAAGGAGGATTTATCGATGAAAAAAATCATGTTTGCTTTCTTTCTATCATTGCTTCTCGTTTTCCCAAGCTTTGCACATGCAGAGGAAACAGGAGCAGTACCAGCATCCGTACAAGTAACAGGCGTCACAGCAGCAGACGGTGGTATGGTCAATTACGGTTCTGGCAGTAAATATCGTGTAGGTTCATATTATCCAGCTACTTTTAAAGGAACATTAAAGGACACAAGTGGTCAACTCATGGCGAATCAGCCAATTCAGCTTTATTTTGAAGCAGCAATCAAATCATATGCTCAAACAGCGACAGGTACAACAGACGAGAATGGACAATTTTCACTAACGATTCAAGTGCCTGCAGGTGCAGGCTACCGTACATACAATAATGCAGGCTGGTCTACACATTACTACGATATCGTTCCAGTGACTTTCACTTCAAACGACATCACGCTATCTTCAAATGTGACAAGTGTGTACCATTTGGCATATACATCACGTTACTAATCTGCTAGAAGAGGCGACTTGGCGCAAGCCCTGTCGTTTTCATAGAAAAAAAGGATGTCAGCTAGTGACATCCTTTTTTGGGACAAACAAAAAACCTGGTGCTATACACCAGGTTTTTCTCGTTTTTTCTGAATCCATGTTGTCACGTAATAGGCAGCATAGCAGAGTGCGATAAAAGGGATACCGCAGATAAGAGCAATACGCTGATTTGGATCGAAAGCAATGCCGATCACAGATGCAAGGCATAGGAGGAAGGCAGCAATCGGAACCACCGGATAGAGCGGGGTTCGGAAAGATAAATCATGAAGCTGTCCGCCATCCTGTAAGAATTTTTTGCGAAACATGAACTGTGAAGCTGCAATTCCCATCCATACAACAACAACGGCGAGTCCAGAGATTGACACAAGAACCAGATACACCGTTTCAGGTGCGATGACACTCGATAGCAAAGAGAGAATGCCCCCAATCATACTCAAAATGAGTGCATTCAAAGGAATTCCCTTTGACGTCAATTTTGCCAGCTTTTTAGGTAATGTTCGTTCTTCAGAAAGGGACCATAGCATGCGAGATGAGGCGTATAGCCCTGAGTTTGCAGCAGATAAAATCGCTGTCAGAATGACAAAATTCATGAAATCTGCCGCATAAGGAATACCGATGCGGTCAAAGACCACAACGAAAGGACTTTTGATCACCCCGGCTTCTTCTACTGGAATTAAGCCGGCTAAGACTACGATCGTTCCGACGAAAAACAGGACAAGACGTAGCACAGTCGTGCGAATCGCCCGGGGAATGGTCTCATCTGGATTGACACTTTCGCCCGCAGCAATCCCAATCAGCTCAGTACCCGAAAAAGCAAAATTAACAGCCAGCATGGTCATTAATATCGGTAAAAAGCCGTTTGGGAAGAGACCCCCATCTCCAGTGAAGTTAGAGAAGAACGGAGCGGCCTCACCGCCTTTTAGTGGAATCAATCCAAACATTGCGGCTCCGCCAAGGATAATAAAGAGAATAATAGCCATGACTTTAATGCTAGAAAACCAAAATTCCGATTCTGCAAAAAACTTAACTGTAAAAGCATTGAGTAAAAAGATGAGAAGCGCAAAAACACCGCTCCACATCCAAACCGATGTGTCCGGGAACCAGCGCTGCATTAAAAGACCTGCCGCTGTAAATTCTGAACCAAGTGCCACGGTCCATGTCAGCCAATAAAGCCAAGCCACTGTATAGCCAGTGCCGGGCCCAATGTATTTTGTTGCATATGTGTGAAAAGCGCCTGTAACCGGCATTGCGACAGACAGTTCACCTAAACAGAGCATCACGAGGTACACAATTAATGCCCCAACCAGATAAGCCAAAATCGTTCCCGCAGGTCCGGCCTGATTGATCGTATATCCTGAACTTAAAAAGAGTCCTGTGCCAATCACGCCACCTAAAGAAAGCATGAACAGGTGACGGCTTGTCATTTTTCGTTGATATTGTTGTGACTGATCTTTTGCTTGTTCCATGTCTTCCCGCCCTTTTGCTTAGAAGTATGTGTGTTGAGTCATGATGCTACGATGTTGCCTGTTTTAAGATATCGGTAATATCTTCTGGTGTCGTCCGGCAGCAGCCGCCGATGATTTGTGCACCGTCTTTATACCATTGCTGCGCACATTCACCAAATGTATGGTGAGACGTATCGCCGCTCCAAACCTTTTCTTCAGGATCATATAATTCCCCTGAGTTCGGATACACGACAATCGGTTTGCTTGTCCCTTTTTTCATCTCCTGAATAAGAGAAGACATATATTGCGGCGGTGTACAGTTTACGCCAACAGCAGCGATCTGCTCATATGGCTCAAGTGCTTGTACACAGTCTCTAAGTAAATCTCCTTCACTAATGTGCTGACCATCCTTTGCACTAAATGTAATCCAGGCATATACACCACTGAACTCATCCTGCAGCAGTTTAGCGATAGCGATTGCTTCAATGAGACAAGGGATGGTTTCACAAGCGAGAATATCTGCACCAGCCTCTACCAATGCTTGAATTCTTGGTCTGTGAAAATCAATGAGCGCCTGTTCTGTGAGTCCGTAATTTCCCTTATATTCTGAACCGTCAGACAAATAAGCGCCGAAGGGCCCCACAGATCCAGCGACAAATGGTTTTGTCCGCTCTTTACGATGTGTCTCATCCTGCCAAAACTGCTCGCATGCTTCTTTTGCTAACGTGACAGATCGTTTCATTAATTCGATGGCTTCTTCTTTTGTATAGCCTTTTTCAGCAAAGCCATCAATTGTCGTTTGGTAGCTGGCTGTTGTTGCACAGTCAGCACCTGCTTGGAAGTAGTCCAAGTGTACTTGCTGAATCAATTCTGGCTGTTCAATGAGGATTTTGGCTGACCATAAACTGTCGTTTAAATCACAGCCCTTTCGTTCAAGCTCCGTTGCAAGTGCACCATCTAAAATCAAAGGTGTGTGAGCCTGTAAACGGCTTTGAATAGGATTCATATAAATCAAACAGCCTCCTTTGTCGATCGGAAATAATGGATATGATATGAGGCAGTAGTTTAAATGACTAAAGTGTTTTTGTCAAGGAGAGGAATAAGCATCACATGACGGAAAAACCCTGAAAACATGCGGGTTTGAGTGCATAAACATACAGTTGAAATAATAGAAAACCAAGTCATTGACAGCCTCTAAAAAGAGATATATATTATGGAAAGGTTCATTTCAGAAAGCTTCATCAAAAGGCGCCGTCTTTTGATTTTTATTTTGTCCAACGACTGTCTTCTTTCGTGCAGAAAGAGGGTTTTTTATATGCTTAAAAAAGGAGGAAAGAAGAAATTGAAAAAATGTTTAAAAGATATTGCAATGATTCTAGTTGGTTCTTTTTTATTTGCTGCAGCTGTGAACATGTTTGTCATTCCACTTGAGTTTGGTGAAGGCGGCGTAACGGGGCTGTCCATCATTTTCTACTATATGTTTGAGATTGCGCCGTGGCTGACAAACCTTGTGTTGAATGCGATTTTATTACTTGTGGGGTATAAATACTTGGACAAGAAGACCACGATCTACACAGTGGTAGCTGTCGCAAGTAACTCTCTATTTTTACATTTGACCACTACATGGGTGGTGAATGTCCATGAATTGATCATTGGTTCTATTTTCGCAGGGATCATCATTGGTATTGGCATTGGTCTTGTTTTAAGAGCGGGCGGTACAACAGCGGGATCTGCCATTCTTGGGCGAATTGCGAATAAGTATCTAGACTGGAACGTGAGCTACGCCATCTTGTTCTTTGATCTGATCGTTGTTTTTGCTTCTTACTTTATTATTGGTGCGGAAAAATTAATGTTTACGATTGTGATGCTGTATGTGGCGACTAAGGTGATGGATTTCGTCATAGAAGGGCTTAACACGAAAAAAGCAGTGACGATTATTTCTTCATGCAAAGATGATATTGCCGAAGAAATCAATCACACCTTGGATCGAGGCGTGACCATTTTAAACGGTCGCGGTCATTATTCGAAGGAATCGAAGGAAATTCTCTATGCGGTTATTCAAAAGCAAGAGCTTATGCGTTTAAAGAAAATCATTAAGAAAATTGATCGAGACGCATTCGTTGTTGTCCATGACGTGCGTGATGTGTTTGGAGAAGGATTTGTGAATATATAAAAAGTGAAAAAAGACACCTCCACTATAAAGTGGGGGTGTCTTTTCATATGTTGAGTGATCTTATGTTTAAGGGACTATTTTTTCAAGGTATCATCTTTTTTCTCGTTACTTTTCAGAACGAAAAAGCGTATACACTCAGCAATGGCCGCTCCCACCACAAACAGGATGATGGGTGTAATGGTAAAAGGTTGTTTGAAGATGAACAAATACACGATATAACACAAAGTTAGTGTAATGACTAAAGTGAGATAATTACTCCACATTTTTTTCAAGGTCATCAGCTCCTCGTTTTTTAAGGTCTACCATTATTCGGTATTATTGGTTGGGGTGAAAAGAACTAGCCACTTTCAGCTGTTCTCATCACTTTAATTCGAGTTGAGTGTTCGTAAAACTTAGTATGAAGTTCATAAGGATAAGCCATTGTGAATGAACTTCTTAATTCCATAAAATTCAGCTTATCCCTTTAAAATAAAGAGATTAAATGAGTTGTTTCCTATGATATTCGTTCCTGTGTATGTTTGTTGTCTACAATAGACACACGCTAGATTTATCTTGATCAGGTGAAGCCTTGAAGAAAGAGAAACTTCCTGTATGAAAATTTATAGCGACGTTGAGAGTGAAAAGTTGCAAAAGATACCTCTTGTCACATCATACTATGTATTGTATAGTATAAATAGTTAGGAGTTGTAAACATGAATGCACAACTAAAAAAAGGATTACTGGAATTCTGTGTACTGGCGGTATTAAAGAAAGGCGATTCCTATGGTTATCAAATGATTAAAGATATGTCCCATTGTATTGAGATTTCAGAATCGACATTATATCCGATATTAAAGCGGTTAGAGCAAAACAATTATGTGGAGACCTATTCACAGGAACATAACAGTCGATTAAGAAAATACTACCGGATGACAAAGAACGGACGGGAGCATATCGCTCAATTTTTAGCGGAATGGGATCAAGTGATGGCGATTTACGACTTTATTTCTGGAGGACAGGGCAATGAATAAAAAAGAATTTTTAGCTAGCTTAGAGAAGCACCTGCATCGTCTAGGCGAAAAAGAAAGTGATCGGTTCATCGAGTATTACGATGAAATGATCGAGGATTATCAGGAAGATGGCTACAGTGAACAGGAAGCAGTTCATCAAGTCGGTCAGCCTGCCATCATCGCTGAAGGAATTTTGAAGGAACAAGGAATCAAAACCATTCAGGTGCCGACGTTTGGAGAAAAAGCCACAAGACTCTCCATCCTCATTTTAGGCTTTCCGTTATGGGGCAGCATTCTAGCAACAGTCTTCCTGCTGATTCTTTCTGTGTATATGGTGATTTGGTGCATTCCACTCGTGACAGGTACAATGACGCTAGTTGGTCTACTCGGCGGTTTTTGGAGCATCATTGGTTCACCGTTTATTTTTCAAGACGGTTTGCATGTGGTGGTGACGCAGATCGGAGTTGGGATTCTTCTATTAGGTGTCGGATTATTAAGCGGCATAGCCACGGCGTATTTGACAAAGCTATTTGTGCAAGGGACTGTTCAAACCACTAAGGCATTCATGGGAATGTTTAAAAAGAAGGTCGTGAGAGTATGAACGTGAATGATTTAAAAAAGCAATGCATCAAATGGGGGATCATCTTCACCGTTGCCGGAGGAATTGTCATGGCAATTGGTTTTGGACTTTCAGGCTTTGACCTAGATGCATATCAAAATAATGACCAGTACAATGTGTTCCGCACGATCAATTGGAGCAAGCCATAAATGAAAGACCCGCTTATGCGGGTCTCAGCGTGTAGACAAACCCTCGCATTCGGTGTCAGTCCTGCGCTTCGGTGCTCACGAATGTCAAATTCGCTCCGCGCCGATGCTCGTCCTTCCTAGGGCTGCAAAGGTTTTCTATCACGCTGAAAAGAAGACAAAGGGCTAAAATCAAGTTCATTTTAGCCCTTTGTCAACAATCTGCGACCCGCTTATGCGGGTCTTTTTTTCGCTCTGGCAACAAAGAAAAAATAACAGCACAGTGCGCCAAGGTCACAGAGCATAATAATCAGCCCCATGGGAAAGGCAGTCTGGCTTCCAGCTAAGCCGACAAGGGGTGTCATGCATGCGCCAAGAAGCATTTGTGCCACACCGATGAGGGCAGCGGCACTTCCAGCATGCGCACCGTGATGCTGCATCGCAAGAGAAGGAGCAGACGTGCCGACAATCCCAACGCTAGAGACCACAAAAAAGAGCGGAATGAGGATGCCATAAAGCCCTGCATCAATAGAGATCATCACACACAAGGTGACGCCTCCTAAAGCAGCTGTCAGCAGCCCAATGCGAAGGACTTTCTCCTCACCAATTTTCGCAGCAACGCGGGCAAATACTTGTCCGGCTGTGATGATGCCAAGACTATTCACCGCAAAGGCAGCACTGAAGCCCTGCGGAGAAAGGTTGAAAATCTCCTGCAGTACAAACGGTGATCCAGAGATATACGCAAACATGGCGGCGAAGACAAGCCCTTGCGAAAGAGCATATCCGACAAAGAGTCGATCGCTCGCTAGAATTTTCATCGCACCTAGGATCTGTTTGAAGCCTCCAGTCTGTCTACGTTCCACAGGTAAGCTTTCTTTCAATGAAAACATCGATCTTAGGAGCATGAGTGCCCCGAGGATTCCTAGCAGAACAAACACACCCTGCCACGTCGTGAACCGTAACATTTGTCCGCCCACGATCGGTGCCGCTGCTGGAGCCACTCCGTTGACTAACATGAGCAAAGCAAAGAATTTCGTCATTTCTGAGCCTTCATAATGATCTCGTACGATGGCTCGTGCAATGACAATGCCTGCTGATCCAGCAAGTCCTTGAATCAGCCTTAAAAGAATGAATGTCCAAATTGATGTGACCACTGTGCATAAAAGAGAGGCCGCAATAAAAATGATTAATCCAACCATCAGCGGCTTTCTTCTGCCGACTGTATCACTGATTGGACCTGCAATCAGCTGTCCAAGCGCAAGTCCAATCAAACAAGCCATGAGACTTAACTGAGACAGCGCCGTGCTTGCTTCAAAGTCACGGGCGATATTAGGTAAAGCAGGTAAATACATATCCATTGCCAGCGGTGCAAGGGCTGTTAAAGAGCCAAGAAGCGCGGCAAGGAGGAATCGATTTTTTTTCGATTCTTGGGGATAAGATAAAGAATTCATATGATGACACTCCTCGTATACGTCCTCAAATCAGCATAATGAATCAAGCTTTCCATTTCAATCAAAATTTTCAAAGAAAATTTCGTGCAAAATAATTGATCTTTAAAAGAAGACTCTTTACATTGAATGAGTAGAGAAAAGAATCAGATCATCGGCATGCAGTGATTGCATGATACGTATATCCATTCATAGACAAACAGGAGGTGCTGGCATGGAGCAGCAAGAGTTGATCATTCGTCAAGCAGTGAGTGAAGATCATGAGGCGATCACACATGTGCTGATCAAATCATACGCACAGTATGAGCCTCAATTTACAGAGGAAGGCTGGCAAAATTATTCTACAGCCTTGCGAGCGGCTGTAGATAACCCAAACATGGAGTTGATGCTTGTGGCCGAGCTTGAGGGCAAGGTCGTGGGGACCCTTCAAATGTTCCGATCATCAGAACAGGCATATGACAAGCCGGAGATGGGCATTACTTCAGCGATTGTCCGGTTTTTAGGGGTAGATCCTGATGTGAGAGGAAAAGGTATTGCAGAGTCCTTGTTGCGTAAAAGTATAGAACTGACACAATCGTGGGGCGAGAACGTCCTGTACCTTCATACGTCGGATAAAATGCAGGCCGCCATTCGTTTATATGAAAGAATGGGCTTTGAACGGGCACTTGATAAAGAATTTGTGAATCAAAATGGGACGCATGTGAAGAGCTATCAGTATGTGATCAAAAAAGAACAGCCGGCTGGCTCATAACACGCTGTATAAGAAGAGGAAGAGCATGTCCTGCATGGACGGGGCTCTTCCTCTTTCTCATGATACCCATACGTTCAGTGCCATATATGAAAAGCACCATGAGATTAATCCGAACATGACAAAGAATTTCAACACATGTTCATAAGGGGTCAGCTTTCGATCTCTTTTCGTTTTCACAAGCCGCCAGTAAAGGGCATAGCCACAAAAAACCAAGATGATTTGTCCGAGTTCTGCTACGGTTTCGATGATTGTGATTCCGTTCATTTGTTTTCACCTCACCATATGTCTTCCATAGGCAGCAGCAGTGAACCTTTATTTCTTCAAAAGAAAGCAGTGTATACTAGAATAAGAAGTAGATGCAGAAGGGGTTGTGACCGATTGTTTCCGCTATATGCAAATTCTTGGGATGACGTCATTGAGAGAAAAATCAAATACGATGATCAGGTTGTGGAACATATGTGTCAGCTGTTAGACGCACAGGAGCAGCAAGTCGTGTTGTTTCATAAAATTCAAGAAACATTTACAATGGTTGCTGGTGATGGCACTGTCACGATTCCAAAAGGGAGTTATACGACCGCCTATTATTGGACGGACCGGCCTTACAATGTCTATTTTTGGCGGGATGATCAAGGCAATGAACTTGGCTCTTATGTGAATATCGTCAGACATACATGGTTTGAAGAACGGGCGGTTGTTTTTGAAGATTTATTGATTGATCTACTCGTTCTGCCGAATGGTGATTTCTTTGTTTTGGATGAAGATGAACTGCCGGAGAGTTTAGCTTCCTTTGAACACGGCTCGGTTCATCGAGCACTCCGTGATGTCATCCATTCGTTAGCGCACATCCTCGATCAAGTGAGGCTGGATGCGAAAGGGAAATATCATCACACCCTGTTTCAGAAGATGTTGAAATAGAAAAAACGATTCCTTGCTGAAAGGAATCGTTTTTTTATCAAACCTTGATCCGGTTTAGTCGTTTTTGTAAATCAGTTTTTGTTTTAGATGCTTTTAGTTGTTTGACCGCACTTTGAGCGGTTGCTTTTGTTTTCTTTGTTCGTTTGGCTTCGGCTTTTTTGACTTTTTGTTTGGCATCTGTCACTTTCTTTTGATAGGCGACTTGTTTTTTGACTTTGTCGAGCCGGTTTTGTAGGCTTGTTTTTTCTTTGCCTTTGGATAGCTTTTTAATGGCCGTTTGGGCACTTTTAATCGAGCCTTGGGTTTTACTTTTTTCAGCTGATTTGACCTTCGCTCGTGCGTCACGAATATCAATGGCTGTTTGGACTTTTTTGACTCGGTCAGTGAGTGCGGTTTTTTGCTTGCTGGCAGTGAGTCTGCCAATTTTCGTTTTGGCTTGATCAACATCTGTCTGTTTTTTAGATGTTTCGGCTGTTTTGACTGCGCTTGTCGCAGTCTTTAAAAAGGTTGACTGCGGCACATATTGCACGCGGCCATAGCCGAATTGTGGATCTTTTCCTTTTGCACCAAGATCCACTGTATAGCTGCGCAATAAAGTACGGAGCTGAACATTTGTTTTCTTAGGATGTAGCTGTTTTAACAGCGCAAGCATTCCTGTGACATGTGGTGCCGCTTGTGATGTACCCGTTGCATACCAATATTCATTTTTCAAATAGGTACTGATGACGTTCTCGCCGGGAGCGGAAAATTCAATTCCTTTCCCCGTATTAGAGATGGAGGCGAGTTTGTCTTTGTCAGTCGTTGCGGAAACAGCAATGACGCTATTGTATGCGGCAGGATAACTAATCCCATTCTTCTTTCCATCATTTCCACTTGCAGCAACGACCAGCAGTCCTTTTTTGTATGCTTCATCAACTGCTGAACGTAAAATCGGAATGTTATCTTCAAAAGCTAGACTTAGGTTGATGATATCCATCTTATTGCTAATCGCCCAATCAATGCCTCGGAGCAGACTGTATAAGTCGCCTTCTCCTTTTTTATCTAATACTTTTACAGCATACAGCTTCACACCAGAAGCGACGCCGACCGTACCGTAATCATTATTGAGCGCCCCAATTGTACCGGCGACATGTGTTCCATGTCCTTCATCATCTTTGTAAGAAGACGTGTAATCGACGAATGATTTACCACCGGCTACCTTTAAATCTTCATGTGGGAAAATACCAGTATCGAGAACGGCTACTTTCACATTTTTCCCTGTCACGCCTTCTTTGATTGCTTGCTTTACATTGAGCTTCTGCAAGTTATAAGATTTTTGTACCAAAGCATCCTGACCAGTAGCAGCAGCTGTTTTTTTCACGGTAGAAGCAGCGAGTTTGACCCTAACGTTTTTTGAAACATAAGCGATGTTTGGGTCTTTTTTAAGTGAGGTGACAGCTTGCTCATCTGCTGTCACTGCTACAGCTGGAAGATGTATGTATTGAGCGTTCACTTTTTCACTTTCTTGAATAGCCGTTTGTTTTCCTTTTTGATTTTTATAGACGATGATGACATCTGTTTCTTTTGGTGGTGCAGCTGCCTGCGAATGGAAGGGCAAAGCAGTTGTCAAAGCAAGAAGAAACGCGATGACCACGACGATTTTCTTTTTCAAGGCAATGGCTCCTTGCATATGAGGTGACCTCCGTCTTTTTTCTTTATTATATCGGAGAAATAAGATAGATGGTTAGAAGAATCATAGTCTAGAAAGAAAGTTTTTTTCACACGTATCCCGAAATTGAATTTCATAGAATTCTAGTAGACAATAGAGAGATCATAATATGAGAAAGAAGGACATGCCGATGAATGTAAAAGAGTATATGACGTATGATGCGACGGGACTGGCGTCACTTGTGCAGAAAAAGCAGGTCACGCCCGAAGAGCTTGTACAAGCTGCATTTACTAGATTGGAAGAAGTGAATCCCGTACTAAATGCGGTGATTCATACTAGACGAGATCAAGTGTTCAAAGACATGAAGTCACTAGATGCGGATCAGCCGTTTGCTGGTGTTCCGTTTGTGTTGAAAAATATATCGCAGGGGCTGGAGCATGAACCTTTGACGGCGGGTGCTTTGCTGTTAAAGGATGTAAAGGCGCAAACAGATTCCCACTTTGTCCGTCGATTGAAGCAGGCTGGGCTCCTCATGATCGGTCATACGAACACACCTGAATTCGGATTGAGAAATGTGACAGAACCCTTTTTATATGGTCCGACGAGAAACCCTTGGAATGCTGACTATTCTCCGGGCGGTTCAAGCGGCGGGACGGCAGCAGCTGTGGCAAGCGGCATCGTACCTGCGGGTGGAGCGAGTGATGGCGGAGGGTCTATTCGGATTCCGGCATCCTTTACTGGTTTATTTGGACTCAAGCCAACAAGGGGGAGAACACCGGTCGGCCCGGGTGCAGGAAGGCAGTGGCAAGGAGCTTCCATTGACTTTACACTCACAAAAACAGTTCGAGACAGTGCAGCCCTGCTTGATTTGCTTCAAGTCATTCAGCCAGAGGCTGCGTTCCAAACGCCATTATATGACGGCAGCTATCAGGAGGACTTGGTGAAACGAACGCCTTCTATGCGAATTGCTTACAGTGTAGACTCTCCAGTAGGCACGAAGGTGAGTGAGGAAGCAAAGCAGGCAGTCTTGAACACTGTGAAATGGCTGAGTGAACAAGGGCATCAAATAGAAGAAGTGAAGCCGGACATTGATGGTGTCCATCTGATGCAGCAATATTACGTCATGAACAGCGGTGAAATGTCTGCCTTATTTACCTCTCTGGCTCGTTCATTCGGGCGTCCGGTGAAGCCGGAGGAGACAGATATTGTGGCATGGGTACTGGCGGAAGCAGGAAAAAATGTGACGGCTGCTGCTTATACAGAAAGTCTTGATGCATGGGATATGGCCGCTGCAAAAATGGCCGCATTTCATCAAACCTACGATCTATATGTGACCCCAGCTACTGCCTATTCGGCTCCAAAGGTTGGCGAGCTGATGCATAACGATCAAGAAATTGATGCATTGTTACGTGTGTCATCCCTTTCAATGCAAGCACAGCAGGATCTGATTTATGAAATGTTCCTCAAGAGTTTGACCTACACACCATTTACACAGCTGGCTAACCTAACCGGCCAGCCATCTATGAGTGTGCCAGTTCATCTCACAGAAGCAGGCATGCCTTTAGGCGTACAGGTGACAGCACCGAAAGGAAAAGAGGACTGGCTGCTCAGACTGGCGTCAGAAATAGAATCATCCTCATTATGGAAAGGAACGCATCCATTACTGAATCAATAATACAATGGCATCGACGTTGGTCTATGGAGGAAAGGAGTGTCACACGTGAGTACGAAGGACAAAATCATTCAAACGGCCGCACTTCTTTTACGTAAACAGGGGTATCATGCGACAGGGTTGAATCAAATCATTAGAGAGAGCGGCACGCCGAAAGGGTCTCTTTATTATTACTTTCCAAATGGAAAAGAAGAGCTAGCCATAGCAGCCGTTGAATATATTAGTCAAAGGGTCATCGATCAAATTGAAGAAAGTTTTGCCTATTCTGATGACCCATATGTCGCCGTCGATCATTTTATGACAAATATCATTCGGGGTTTTATGGAGCAAGAAAGTGAAAGAGGGATACCGATTGTCTTACTAGCGGCAGAGTCAAAACCTGAACATACAAAACTTCATGCTGCATGTAAACAAGAAATGATCCGCTGGCAAGAGCTTGTCAAAGAAAAGCTGATGAATAGCGGATATGATGAAACAAAAGCGGATGAGCGGGCATCTCTCCTTCATTCAATGGTCATCGGCGGATTATCAATGACTACTGCATTAAAGCAAACGACACCTTTAGAGCACGTAAAATGTTACCTTAGACACTTATTTATGCGAGAAGAGTAAAATCTCTCGCATATTGCCTATCTATTATATCAATTGGTCTATATAATAAAGATAGTCAATTAGTCATGAGGAGTGATGGGATGTCGGAGCAACCACAATCGATCAAGCAATCCGAAGATACCTCTTTTTATACCGTGTCCGGTTCGGGGGAGCTGTATGGTTTGGAAAATCAGCTTGTACATGTGCTGGCAGAAGCAAATCAAACAAATCAACTGTTTGAGCTTGTCTTAATCACAGGTGGGAAAGGTGCTTACTTTCCGCTGCATTGTCATGAGACGCTATTTGAAACCATCTTTGTGCTGGAAGGGAAGCTGGAAGTGATACTGGACGGTAAAAAGTATATGATGACGGCCTGTGATTATATTCATATTCCGCCCAAAACAATTCATGGCTATAGAATGCATAGTCACAAAACAAGGTTTATTTCTTATACACTGGGCGGGCAAATGACAGATGTCTATCTGCAAATCGGAAAGAGGCTGTTGCAGAATGAATGGCCGATGACTGATCACCCATTTGATGCAGACAGCTTTCATCAGGCTGAAAAAGAAAGCGATATCATGTTGATGCACGGCATTAGGGAGCTATCCAATACAACCAAGCCAGCTGTTTTGTTTCATAGTCAGCTCCCGCGCGCAGTGCAGCCATATGTGCTGGAGGCTGGTGAAGGAAAGCAATACATGGTCGAAGGTCAGCTTCATGAGCTGATTGCGACAACAGAAACAACAGGAGGCGGATTCAGTTATTTTGTGATTGAAGGGACAAAGGGAAAAGGCTTACGTCCGCATTATCATGAAGTGCATACAGAAGCACTTTATTGTGTTGAAGGCAGAATGAATCTTCAGTTAAACGGAGAAAATATTTGCTTGATGCCGGGGGATTTTGCTTATATTCCTCCGAATACCGTTCACTCGTATGAATTAGTGTCTCATTCAAATAAATTTTTGGTTTTGCTGCTGCCTGGCTATATTGAGCAAGTGTTTGAACAATTTGAAGAAGCACAAAGTCCAGGTATGTGCCCTTATTTTATACAGGAAGGGAACATGATGGAGGGTGGGGAGACCTCTGCTCAGTATGATTTGGTGTTTGTCGAAGAAAAATAGCTGTGTAACGCGTTACACATATTGAAGTAAACAACCTGCTGAATAAATCGGCGGGTTATTTTGTTTTCCCTTATGGAACAGCATCCATATTCATATGCATGAACCATCCATTCAAGGTGAAGCTATAGAAATGATGACTTGAACTAAAGGAGGAAATGCAGATGAGAGCTGTCACCTATCAAGGGAAAAGCCGCATTGCGGTAAAGGAAGTAGCTGCACCATCTATACAAGATCGTGAAGATGTCATCGTTCGGATAACATCTACAGCAATTTGTGGGTCAGATTTACATTTATATCAAGGGAATTTCCCGCTTCCTATTGGCTATGTGATTGGGCATGAACCGATGGGGGTGGTAGAGGAAGTCGGGCCGGATGTCACTGCGGTGAAAAAGGGAGATCGTGTCATCATTCCATTTACCGTGGCGTGTGGTCAATGCCAGTATTGCCATCACCATTTAGAAAGTCAATGCGATCACTCAAATCCCCATTATGATTCAGGCGGACTTTTTGGATACAGTGAGAAATATGGGAATTACCCCGGAGGACAGGCTGAATATTTACGTGTGCCCTTTGGAAACTATACACCATTTAAGGTGCCGGATGATTGTGAGTTAGAGGATGAACAATTGCTGTTTTTATCAGATGTTCTGCCAACTGCTTATTGGAGTGTAGAACACGCAGGTGTAAAAAAGGGGGATACGGTCATTGTGCTAGGATGTGGACCTGTTGGGTTAATGGCACAGCAATTTGCTTGGCAAAAGGGCGCAGAGCGGGTCATTGCTGTTGATTACATAGACTATCGCCTTCACCATGCAAAACGAATGAGCGGCGTAGAAGTATTTGATTTTACAGAAGACCCTGACATGGGAGAAACCCTAAAAGAGCTCACAAAAGGTGGGGCGGATGTTGTCATTGATTGTGTGGGGATGGATGGGAAAAAGTCACCGCTTGAAAAGATTGAACAGAAGCTCAAGCTGCAAGGCGGAACGATAGGGCCCATTCAAATTGCCACAAAAGCCGTGAGGAAATGCGGGACTGTTCAGCTGACGGGTGTGTATGGAGGTCTTTACAATATGTTCCCATTGGGTGCTTTTTTCGCAAGAAACGTCACGCTGAAAATGGGACAGGCGCCAGCGAGAGGGTACATGTCAAAGCTTTATCAAAAAGTGACAACCGGGGAAATTGATCCTAGAGCGATCATCACACATCAATTGCCGCTAGATGACGCAGCTCATGCGTATCACATATTCAATGAAAAACAAGATGATTGTATAAAAGTCATCTTAAAGCCATAAAAAGAAGGCTTAGGATATTTCCTAAGCCTTTAATGTATACTCGTCCATCATTTTTTCGATTAATTCAAAAAATGTTTTTTTATCTTCTTCTGATAGGTGATTGAACAGTTGATTGACAAGCAGCTGACGATTGTCGATCATTTGTCTGGCGATTTGTTCACCTGATTCAGAGAGTGTAATCCATACCGTACGGCGGTCATTGTTATTTCTAGAGCGGATAATCAGCCCTTCATCTTCTAAGTGATTGAGAGCGGTTGTTGTTGCGGAGGGAGATAATGAAACTTCCTGCAGAATATTTTTCACAGTACATGATTGATGGCGGTAGATGATGCGTAAAATAAACCCTTTTACATTCGTGACGTTTTTCGGGATATTCTCTTCATCTATTCGTTTCGTCGCCTTTAAATACTTTGTCAGTGCATGGTCTAACAAACTTGCCTCTAGCTCGAAATGTTGCATTCTCCATACCTCTTTTCCTATTGCATTCGCATTTTCCGATCAATTACTAGGTCTATCTTATCATAATAAGCATCATCATTTAAACCAAAATGGAAGACGGCTATAAAATTACCTATATTATCAATTAATAAAAGGAACAATTCCAAAATGAAATGATTTTACTTTCACCTCTTTTTATTTTAGAATGTGAATGAGATAAAATCTGCCAATCCAATTCTCTGGAAATTGGCTATTGGACATCAAACGTTTGGAGATGAAGATATTGAATACTTTACAGGCATTACTAAACGACAGAATGGAACGCTCTTCACAAATTGAAGCGGTAACTGGCGGAGGTGTGTCTTATACATTTGAAGAATATGCAAAACGCATTGATCAGCTGGCACATTACTTACACCGTAAAGGAATTCGAAAAGGTGACCGGGTGTGCTTTATTTGTCAAAACCATCATCACTTTTCTACGATTATGCTGGCAGCCATTAAAGCAGGTGCAGTCGCCGTACCGCTTAGCTGGCAGCTTACCTCTTTTGAGCTAGAAGGTATCTTGAAAAAAGCAGAGCCAAAGGCTTTATTTTTTGACCGTGAATTCCGTGACATCATTGCGGCAGTGAATGTGTCTTTAGAAGATTGTCTCATGGTGGAATCTGGTGTCAATGCGAAAACAACACAGTTGTTTGAAGACATATTGGCGTCTAATGATGGAAGTGATCTTGCTGAAGAGGTATCAGAAGAAGATTTGGCCATGATTTTATTCACCTCAGGTACAACAGGCAATCCAAAAGGCTGTATGGTCGGACATGGACGAATCTATCAATTTTTAACACGACGTGGGAATCGAGGATTTGATCTGAAAGGAAAACGGTACTTGGCAAGTCATCCGCTGTATCATATGAGTTCTATTAATCACTTGATTGCAGCTGCAATTGAAGGGTATACGTTAGTCTTCTTACATGATGCAACACCGAAACGCATTTTAGAAACGATTGAGAAAGAAAGAATTACGTTTATGATGGCTTTCCCATCAGCTTATACGTACATGCTAGAAGAAATGAAGCGCGGTTCGTACGATCTCTCATCTTTTGAAATTGCGATTTCTGGTGGTACGAAGGTACCGGTACGCTTAATTAAAGATTACAAAGAAGTAGGCATTCAGATGATGCATGGCTATGGAAGTACGGAAGCGTGGGTTGTGAGTGCGTGGCATCCAGCGATGGGCGAGGATAAGATGGGCTCTGCTGGTAAAGTGGATCCGGATGTAGAAGTCAAAATCGTGCATCCTGAGACAGAGGAGGCGCTGCCAGCTGGAGAAATTGGCGAGGTCGTCATGAGAAGCCCATTTTATTTCTTAGGCTACTATCATCAACCTGAAGCGACAGAGAAAGTGCTCAAAGATGGCTGGTTCCATATGGGGGATGCAGGCTATCTGGATGAAGACGGTTTTCTTTATATCACAGGGAGATACAAAGATGTGATTCTATACGGTGGGGATAATATTTATCCTGACCAAGTGGAAGAGGTCATTGATCAAATTCCAGGTGTAATTGAATCTGCTGTCATTGGGGTACCAGATGACTTATATGGTGAAGTACCAAGTGCGTATATCGTAAAAGACGAATCTGTCGATTTCTGCGAAGAAGATGTGTTGAATTACTGTAAGGAACGTTTAGCAGATTACAAAGTGCCATCCATTCATTTCACACAGGATCTACCAAAAAATAAACTTGGTAAAATCATGAAGAAAGATTTACGTGAATTGGTTGTGAATGCGTAGGACCTATTCTGCTATAATGAAATTTGAATGATTTTTTGTTTTTCTAACGTTTTGGAGGGAAAGGGTTTGCGACATATACTTCGTAAGAAACACATTCACGATTTGTTAGAACAGAGCAGACAGCAAAAGGTAAAGAAAACACTGGGCGGGCTCGATCTCACGCTCCTTGGCATAGGGGCTGTGATTGGGACGGGGGTCATGGTGTTAACCGGAATTACAGCAGCTAAGGATGCAGGACCGGCTGTTATTTTCTCCTTTGCGATCGCAGCGATTGTGTGCAGTTTAGCAGCACTTTGTTATGCAGAAATGGCTTCCGCGCTGCCTGTGTTCGGCAGTGCGTACATTTATTCATATACCACAATGGGTGAACTCGTAGGTCATCTCATGGGATGGACGTTATTATCTGTTTATATGCTGACTGCTTCAGCTGTAGCGAGTGGCTGGTCGAGTTATTTTAACAGCCTGCTGGAGGGGTTTGGAATCTCAATTCCACATCAATTTTTAGCTGGTCCAGAACAAGGCGGATATATGAATTTGCCAGCAATTATCATTGCTTTACTCATTGCGTGGATCCTATCTAGAGGAACGAAAGAAAGTAAAAAATTCAATAATATCATGGTGTTTGTGAAACTTGGCATTATTGTTCTTTTCATTGTAGTAGGTGGTTTTTATGTAGAGCCAGCCAATTGGCAGCCGTTCATGCCGTTTGGTACGGAAGGGATTATTGCTGGAGCCGCTGCTGTGTTTTTTGCCTTTTTAGGGTTCGATGCCATTTCGGCTTCTGCAGAAGAGGTGAAAAATCCACAGCGGAACCTGCCAATTGGCATTATTGGTTCATTGCTCATTTGTACGATCATTTATATTGTCGTTTGTTTGGTCATGACAGGCATGGTGCACTATACGAAGTTGAATGTGACAGAGGCGATGTCTTATGTATTGCAAAGTGTCCATCAACATAGCGTGGCTGGTATTATTTCTGTCGGTGCTGTGATTGGATTGATGGCTGTGATTTTCGCCAATAATTATGCGGCAACTCGAATTGCTTTTGCGATGGGGCGGGACGGGCTCTTGCCTAAAGTGTTTTCAAAAACAAACAAAAGTGATACACCTGTTGCAAGTATATGGGTGATTGGCGGGATGACAGCTGTTATTTCAGGGTTTATTGATTTGAAGGATCTGTCCAACCTAGCCAATATCGGTGCATTATTAACGTTTGCGATGGTGAGCTTATCCGTACTCATTTTGAGAAAGACACATAAACAGCTGGAAAGGGGATTCCGGGTTCCGTTTGTACCGGTTTTGCCAATTATCTCAATGGGCTGTTGTGTGTTTCTGATGCTCAATTTACCAGGCCGGACATGGCTGTACTTCGGGGTTTGGCTGATGATCGGTGTCGTCATGTACGCAGCATATTCTAACAAACACAGTGAATTAGCGAAATCTGCTTGAGAAAAAGGTGCAAATCCGTTGACGATTTGTGCCTTTTTTCATACGATTTGGGATAAGCTATATAAGAGATAATGAACGGAACAAGAGGAGGATGAGGGAAATGATCAGCGTTAGTCCTTATATTGTCGTAGAAGACGTCAAAGAATCTCTTCAATATTATCAAGGAATTTTTGGCGGAGATATTCGTATCTTAAATGAACATCAAGACCGTGTATTGCATGCTGAGCTGCACCTTGGAGAATCACTGCTCCACTTTTCAGATACATTTGGCCGCACACCAAAACCAGAGAATCTTCGATTGATCATGCAGTTTGACAATGAGGAAGAGTTAAAGGCTGTATACGAGGCGCTTGAAGCCGACGGAGATGTCCTTGTGGAATTACAGGATACGTTTTTTGGCGCACTTCATGGACAAGTACAAGATCGGAAGAATGGTTTGATATGGGTGCTGAATTATATGAAATAAATAAAGGCCTTCACCCTTGTGAAGGTTTTTTTGTGAGTGTTTTTATTTTCTGAAAAATGGAAAATATGCTATGTTGGAAGAATGATAAGACATGGGGAAAGGGTGGAAAAGGAATGGATCAAGTTGAGTTTCAATATATTCAAACAAACGGCATAAAACTCCATACGGCAATGGCTGGTCCTGAAGATGGCCCACTGCTGGTTCTGCTGCATGGATTCCCTGAGTTTTGGTATGGTTGGAAAAATCAAATCCTCCCCCTGGCTGAGGCGGGGTATCGTGTCGTTGTTCCTGATCAAAGGGGATACCATCTGAGTGACAAACCAGAAGGAGTCGAATCATACGTCTTAGACAAATTAAGAGATGATATCGTGGGATTAATTAAGGCGCTGAGCCCAAATCAAAAGGCTATTGTCGGCGGACATGATTGGGGCGGAGCGGTTGCTTGGCACCTTGCTTCAACCCGTTCTCAATATGTAGAGAAATTAATCATCGTCAACATGCCGCATCCTCGTGTGATGATGAAGGTCCTTCCGTTTTATCCGCCGCAGTGGAAGAAGAGCTCTTATATCGCGTTCTTTCAGCTTCCAAATGTACCAGAGGCAGCCCTTCAAGAAAATCACTTTCAAAGACTGGATGAAGCCATTGGACTGTCTGCTAGACCTCATCTGTTCACGAAGGAAGATGTCTCAAGCTATAAGCTGGCATGGACGCAGCCGGGAGCCATTACGTCCATGTTGAATTGGTATCGAGCGATTAAAAAAGGCGGCTTTGAAAAACCGATTTCCAAACGAATTCTCGTGCCTGTCCGCATGATCTGGGGAATGGAGGACAAGTTTCTAAGCAGAAAGCTCGCAAAAGAAACGATCAAGATTTGCCCAAATGGACAGCTGATTTTTGTCGATGATGCGACTCATTGGATCAATCATGAGAAACCAGATGTCGTGAATAAGCTCATTCTCGAATTTTTAGCATAAAGAAATAAGCTCTGATCATATGACCAGAGCTTATTTGTTTTATCCGATTTGATTCTTTTTCAAGGAAACAGGTTCGTCGTCCCAGCATTCAATCTCTTCATTGTTTGGAACGGCATTTTTATAGAAAACAGGATCTTTGCCTTCTTTTTTCTGTCGCATGTAATCCTTCAGTGCTGCAAAGGCGACTTTGGACAACATGGTAATGGCAATGAGGTTGACGATGACCATGAGACCCATGAATAAGTCGGCTAGACCCCAAACGAGAGGAACAGTGGCAACAGCTCCGAAAAGAACCATGCCAATGACAGCAACACGATAGATGTTGAGCCAAATTTTATTCGCTCCCAAGAACTCAATGTTCGTTTCACCATAGTAATAGTTACCGATTAACGTACTAAAAGCGAATAAGAAAATCATGATCGCCAGGAATCCAGAAGCCCAAGGCCCAATGTGCTGGCTTAATGAAGCCTGAGTTAGCTCAATTCCTTCCAGATTGGTTGTTTTATACGCATCAGAGAACAGAACAAGAAAGGCTGTACTTGTACAAATAATTAACGTATCTGTTAACACACCAAATGCTTGGATTAATCCTTGTTTGACTGGGTGGCTCGTGACAGCAGTTGCTGCTGCGTTAGGGGCACTACCCATACCGGCTTCGTTTGAGAAGAGACCGCGTTTAATCCCTTGTAACAATGCTCCACCTAATGTACCGCCGGCAAACTGTTCAAATCCGAAAGCGTGTTTCACAATCGTACTGATGACACCTGGTAGTTCAGTGATATTTGTGATAATGACAAAGAAAGCAATTCCGATGTAAGCAACGGCAAGAAAAACGACAATATATTCAGATGCTTTTGCAATCGCTTTGATTCCTTTGAAAATAATGAACGCAAAAATAACAGCCATAACGATTCCGACAGTTAAACGATCTAGGCCAAAAGAGTTTTTAAAAGCGACGGTGATTGTATTTGATTGCACTGCGTTAAAGACAATCCCAAAAGAGATCGTGATCAGGATGGCAAATAAAATCCCCATCCAGCGCTTATTTAACCCTTTTTCCATGTAATAAGCAGGTCCACCGCGGAATCCTGTTTTATCTTTGACTTTATACACCTGAGCTAGTGTACTTTCAACAAAGCTTGAAGCAGAACCGATAATCGCTACGATCCACATCCAGAAGATTGCGCCAGGTCCACCGATCGCAATAGCGATGGCAATCCCTGTGATATTCCCTGTTCCTACACGTGCTGCCATACTGATGGCAAAAGCTTGGAACGGTGAGATTCCCTCTTTTTCTTTTCTTCCTTCTTTTAGAACACGCAGCATTTCTTTGAGCATTCTGACTTGCAGGAAGCGTGATCTATATGTGAAGTAGACCCCTACTCCAAGTAACAGAGCAATGATTAGATAAGTCCAAATAAAATCATTTGTAGTTGTTAAATAAGATAGCAAAGCTTTTTCGTTCATAACATCACCTCTTCGAATTCATCACTGTTCTTTTTAAAAAATACTGAGATCCCACTCTTTGGCGAGTTTCTTCAGCATCATGACACCAGTAATACTATTTCCACAATCGTCAATGGCAGGACCATAAATGCCGATACCGCAGCCTGTCTGAAATGGGAATTCTCTTCTTGCGCTTGGCGGAACGCAAGCCATGATTCCTCCAGACACACCACTTTTGGCTGGAACGCCTACGAAAGCGGCAAAATTACCAGACGCATTGTACATGCCGCATGTCAGCATCAATGCCTTTGTTAGTCTTGCGATATCTTTTGGGATGACTTGGACTTGTTTAAAGGGATGGTAGCCATCACTTGAAATAATCAGTCCAATCAAGGCGATGTCCTCTGTTGTGACCTCAATGGAACATTGCTTTAAATACACTTCTAACGTGTCCTCGACATCTGATTCTAAGTAATTGGTTTCTTTTAAATAATAAGCAAGTGCCCGGTTGCGGTGGGCAGTTGCCCATTCTGATTGATAAACCTCTTCATTAACAGAAGGACGCTTCCCTATTAAGTTTTCGATTAAATCGAAAATATATGCTAGCTTTTCTGTAGAAGTCTTTCCAGGAAGGATGGAGGATACGGTAATAGCTCCAGCATTAATCATTGGATTAAAGGGCTTCCCTGGTTTATGCATCTCAAGGCGGTAGATGGAATTAAATGCATCACCAGTTGGCTCTACATCTACCCGATCCAAGACGTACGGAACGCCTCTTCCTAAACAGGCAGCTATAAAGCTGATGACTTTTGAGATACTTTGCAGGGTAAAGGGAACGTCCCAATCACCATAACGTACAGATGATCCATCTGGGCCTATCACGCTGATACCAAGTTGAGAGGAATTTACTTTTCCGAGTGCTGGAATGTAGCCAGCGTTCTGCCCGTTTTTGTAATACGGACGTATTTCTTCTGCCCATTGATCAACAGAAGACTGGCATGCGTGTTGTGTATTATTAGAAATTGCTGTTTTCATACGATTCCTCCAATCAAAAATCAAAAAGTACCCTATTGAATTGGCGGATGACAAAAAATGCGATCAAATAGGCACGAAAACATGTTACACATCTTCAAAGAACTTGTCATGCGCTGCTTGTACCACTCCTTTACACCTAAATATATGTTCAAATGAAGGCTTTGGCGGCGAAAAAACAAAAAGGGTTTTTAGTGAAAATTCAGAAAACGCTTACATATAGTTTCACTAAAATTGTTCATTCAATTTATCTTGGAAACTACACAATCTGACGAAAATCTACAGAAAAACTTACAAATAAAAATCAGTCTGCATGTAATTGTCTAAACAATTCCCATTATTGTAGACAATCTCCAAATCGTAGAATGGCTGAAAGGTCACCTTGCCTTCTCGGAGAATAGTCATAAAAAATGATTTTGAAGAGAGAAGTAGCCGTGAAAATAATTTTTTTGCTCATTGTGAAGCAAAGAGTCTCCTTGTATACTGTGGCTATGTAAACAGGGGAAGGGATGTCAGTCATTTGAGTTTAAACCAGCTTGTCAAAAAAGACGCATTTATTTTGATTTTTATGATCGTCATTGTGCCGCTTGCGGGAGAGCTGAAGTTTTATCCTGTGAATGAAACATTTCGTATTAGTTTTGGGGCACCTGCGTTTTTCTTTTGCTTATTACTTTTAAGAAAATCAAGACCATTGCTGCCAGGGTTTTTAACAGGCGCAGCCATTGTCCTATTTCGGGTAGGTTTAGATCTTATTCAGCAAAAAGCTGATCTGGCTCTGTCATTTTATCAGCAGTTTCCGAGCTTCTTTTTTTACTTTACTTATGCTTTTCTTTTCTTTGTTGTCCGTACAGGACGTTTCAAGCAACGTTCCATTTTTATTGGGCTGATCGGACTGATGATTGAACTGCTGGCTGATTTTGTTGAGCTGTTTGTACAATTTTTAGTGTTTGATACAACCATGACTTTCTCAAAGCTGAGTGATATGATCCTCATTGCATTTGCTCACAGCTTCGTGGTCATCAGCTTTTTTAATATGATGAGGCTGTATGAGGCACAATCAAGAGAGAAACAAATCATGAAGCAAAATGAGCATATGATGATGGTCATTTCAAATTTATATGAGGAAACAGTTCATTTAAAGAAAACGTTAAATCATACAGAGCACATAACGCAAGAATCCTATCGGCTCTATCGTCTGCTGAATGAACATGAGGCAGGAAAGAAAGTGAGTCAGGAGCTGCTGAAGCTTGCAGGGGAAATACATGAAGTCAAAAAGGACAATCAGCGTATTTACGCTGGGCTTTCAAAGCTGATTTCAAAGGAAAATATGCAAGATTATATGAGGGCAGAGGATCTTGTTCAAATCGTGATTCGCATTCAAGAGAAATATGCGCTATCTCTCGGGAAGAACATTTCCTTTACATCTGATATAAAAGGCATTCACTTGCATGAGTATCATGTGTTCATTTTCTTATCGCTGATTAATAATTTAATGGCAAATGCAGTTGAAGCAATCAAGGATGATGGAGCCATCTCACTCGTATTAAAAGGGAGTCATGATAAAATAGAGATTCGGGTTGAGGATGATGGACCGGGTATTCCTGAGAAATTGAGAGAGATTGTATTTGATCCTGGATATACCTCAAAATTTGATGCATATGGAACACCGTCAACTGGGATTGGCTTATCCTATGTGAGAGAGCTGGTTCAAGAGCTGGACGGTCAAATCCAGATTGAGCAGAAAGAAACGAAAGGAACAGCTTTTCAGCTTGTCCTTCCGATAAAAAATTTAATACAGAGAGGGTGAGTGTATGCGATTTTTCATTGCAGATGATGATCGTGCAATACGCTCGATTTTAGGTCAGATCATTGAGGATGAGGATCTAGGAGAGGTCGTGGATGAAGCTGATGACGGCATTGGATTAGAAGCGCATTCATTGAACCTGAAAAAAGTAGACATCCTTCTGATTGATCTTTTAATGCCAGCTAGAGACGGCATTCAAACCATACGTCATATTCACCCTGAATTCAAAGGCAAGGTCATCATGATATCTCAAGTAGAAGCAAAAGAGATGATGGCAGAAGCCTATGAACTTGGAATTGAATATTATATTCATAAACCCGTCAATCGAATTGAGATTGTCAGTGTCATTCGAAAGGTCATGGAGCGGATCAAGCTCGAAAAATCAATTTACGATATTCAAGCTTCTCTTCGGCATGTGCTGCCATTAGAGCCAGTGATTTCTCATGAGATAGGTACTGGATTAAAGCGAAGAACGATGAAAGAGGCAGGGGAATTCCTCCTATCTGAATTAGGAATTGTCGGAGAGAGTGGCTCTAAGGATTTACTAGAGATATTGATCTACTTACATGAAACGCAGACAGCCAATTCTCATGAGGTGAATTTTCTGCCATTAAAGCAGCTATTTATCAAAACGGCGGAACGAAAGCTTGGTCGTGGTGCGGCGGATGTGGAAGTGATGCGGGAAGTGAAAGCAGCAGAGCAGCGAATTAGACGAGCCATCCATCATTCCTTAAATCATTTCGCATCACTTGGGCTCACAGATTTTTCAAATCCCAAATTTGAGCACTATGCGTCGAAGTTTTTTGATTTCACTGATGTCAGCCAAAGGATGAAAGAAATGCAGAAGACTTCTTCTTCTGCAGGGTCAACAGGCAGAGTCAATACGAAAAAGTTCGTGCAAATCTTTTATTTTGAAGCAAAGCAGCTATTCGAAGGGATGAGCTGAGGGAAATCTATTGGAATGATTGGAGAAAATAAACAGAGACAGAGTGCTTTTGACTATGAGCCGCCTTGCTCTTTTAGACGTCTTTGTTATTTATCTGATCATTCTGATTTTTCTTTTTTCTTGAAAATAAAACTCTCCTGTGCAATCGTTTGTTAAAATAGTGAGGTTAGACTAGAATGTCGGAGGTTTTATTTTGGGAAAAATTAAACGAAATGCGCTCTGCCTATGCGGAAGCGGAAAAAAATATAAACATTGCTGTGGTCAAAAGTCAGGCGGAGAACAAACGTCTGAGCTTGTGTTTAAGGAAGCTGTACAAGTTCAAAAGGATTTAATGAATTATGCGTTCTCTAAGCATCAGAGAGCGATCAATCAATTCATTAATGAGTTTTCTTTCCTAGCAGATATGGATAAAGAAACGCAACAAATCTCAGTCTTTCATTTGAGTGTATGGGGCATTTTCTTCCGCCCATTAACAGATAAGAAAGAGACTATCTTCCAAGAATTCCTGACAAAAAAAGCAGAAGATATTACCCGTCCTAAAACAAGACAAGTGGTTGAATCTTGGACAGACATGGAGCCATCTTTGCTTTTATTAAATGAAAAAACGGACGAGTCTCTTTACTTTGAGAATATGGTGACAGCTGAGAAGGTTGAAGTTGATGTGAAGCCGGATCAAACCGTGCTCCCTGAGAAAGGTAGTCTTGTTCTAGGTTTCCCTGTTCAGTTTGAAGAAAAAGCAGAGTTTTTCATTCAATATACGATGTTCGCGAAAGAGTTTACTGATACGCTTCTTCTTCAGGTTCGCCAGCTCGTTGAAGCACATGAGGCAAACGGAGGAGCACGTAGCACATTTATGAGAGAAGCCTTCCCTGAAGTGCTGAAGTGTATGTTTGCGAAGCAAGAAGCTGAAGAAATAGAAGCGCCTGCTCAAACAGAAGGAAGTACAGTAGGACTATCAGCAGATCGGATGGACTGGGCTAGTGACGTTCAGTTGGAAACAGCCAAGCTGATTGAAGACGGGATGAAAGAGCACGGTGACCAAAGCCTGACAGATGGCGCTTTAACAGTTTGGAAAGCTTACTGTGATCAGAAAGCACCTGTGATCCGTAAAGCGGCGTCATTTGCTGCGGGAATCGAATATTATATTCATTCACTTGCAAGCGATGCCCCGCTTTCTCAAGCACAAGTTGCTAAAAAGTATGGCATTAGTGCGTCTACTGTATCGAGCCGATTTAAAGATATTGAAAAAGCGGTGAAAGAAGAACAAGAGACGACTGTATCATAGCATGAAAAAAGACGCGGCACCTTTCAAGGAGCCAGCGTCTTTTTTTCATCATCTTGTTTTAATAAAACCACTCATGTATTGCTCTGTATTATAATCATTGAGGTCAATTTTCCACTGACCATCTCCGTTACGTTTCATTTTCACTTCATACTCAGCAGGGCTTGAGACTGGAGGGAGCTTTTCAAACTCAGATGCGTACATATTCAAGCTTTTCTTATACAATTCTTCTTTCGAACGGATTTTGCCGTTGTAAAACTCATCTCTTTGTTTGTCTAGTTTGTCTTTTAAGTTAGAAGCATCAATACCGGTTACTTGAGCGACAACCTTCGCTTCGTCATCTGAGATGGTTTTCACACTTGTTTCCACTTTCGTTTTATCCTTCATTGTATTTTGCATGCGTTTGTACATGGATAAAATATCGCGGTCACTGACTTCATTTCCATATATGCCTGCACTTCTTTTAAAGTCTTTCACAAACATTTCGTGATATTTATTAACGACATCTGATTGATTGTCACCTGTTAATTCTGAGAATTGATCATTCTTTTTGTCAAAAACAATGATATCTGTATAAGCAGATAGTGCTTTTGCTGGGTTATCTAGCTTTTTCGCTGAATCCAGTATCTTTTCGCCATCTAGTTCAATTTCGATCGAATCGCTGTTTTTCTTGATGCTATCTTGGTACACGAACTGATATTTTTTGCCTTTATCTACTAGGAAATAAAGCGCTCCTGATAGTGATTTCCCTTTGTTCAATGACCCAAGATCAAGGCGGTCTTTACTGCCGTAGAATTTTAAATCAGAGACTTTGGCATCGTCCTGATAAAGGGTGAAATCAGAGTTATATAGTGAAAGGGCTTTGTCACCTTTGTTGGTGATCGTCAGGTTGACTTTTAACACCAATTCATTGTCTCGCAAGGTAGTTGTTGAGTCTTCTGGTAACGTATATTCGTAGCTATTCACTTTTACCTCTGCTGTTTTTGTTGATTTTTGGTCAGCCTTTGTTGATTTTGCTGAGCTCTGGCAGGCTGCAGAGATGATCATCACGAATGAAATCATGAGGAGTGCACTTATTTTTTTAAGATTCACAGTTGATGCTCCTTTGCTTTTCTTTCGTCATTTTCTTCCCGCTATCTGACTGAGAAAAAAGAAACAGATAGAATGGTATATTCGGGTGTTAAAGGGGAAAATCTCCTAATGACGATTTGCACTATTCATTCTATCGAATTTCATTCGTGATGAGGAATAGGTTTTAGTCCCTATCTTTGATAGATTTTTACACAAATACCTATAAAAAACGGAATTTAATAAGTAGAATATACTAGTTAATAAGAATTAATTTATCTATTTATCATGAGTTTTAAATGTTTTGTGTGTAAAAATCTTGAAATGGAGGTAGTTTTCATTTTAAAAGATGTGTTAGGATTCACATCGCAAAGCTTTTCGTTTAAGTATATCTTCATCATACGAATATTTTTCTTTCAAAGCGTCCACCTCCAGATTGATTTTCAGAGAGCAGAATACTTGAATGTTGAAAATGATTCATGGGAAAATAAGGATGATTAAGCAGATAAGGGAGATGAGCTTTTGAAAAAAGTAACGCTTGGACGAACTGATTTACAGGTGAATCCGATAGGGCTTGGAACAAATGCAGTAGGTGGCCATAATTTATTCCCGAATCTGAGTGAAGATGCAGGGCGGGAGCTAGTAGAAACTGCTCTTGATCAAGGTGTCAATTTCTTAGATTCTGCTTTTATTTATGGGCTGGGCCGTTCAGAAGAATTGATTGGTGAGATCATTGCCAAAAGAGGCGGCAGAGACGAACTGGTTCTTGCGACAAAAGGGGCTCATAAAGAAGTAAACGGACAAATCGAACTGGACAATAGCCGTGATTTCTTAAGACAGCAGGTCGAAGACAGCCTGAAGAGGCTCCAAACCGATTATATTGATTTGTACTATATGCATTTCCCAGACGGCCGCACGCCGCTGGATGAAGTGGCCGGTACTTTAAAGGAATTGAAGGATGAGGGGAAAATCCGGGCAATTGGGGCATCAAACCTTGATTTTGAACAGCTTCAAACCTTTAATCGAGATGGATACCTAGACGTGCTTCAATCAGAGTATTCTCTGCTGAAACGTCAGGCCGAGCAAGACCTTCTCCCATACTGCGTGGAGCATGGGATTTCCTTTATCCCTTATTTTCCATTGGCGTCAGGCCTGTTGACTGGGAAGTTTACAAAGGATGCGACATTTGATGATATTCGAGCAAAGGACCCGCTTTTCCAAGGCGATGCTTTCCTTCAAAACCTCGAAAAAGTAGACAAACTGAAGGCCATTGCGCAATCAAAACATGCCGAAACAGCCCATGTAGCGCTGGCGTGGCTATTGGCACAAGATGGCATTGATGCCATTATTCCAGGTGCAAAACGAGCCGAGCAAGTCTTACAAAACTTGAAAACAAACGATGTTCAATTAACAAAAGAAGAAATTAGCGAAATCGATCAAATCTTTTCTTAACATAAAAAATAAGGTGCCAAGTAGCACCTTATTTTTTATGCCATTGTGAGAGGAATCTTGATCACGAGCCTCAGGTTTGGAGAACGATACGTAAAATCAAGCGTGCCGTCTGCCTTTTCAACAAGCTGATGAATGATATAAGTACCCATACCTTGATGATCACCGCCTTTTGTCGAGCGGCCAAACGTCTTGAACAGATGATCTAATACGTGTTTTTCCATGCCCTTAGTACTGTTTTCACAATGAATCAAAAAGAGCCCGCTCCGTATGGAAGTCGTGATCGAGATGCTTCCCTCGTTCCCAGCTTGCTTCGCTTCAATGGCGGCATCTAATGCGTTATCAAGCAGGTTGCCAGTAAAACTCACCTGATCCGCCTTAGAAAAAGGAAGAGAAGAAAAGGGTGCTTGAAGATCTAGTGAAAGGGCAATGTCCTCTTTTTCAGCCCGTTGGAAAAAGGAATGAAGGGTGGAGGCCAAATAAGCATTTTCCCCTTTGATCCAAGGGAAATGTTTCACGTATTGCTGAATCAAATCTTTGATCTCATGCTCGTCATTCGATGCGGAAAAGGCATTTAAATGTCTAGCTGTTTCATGGTGTTTACTTCGCAGCTCAAGCAGCAAGTCATTGGTCCTCGACTCAGCATGGATCAGCTCTTGAAGCCGTCCATTTAATCGTTGCTCCGTTTGCATCACCTTGAAGGAAAGGAGATCGGCTGTCAAAATGATGATGACAGTTAAAAGATGGCTTAGTCCATTTCCGTGCGTGAGAAAAAGTGAAATGCCTGAACAGGTGATGAGCACAAAAGCGCCTAATATCACGTAACCACTCATACCTAGCCAAAACCTTTTGTAAATGAAAAAGGTGTAAAGGCACATGATGCAAAAGGTCAGAAGCCACACCATGCTTGATGACAAAGGCAGAACAGCTTTAGCAGCAGCTTGAACTGCAAGACCGAGCCAGATGAGCGTATATATGCGAAATCCAAGATAGAAAGCGTTCACGTTCGTTCTCCTTAAAAGTAGTATTTCTTAAAGTATTCTAATTGCTGCTTCGTCATCATGGCTTTTTTATCAGTCCCTTCAAAAGACACGATAAATGAATTTTTGGCATACGCCGAAAAGTTCTTAATGTAATGAATATTGATGATAAACGAGCGGTGGGAGCGGATAAAGTCTTTCTCAGCTAAATCACCTTTTAACTCGTTGAGAGTTTGGTATGTTTGAATATCTCCTGTTGTTGTGACAATGGTCGTCGACCTGCCAGTACGTTCAACAAAGATGACATCCTTTTTTTGCAGTACATGGATATCTGATTGCTGCTTGATGAGAAGCCGTCCGTGAATGCTTTTCTCCTGCTTGGTGGACATGTAGCGCTCTAAGGATTTGGCGATTCGATCAGCTTGATAAGGCTTCATAATATAATCATGGACATTCAAATCAAAGGCATGGACAGCATACCCACTGTTTCCCGTCACAAATACAACATCCACATTCAGTGCATGGGAGTGAATAAGGTCTGCTAATTCATAGCCAGACATGCCAGGCATCTCAATGTCTGCAAACAATAGATCAATGTCGCCCTGTTTGACCTTCTCATATGCATCCTCCGCTGACTGCGTCACAAAAACGATGTCAACGGCATCCATTCTGCCGACAATGGCATGCAGCTTTTCTAAATCCACTCGGTAATCATCGACAAGACCTACTTTTATCATTAAAATCACCTATGACTCTTCTTATTATTTGTCTATTTTACCATTTGTTTTTTAAAATGGATCATTTCAAGACAGAAAAAGGACGTTTCGCGACATTTTTATGTCAGACAGGCGGTATTTTTTCTATCATAGACGTAGATAGTCGAAAGGGGCGAACCAAATGATTACTCTCAGCGATTGTAGTTGCTGGTTTACAGATAAGAAAAAAGTCGTAAAGGCGATGAAACATATGACATTCTCCGTGAAGGAAGGAGAAGTCGTCGGCATCTTAGGAGAAAATGGAGCGGGGAAAACCACATTATTACGCGCCGTTGCCACATTATTAGAACCTACGCACGGATCAGTCACTGTCGCAGGCTTTGATACAGTCAAAGAAGCAACTGAAGTGAAGAAGCGAATTGGGGTCTTATTTGGCGGCGAGACGGGACTTTATGACCGTTTGACGGCTCGTGAAAACCTTGAATACTTTGGGAAATTATATGGCTTGGATCAGCATGAGATCAAAGCAAGAATTGAGGATTTAGCAAAGCGATTCGGGATGAGGCAGTACATGGATCGCAAGGTAAAAGGATTTTCAAGAGGGATGAAGCAAAAGGTGGCGATTGCCAGAACATTGATTCATGACCCTGACATTATTTTGTTTGACGAACCGACAACAGGTTTAGATATCACATCGAGTAATATTTTCAGAGAGTTTATTCATCAGTTGAAACAGCAAAATAAAACGATTCTATTTTCAAGCCACATCATGGAAGAAGTCAGCCTGCTTTGTGACAGTGTCATGATGATTCATCAAGGGGAGCTCGTGTACAAAGGAACGCTTCCAGAATTATATGCACAGGAACAAAGTGAAGACTTGAATTACATCTTTATGTCGAAGCTCGCAAGGGGGAATGCATAATGTGGAAAACCGTCTTTTTAAAAGAAATGACAGATTCGCTCAGAGACAGGAAAACGTTGCTCTTAACAGTGTTGATCCCTCTTTTGACGATGCTCGGACTCGTGTTTTTCTACGAAAGCATGATCGCTGATCCAGGCGATAAAACGTATACAGTCGCAATCAATGAAAAGCTTCCGTCCGATATGAATGACATGATCAAAGAAGTGAAAAACCTGAAACTTGAAACATTTGATGACCCGCAGCAAGCCGTTAAAGACGGTGAGGCAAATGCTTATCTAGAAATACCAAAAGATGCAGGCGATATGCTTCAGCATCAAACATCGTTTGCCATTAAAGTCCATGGGTATCCAACAGATGATGATTCAGTGATTGCGGTTCAAATGCTGCAATCATTGCTGGAACAATATCAAAATCAAGTCGTAGAAAAGCGTTTGGCACAGGATCAGATCAAATCGTCAGTGATTCATCCGTTTGAGGTGCAATCGGTTGATGTGCAAGAAGGAGAGGACGGGGATGGAGAAAACGGGGTGACCACCATGCTGCTGTCGATTCTCCTTCCAATGATTTTAGTGACGTCTGTGATCTCAGGTGCTTTGCCAGCTGCGCTTGATATCGTAGCAGGTGAAAAGGATAGAAAGTCAATTGAAGCTTTATTCCTGACACCGGCCAGCAGACTTCAGCTTTTAATTGGAAAATGGCTAGCTGTTTCTATGTTTGGTATATTAAGTGGCATTGTGGCGATTGGCATGCTGCTGCTCTCTACATTGCTCTTTACAGAAAAACTGAAACAAGCGCTGAACTTCGGGGATCAAGTGTGGAGCATCATCGGCGTTATGTTTGCGGCATTAATTATTTTCTCATTCATGGTATCCATGATTGAACTGCTGCTCAGTGTCGTTTCAAGCTCAGTGAAAGAAGCACAATCGTACATGTCCATGATCATTACACTAGGTGTGATTCCGATGTTTTTCACCATGAGAGCAGGCGCTACGCAGCTAGATACGTATTACTTTGCGATCCCATTCCTTAATATTCACGCACTATGCAAGCAATTGATGTTTGGCATCGTTGACCCGATGTCGATTGCCCTGACGCTCGGCTCCTCGGCGCTGACAGTGATGATTTTGTTTGTCATCGTGAGAAGGTTGTTTATGAAAGAGAAATGGATGCTTGCGAAATAAAGAAACGCCCTCTATGATAGAGGGCGTTTTTAAGTGAATGCCGATCACCGTATGTTTTAGTCTAGGAAGCCGAATTGACCCAAGTTCTCTAAATAAAATTGAAAATACTCGTCATGAATATCAACTGGATATTCTTCTAACTCATTTTCAATAAGTGCACCTACAATTAAAGCATTTATATACCTATCAAGCTTTTCGCAACTAGCTCTTACGGTAAATTCTGAAACATATACTCCATCTTTACTTTCTAAAATAATATCAATTCTTCTACCTTCTTGTTCATCAAGCAATAAGTGATTATATTCCCATTCTTTTACTTTTTTGGGATTCAAAGGATGGAGGCGGTTGTGAAGTACTTGTTCACGATGATCCTTTTTTTCCTCATTCGAAAACAATTGAATCAATATACTCGGATCATCAATGACAAAACATTTATATATCTTAGTATATTCAAAGTGATCATCATTTACTAAATCTAAAATCTTTGTTTTTGAAAATTCTCTAGCTTTAAATTTAGACGTTATCATCTCAACGACTTGTTCTTTAGTAAAAGTCAATTGATCTTTTTTATATAAATACTGTTTATATAGCTTTTCGTAATGATACATGATTCACCTCTATTTACTATTTAACAGGACATCCTTAGAAAGCATGAGCTTTTGGAGTCCTTTTATAGGGATGCCAGTGATAATAATACCCTTTTTGGGGCTTATTTTTGTATTTATCTACTTCTTTAAATCGTGTACCTTTTGTATTAGCTCCAGCTGCAATACTTCTTGTCTGTCGCTAACCAGATGATAAATTATAACAAAAAACCCCCGGGAACCGGGGGTTTTTCTTTAGTTCTTGATGAACTTTTCAACCAATGAGCTTGTTTTGTAGTCGTTCAAATCAAGTTTCCATTGGTCGATATCGTTTTTCTTCATGTTCACTTCTACTGTTTCTTCAGAAGATGATGGTCCTAATTTTTTAAATTCATCTGGATAGATAGAAAGTAGATATTTCTGTGCATCATCATAAGATGCTGTACGGTTTTTGCTGTAGAATTCAGTTGCTTTTTCTTTTAAACGATCGACAAGCGGGCTTGCATCAATTGGTGTAAGTGTCACAGTCACGACAGCTTTATCACCGCTGATTGATTTTGTTTTCGTTGATACTTTTGATTTTTCAGCTAATGTTTCTTTCACAGCTTTTAGAAGCTTATCAAGGTTTTCGTCTTTTGCTGAGCTAGATGAAATACCAGAAGAAGAAATGTAGCCTTGTTTGAATGATTTATCAAATTCGTTTACGACAGTTGATTTGTTATCACCTGTTAGTTTTTCGAAATCGTCATTTTTCTTACCAAAGATCATGACATCAATATAAGAAGAAAGGGCTTTTGCAGACGCTTGAAGTGTATCTGCCTTTTTCATCAAGTCTTTTCCTTTAATATCGAATTCTAGTGTTTTGTCATCTTTTTTCGATCCAGTACCAGGCTCTGTGTAAACCAATTGATAGTCTTTTTCTTTATCAACCACAAAGAAAAGACCGCCTTTTGATACTTTACCTGCATTTAGAGAGCTTGAAGATAATACTTCGTTGTAGTCATCAGGAGAGATGGTAGACACCTGAGCGTCATCTTGGTAAAGCGTAAAGTTGCTTTTATCCACATTCAATGGTTCTTTGCTGATGTTTTTTACAGATACATTCACTTTTAGGACATATTGATCATCCTGAACAGATGTATCGTATTGAGGTGGTAAAGTGTACTCAGCACTTTCTACTTTTACTTCAGCTGCATCAAGGGATTTTTTTGTATCGCTTTCTTTCGCAGCAGTTTTGTCTTTCCCACCACTACAAGCAGCAGCGACAACAGTTACACACAAAATCAGAAGAAACAGGGATAATTTCTTTTTAAACATGAGATGTTTTCCTCCTCGGGTTTTATGGTGAAATTCATTGGAAAGCTTTAGTTCATATCGTTCTTTTTGCACAAAAAGAAAAATACTGTATGTTTTTTACTGTAGAATGAAGCGAAAGTACTGTCAATACCTCAGTGCGTTCGAAAGGTTCATCCACTTCAAGTAGTAAAAATGACACTATGTTGAGAGGAGAAATGTGTATTTTATTGTTTGAAATCTCCTGTAAAAACTCAACATTTTATATTTTAAGGTTTTGAGTCGGATTATTGAATAGGTTCAAATGACTGTTTTTGAAGAAGATGTAGCAAATAGAAGGATTTTTATGACTTGTAAATGAGTCGTTAGTAATGAATATTTTTTCCTGTGATGTGTATGATCACTAGGTTTGTGTGTTGTTGACATAGAGACACTTGTCCAGCGAAATGTTGAGGTATTTAGACAGGCTCTCGACACGGAATGTGTCTTTTCCCTTCAAAATGGCAGTCATCTACACAGAAACCCTACATAAAATAAAAGAGAAATGAATGGGAGGTGGATGTATGGCAGTGGTAAGAGCGACAAGCTCTGATATTGATTTAATGGCCAGACTGCTGAGAGCCGAAGCGGAAGGTGAAGGGAAACAAGGGATGCTGCTTGTAGGAAATGTAGGCATCAATCGTTTGCGTGCCAACTGTTCTGACTTTAAAGGGCTGCGTACGATTCCACAAATGATTTATCAGGAGCATGCGTTTGAGGCAGTCACGCATGGCTATTTTTATCAGCGAGCACGAGAAAGTGAAAAGACACTTGCACGGAGGAACATTAATGGTGAACGATTTTGGCCTGCGAAATTCAGTCTTTGGTATTTCAAACCGCCTGGAAATTGTCCATCCACTTGGTACAATCAGCCGTTTGTGGCAAGGTATAAATCACATTGCTTTTACCAGCCCACAGCTGAAACATGTGAGAATGTTTATAACACCTTTTAGCTTGATGAACAGCACAATCCTTTGTATTCAAGAGGATTGTGTTTTTCTTTTTTTCAAAATGGGTAACCATTGTGTATCAACAAGATGAAGCACGTGATTGGAGGAAATGAAGATGTATCAAGATTTAAAAGGGAAAACAGCCATTGTGACAGGTTCTTCTAAAGGAATTGGACAAGCCATCGCCTTGAGATTTGGACAAGAACAAATGAACGTGGTTGTGAATTATAAAGGTGATGAAGAGGGTGCTGAAGAAACAGTACAAGCCATCCAGCAGCAAGGAGGTCAAGCGGTGAAAGTACACGCAGATGTCTCCAAAGAGGAAGGAATTCAGGCGTTAATGGATGCCGCGCTGGAGAATTTTAACGCACTAGACGTGTTCGTCAATAATTCGGGATTTAATGGTGAAGAAGCAATGCCGCATGAAATGACGTTGGAACAATGGCAAAAGGTCATTGATGTGAATATCACAGGCTCATTTTTAGGAGCAAAGGCAGCAATTGCCTATATGATGGAACATGATGTGAAAGGCTCAATCTTGAATATATCCAGTGTCCATCAAGAGATCCCGCGGCCGTTCAATGTTCATTACTCTACTTCTAAAGGAGGAATGAATATGATGACGAAGACGCTGGCTCTTGATTATGCCGAAGCGGGTATTCGGGTCAATGCGATTGCACCAGGTACGATGGCAACGGAATCAAATGACGACCTTCAAGATGAACAGAAAAAACAAAAGCAGCTTGAGAAAATTCCAATGAGAACGTTTGGCGAGCCAAAGGAGATTGGGTCCGCCGCTGCATTTCTCGTATCGAAAGAAGCTGCCTATATTACAGGTACTACATTATTTGTTGATGGAGGAATGACGCTTTATCCTTCTCAATTAAATGATGAATAATAGAAAAACATCCGCCCCATTAGCCGGCGGATGTTTTTTCTTTGTAGCGGTGTGCTGACTTTGCTGGTTTGCCGAGCAGCATAGGATACTTGCTCAAGAAAGAGATACATGGCACCATGAGCAGCAATGTACCGATCGTATAAAAGAGCGTCCAAGAAAGCTGCGCTGTATCAGAGATATTGATGCCTAGTCCGTAATAAACAAATGCCTTCATGATATCGATACCGGCAAATTGCAGGACGAGAATCACAATGGAATGACGTCCGAGATACGTCAATATCGTGGACGTTTTCAATTTGAAGCTTAAATAAATAACAGCAGCTGAACCGAGCAGTGCACAAGCATAAAAAATGAATAGATCCCCATAGTCATTGACCCGCATATCAATTCGTGAATTAAAGCTTTGCATATATGCAGTCAGTACAAGCAGACCTGTACATAACAGAAGGGTAGGATCTGTTTTTAATTCCACAAACCATTGTTTTGCTAAAAATCCGATTGAATAAAACACAACAGCCGTTAACGCAACGTTGGCATTCCAAGGGAGACTCTGGTTTAACAATAGCGTGGAAGCATATCCGGCTCCGCCGCAAAGGACGGTCAGTAAAATCAATACAGCTGGTTTTCCTTTTGTCAGACGATGCATCAAGAAAAACAACATTTCCACTAAAAAGAGCGTCGTTAAAAACCAGATGGCTGGGTTATGCGTCAGTCTTGCTTCATCGGCATTTGAAATGAAAATCCCTGTAAAAGGAACGAATGGATCAATATCTGTTTGCCCCTTAAAGGCGAAAAATCGGGTCACCGTGAACCAGAAAACGTACGTAATAATGGAGAAATAGAGATAAGGTAAGAGCAAGCTTTTTGCTTTTTTCTGTATAAATGACATAGCAGGTTGTGAGGATGATCGAAACATCATACCTGATAGTAAAAAGAAGAGTGGCATATGAAAAGAATATATAAATTGCTTGAATGAATCAGGAATGGGTACATGTGCCATAACGACGAGCAGAATGCCGATTCCTTTAGCCGCATCCACCCAGTCGAGTCGCTTATTCAAGGCCAGTCATCTCCTTCCTTTCTCAGCATTGTAAATCGTTACTTCATATGTACCTCTACTATATAAAAGGTACACCTACCATGCGTTTACAGTTCGCTAACGATTAGAAGACACATTTGCGATCAGATGACAGAAGGAAGCTTTTTGACATCTCGATGTTACATTTCCCATTTTTTATAACAATGTAAAAAAAGAAGCCAATGAAAGATTGGCTTCAAAATAGTTCTGCGATTCGTTCAAAGGAACGCTGTTTTTCCATTGGATCAAATGAATTGTTTAATATCATGATCTCGTCCGTTTGATAGCGGTCCATTAAGATTTGCAGCTGCTCTTTCACTGTTTGCTTTGAGCCAACAATCATTCGCTGTCGGTTTTGTAACACTTTTTTCTTTTCTTGCTCAGTGTAATGATAGTTCTCTGCTTCTTCTATAGAAGGAATGCGGCTGTCCAGCCCTTTTTCAACCCGAAGTAGCCATAAATCTGTACTGGTGGCAATGCGGCTTGCTTCCTCGTCTGTGTCTGCGCAGATCACAAAGACAGCAAACATAGACTGAGGCTGACGTGAGAAAACGGATGGAGAAAAGAGTGACCGATACGCTTCAAAAGCTTGCCGGCCTCGTGCAGGATGAATAAAATGTCCGAAAATATAGTTGATTCCAAGTGATGCCGCCTGGATGGCACTGTTTTCCCCGAGTCCAAGCAGCCAGACTGGCGGATAAGAATCAACGAGCGGAGCCGCTTTCACTCCTGCATGCCGATGACCAGAAGGCAGGCTGTCAGATAAGTAAAAAAGAAGGTCCTCCAGCTGGCGGTCAAATTGAGATAGTTCTTTCTTCACGCCGTCTGTCAAAGCAAGTCTCGTCCGTTCAATTCCGCCTGGGGATTTACCAACCCCGATCTCAATCCGCCCAGGGTAAAGGGCTTCAAGCTGGCGGGTGACTTCTGCTACTTTAAAAGGGCTGTATTGCGGGAGTAAAATACCCCCAGAGCCTGTGCGCAAAGTCGATGTGTGTGAAGCAATATGTGCCATTAATATTTCAGGCGCTGTACTCGCGAGTCCTCTCGTGCTGTGGTGTTCAGCAAACCAATACCGCTCATACCCCAGTGTTTCCGCAAGCTTGGCCAGCTCTGTCGTATGAACCAATGTTTCTTGTGCGGATTGGCCTTTAGGGATGGCGACTTGATCTAATATATGAAGTGATGGCATCATCAACACCCTTTCCTCAATACGTTGAATTCTATCCATAAGTATAAAGAAAGTCATGAACGGAAGGAAATGAAAGGGTTTATCACAGCTATGTACATGAATTTTCTATATCAACATATGAAGTGGGTGCGCGCCCTGTTTTTAAGCGAGAGGCTGTGTAACGGGAACATTCGACAATGTTTCACATGAAACACTTCTTTTACGACATGAATCATTTTTGTCATGGATCTTTCTTTAAAAAAATATCATCATATTGAAACCTCTTTTATACATAGATCGTATATACTAGTAAATAGAAAAAAGAGTAAGAGGCTCCAATGTCATTTCATGAATTTTGTCGAATTTTCATGTATGATGATTTTAATAGGGTCCATCGCTTAATAAATAGATTTTTATTATGCTGGAGGAGTGATTGATTTGGCGATTACATTAGAAAAAGGTCAACGTATTGATTTAACAAAAGGAAAAGCAGGACTAACCAATATTCTAGTTGGACTTGGCTGGGACCCTGTGTCACAAGGCGGCGGTTTTCTTGGAAAGCTGTTTGGCGGCGGAGGCGGCGCTGATATTGATTGTGACGCTTCAGTGCTGATGCTGAAAAATGATAAGTTTGTTGAAAATAAAGATTTGATTTACTTTGGTAACTTGAAAAGCAAATGCGGCAGTGTTGAGCATACAGGTGACAACCTGACAGGTGAAGGAGACGGAGATGATGAACAAGTCCTCGTCAACTTAAGCAAGGTGCCAGGCAATGTGAATAAATTGGTGTTCGTTGTGAACATTTATGATGCACTTAGAAGAAACCAACACTTTGGTATGATTCAAAATGCTTACATCCGAATTGTTGACCGTTCAAACAATCAAGAGTTAGTGAAATATAATTTGAAAGATGAATATGCAGGTAAAACATCATTAATCGTTGGAGAGCTTTATCGCCACGAGAATGAGTGGAAATTTGCAGCTGTAGGAAATGGTACAAACGATGCGAAGCTTGCCGATATTACGAGAAACTACATTTAATTAGAAGGGAGAGGTTCCTAGTGGGAATTTCTTTAGCGAAAGGTCAAAAAATCGATTTAACAAAAACGAATCCAGGTTTAACAAAAGTAGTCGTAGGTCTTGGCTGGGATGTAAACAAGTATGATGGCGGACATGACTTTGATCTAGACGCAAGCGTATTCCTTTTAGATGCAGCAGGGAAAGCAAACTCTCCATCTGACTTTGTCTTCTACAATCAAACAACTGGCGGTGGCGGAAGTATCGTACATACAGGCGATAACCGTACAGGTGAAGGAGACGGAGATGACGAGCAGGTCAATGTTGATCTTTCAACTGTACCAGCAAGTATTGAGAAAATCTCCTTCGTCATTACAATCCATGATGCAGAAGCACGCAGCCAAAACTTTGGACAGGTGTCTAACGCTTACGTCCGTATTTTAAATGCGGCATCAAATGAAGAGCTCATTCGCTATGATTTGGCAGAAGACTTTTCAATTGAAACAGCGATTATTGTAGGTGAATTATACCGTCATGGCGGAGAGTGGAAATTCTCAGCTGTTGGATCAGGCTATCAAGGCGGACTTGCTCGCATTGCAACAGACTTCGGCTTAGATATCGGGTAACGCCCGTTTTCATATTTTCAGGAGATAGGAGAGATACGAATATGGCGATTCAGCTTTCAAAAGGACAACGTGTCGATTTAACGAAAACCAACCCAGGGCTGACAAAAGTGATGATCGGACTTGGCTGGGATACGAATAAATATTCAGGCGGAGCCGAATTTGATTTGGACGCTTCGGCTTTCTTAGTAGATGCAAACAATCGTTGTCAACAAGATACAGACTTTGTGTTCTATAATAATCTGCAGCATCCAAGCGGCAGTGTCACTCATACCGGTGATAATCGTACGGGTGAGGGAGATGGAGATGACGAGCAAATTCTCGTTGATTTCTCGAAAATTCCTGCTAACATTGATCGTATCGGAATTACAGTTACGATTCATGATGCAGAGGCGCGCAGCCAGAATTTTGGACAAGTCTCTAATGCATTTGTTCGTGTTGTAAATGAAGAGGGCGGGGAAGAATTGATTCGTTTTGATTTAGGCGAGGACTTCTCAATTGAAACAGCTGTCGTTGTATGCGAACTATACAGACACGGCAGCGATTGGAAGTTTAACGCAATCGGAAGCGGATTCTCTGGCGGACTTGCAGCTCTTTGTCAAAATTATGGGTTAGAAGTGTAAAGAGAAGAAACAACTTCATTCAAGAGGCGCTGCCAATGACTCATATGAGGGTATTTTCCAAAGTGAGAAAGAAACAGCGATCAAGAATAACAGCAGGCGAAAGCCTGCTGATGCTTCTACACTTATAGGAGGAAAACCAGTTGGACATTTTGAAACATATGTTGGATACGTATGCCTCGTTTTTTGATTGGCATATGTGGGCAGAGGTATTAACAAACCCTGTCTCTTGGGGACTTATTGGGACCCTTGTCGTGCTTGAAGGTTTGTTGTCAGCGGATAATGCACTTGTATTAGCTGTTATGGTGAAACATTTACCTGAAAAGCAGCGTAAAAAGGCATTAACCTACGGATTAATTGGCGCTTATTTCTTCCGTTTTCTATTTATTGGCGTAGGGATGCTGCTTATTAAGTTTTGGTGGATTAAGGTTCTAGGCGCTGCATACTTAGCTTGGCTGGTCATTAAGCACTTCTGGTTAGGTGACGGAGATGACGAAGCGAAGGAATTGAAAAAAGAAGGCTGGATGATTCGTGTATTTGGCGTCTTCTGGGCAACTGTTATTTCTGTAGAAATTATGGACCTTGCCTTCTCGGTAGACAGTATTCTTGCTGCATTTGCTGTATCTGAGGAAGTATGGATTCTTCTTTTAGGTGGAATGCTTGGAATTCTCATGATGCGTACAGTGGCACAATTATTCCTTGTGCTCATCGACCGGATACCAGAGCTTGAGAATACGGCATTTATTCTCATTGGAATTATTGCCATCAAAATGGGCTTAAGTGCTGCTCATATTGAAATCCCGCATCTTGCATTCTTTGCGATTATTATCCTAGCGTTTATCGGAACGTTTATTGTTCATAAAATCAATAAGAAGAAGCATCAAGGTGTAACAAACGAAGCTGCGGCTTCAAAAGAAGAATAGGACGATCAAAAAGGAATGGAGTTGACTAGCGGCTCCATCCTTTTTTGAATCATCAAGTCATTACAACAGGAGGTGGCACTGCATGCGATATTTTCGTTTTTTATCAGAGACGAGGCAGCACGATATTTTTTTTAAGCGGCCGGCGGCAGTTCATTCATTGACGCCAAGGCATGTACTTGCGCATGCATTAGGTGCTACTTTATATATGCCTGCGACAAGACAGGATGTAGCAGACATGCTGCTTTCGCAGAAATATGAAGCGCTTTGCTCTGTTGTGTTTTGCTTGGAGGACGCCATTGGTGATCAGGAAGTGGACATGGCTGAACAGAATATAGTGGCACAATTGACCTGCCTTTCTGAGACAATTCATCACTCTCCAGAAATAGCTGAGCATTTGCCGCTTTTATTTATTCGGGTTCGTTCGCCTAAACAGCTGCTCAAAATGGCAGATTTGCTCGGTCCCTCTCTTCATTTACTGACTGGTTTTGTGTTTCCAAAGTGCTCCGTTCACAATGCAAAGGAATATGTGAACAGTTTGAAACAGGCTTCAGCACAAACTCAGAAAACACTATACGGAATGCCCATTTTAGAAACACCAGATTTACTGGAAAAAGAAACGAGATATCAGGTGTTGTCTGAATTAAAGCAGATCATGCTGAATGATGAGGAATATATTTTGAATATTCGCATTGGGGCAACGGATCTGTGTGGATTATACGGCATTCGCCGTGATCGCGAGACCACCATTTATGAGATTAGAGTCATTGCTGAGTTGATCACAGATATCATCAATTATTTTGGTCGTTCTTTTGTGATATCAGGAGCTGTATGGGAGCATTTTGGACCGGCACGAAAAGAACAAAATCCATTCATCCGTGCAATTTCTAAGAGCGGTGAATCTTCCTCATCTGAACTCGATCATATGCAAGGTCTGCTCAAAGAGACAAGGCTGGATGTGGTAAACGGTATTCATGGCAAGACAGTCATCCATCCAACACATCTCAAGCCAGTTCAAAGCATGTACGTTGTCACAAAGGAAGAGTACATGGATGCATTAAGTATTTTAGAACATGCAGATGGTACAGTCGGCGTGATGAAGAGTACCTTCTCTAATAAAATGAACGAAACGAAGCCGCACTATCGCTGGGCGGAAAACATTTTAATGAAGTCAGACATTTACGGGGTGTTTCATGAAAATAGAAGCTATATCGACATACTCACAGAATCAGAAGCCGCATACGCTGAACATCTTGGAACATATGGAGGTGGAGCTTAACCTCAAAGAGGGTACGCTTCAGCTTGAAAAAGAACATCTTTTTGACATGGCGGCACGGGTGAACAAAAAGAGAGCCTTTTTATTTGTTAGTAAGGTGCTCGGGAAACATATGCCTGTTCACCCGTTGAAACCACTCCTCATCTCAGGTCTTTTGGCAATGGCTTATGCAAAAGAACAAACAGGCAAGACGCCCCCGCATCAAGACGATATAGTAGAAGCACTAAAAACGAATGATCATGTTAAGTTAACCGAAGCCTATGCTGTGCTCAAAAAAGAGAAGCTTTCTGCGGTAAACGAGCCGATTATGATCGGCTTTGCTGAAACGGCAACTGCGCTTGGTCATGGTGTGTATGACGTCATAGAAGGAGCATCTTACATTCATACGACACGTGAACAGCTGTTGGATCTTGATCCTTCACTCGTATTTGAAGAGGAACATTCTCATGCGACAGATCAGCTTTGCTACGCAGACGACGCCTTACTTCGGACGGATCGCCCGATTGTGCTAGTAGATGATGAGGTCACGACAGGTCGGACAAATATGAATATCATTCGGGATCTGCACGCAAAGCACCCTAGGTCCTCTTATACGATTCTATCCATTTTAGATTGGAGAACAGAGGAGCACGAGGAAGCGATGCTTCAGCTTCAAGAGGAGCTAGGGGTAAATATCACATCATTATCTTTATTAAAAGGGCAGATGATGTTTCGGGGGACAACGCTGGATGAGCCTGCTTATTCGTATGAAATTGCTGAGCAAGAGAAAAGACCTGAACTCTCTTTTCATTCTCTTCAATCCTTCTTTAAGCAAGTGCCATATTCACTTTCCCATGCAGTCAATCCGGCGGGGCATTCGCCGTATATCCATGAAACAGGTCGTTTCGGTTTAAGCGCAGCGGACACGGATGCCATTGATCAAGCAGCTGCTGAGGCTGGGCTGAAGCTTCAGCGAAAACGAAAAGGAAAACAGACCCTCTGCTTAGGAACAGGAGAATTGATGTATGTGCCGATGAGACTTGCAGCTCATATGGGCGAAGGTGTCCTTTTTCATTCGACGACAAGAAGTCCGATTCATCCGGTTGAAAAGGAAGGGTACGCTGTTCAAAACGGATTCGCATTTTTGAGTCCAGAAGATGCCCGCATTCAGCACTACGTGTACAATATCCCTAAAGATCAGTACGATGATGTCTTTTTGTTTTTTGAGAAAAAGGTGTCTCAAGAAGCTTTGATGCCGCTGATCCACTTATTTGCTGAGCGGCATGTGAAGCATGTGCATATTGTGACTTTATCAGATGAGGTGAAGGTGAATGACTAACGTGTATACAAAGATGGGAAGCTATCCAGAGCAGGACGTAACCTTCTTACTCAAGGATTTATCGTCGATTGAGATGGAGAAAAGTACTGAGGAGCGGGAGCGCTCTATTCAGAGCGGTGCCCATTACTCAGAAATGCTGCCAATTGAATATAAGCCGACGGCATCTTATATGGACTTATTCTATCAATCTCTTGAAGAAAGTAAGCAAAAGGTAGCGGAAGCCGTAGCGGTTGTCGCAGAACAAATTGTGAAAAAGCGAGGATTTCAAACCGTTCTTTGCAGCTTGGCACGGGCTGGGACACCAATCGGGGTGCTCATTAAACGGTATATCAGAAAGACGTATGGTCTCGATTTGCCGCATTATAGCATCTCTATTATTCGTGACCGTGGAATAGATGAAAATGCGCTACATTATATCCTCAAAGAACATCCAGGTTTTGAGATTGCCTTTATTGACGGCTGGACCGGAAAAGGTGCTATTTCTAAAGAGCTTCAAAAAGCGGTGCTTGATTTTGAACAGAAATATGGAATTCGTCTTTCGAGTGAGCTAGCTGTGCTTGCTGATCCTGGTTATTGTACGAGTGTTTACGGAACGAGAGAGGATTTCCTCATTCCAAGTGCCTGCTTGAATTCAACGGTCTCTGGCCTAGTTAGTCGAACGGTGCTAAACAACCGCTGGATCCAAGCCGATGATTTTCATGGGGCCAAGTATTATGAAGAGCTCATTGATGAGGATGTCTCTAATCTGTACGTGAATACAATTGAAGAAGCATTTTCTGAACTTAAGGCAAATGTACAAGAGAAAGCAGAGACTCTGCTCGCACAAGGAACGCCTCCTGACTGGCGGGGGATGACCTCCATTGAAGCAATTGGTCAGGAGTTCAAAATAGACAATACACATTTGATTAAGCCGGGTGTCGGTGAGACGACCCGTGTGCTGCTCAGAAGAGTCCCTTGGAAAATACTCATTCAGCCTGGATCTCGGGAGAAGCTCAAGCACATTTTACTACTCGCAGAGGACAGAGGCGTGCCCGTCATTGAATATGCCAACATGTCCTACACATGCTGCGGACTCATCCGCCCGTTGGAGCAATCGTCATGAAGAATATCGCATTTGCCAGTGATTTAGACCGGACACTGATATACTCACATCGAATGCTGGAGCAGTATGCATACAAGGGAGCATACGAATTAATTGAGGTGCTGGACGACCGGCCGCTTTCCTACATGTCTATTGAAACGAAAGCCTCCTTACAGGCAATTCATCAAGCAGGCTGGTTTATCCCAGTGACGACAAGAACGACAGCACAATTTGAACGAATCACTCTCTTTCAGCAAGAGATCAAACCAGAGTATGCCGTCACGACAAACGGCGGCTGTATCCTTCATCACGGTAAGCCGCTTGAGGAGTGGCAGGCGATTGTAGATGAGAGACTGCAAGAGTGTATGCCGGTGAGAGATATGCTGCGGGCGATCTCTGAACTTCCGGTTGCCGCTTGGGTGAAACGTACTCGAACAGCTGAGGGAAGATTTCTTTATTTAATTATGAAAGACGAGTTTCTTTCTCATATTCCGCTCGCTGAATTAAGGCTGTGGGGTGAGGAGAGAGGCTGGCAAGTTTCCCTTCAGGGTCGAAAGCTGTATTTTATTCCAAAGCCGCTCAATAAGTGGGCTGCTGTTGCTTTTCTAAAAGAAAGGCTACACCTTGAATATGTATATGGTGCGGGCGACTCCTTGTTAGATGCTGATCTCATACGTCAAGCGGATAAAGGCTTCGCTCCGAGTCATGGGGAAGTCTTAGATGTTGATCTATCGCTTGAACCGACGACAGCCTCTGGCATGGCGGCGGCAGACGAAATCGCCGCTTCTGTCGCAAAGAAGATGAACACAGCAAAAAAGCCTTCGATTCGATAGCAGAAGTAGAAGGCTGAATGATATGATAGTAGTAGCTTTCGAGAAAATATAGGAGAAAGGAAGGAGCGGCGTGAGCTATAAAGAAATCAACGTAACCCAGACACGGGCGAAACAGGAAGCCTGGAAAAACCTGCTGAAAAAGCCGCTCCCTGAACGAGACGGCTACGTCAAGGACGAGCACACCTTATCCTTGCCGCGTCTCGCCGCCCGTGTCCTTGGAACTCCGCATGATGCAACCGATTATTTTATTTATTTGCATGAATTATACGAAACTGACGGCATGCATATTTTAAGTGAAACCCTCAACCGGCATATTGAGCCGGAGCACTTTCAAGCGCTCCAGCGGATTCATATGATCAATCAGGAAGAAAAGGGATTGTCCGTGAATCGATTTGTGGCTTTCTTAGACGGTGAACAGCTCATTGTCCGTCATCCAAACCCAGTGATGAACCGGCATATCCGCCTTTCGTTAATCCAGGTGTTTGAACATTTCAAGCAGCTGCATGAAGGGGGATTCCAGCATCCTGATTTCCGCCGTGTGTTGCTAGATGTGGTGAAGTTTTCAAATAATCATCTAGGACCATGGCTGAAGGAAGGCAATATGGAAGAAAAAATGCCAGCTGTCATTTGGTATGGAGAGGCGAATAAAAGTCAGCTTTATTTTCTTTACTATGTCATGCTGATTGGCTGTGATGTGGTGCTGTTTCATCCAGAAGGCAAGGATCAATTTCGTGAATTAGATCCAGAAGAAAAGCTGACTTTTATTGATCAGTATCCAGGGACGTCAAAGCTTGAACCGTTCCCTACTGAAAAGCCTGAGAGGAAATCAACGGTGGCGTACCGTTCGACAAGAGAGCTTGAAGAGGTACTTCACACAGAAGATTCCATGCTATATAAGCCATGGCAATTCAGAGATCATACCCCTCATTCTATTACGCTAAAGACAACGTATGATGAGCTGTTTTTAATTGCAAAGGAACGGTCGTTTATCCGCCCGAATTTCAAAGCAGACCGTGACACCATACAGATTCCGAATCTTTTTGCGAAGATGATGGGGGTGACGAGAGACAAGCGAGAATATTGGGACCGTATCCATACGCTAATGGAGGGGAAAGAAACGAAAACGATCCGTCATTTCCCTTTCACACAAGAAGTGTCTTCGAATTATCAATTTCATTATCAGCATGCACTCTCTAAAGCAGGAGAGGTTGACCCTGGTTTGTTAATGAAAAGCAATGTGTGGCAGTTCTCGCATTTATATGAGGGCACGCAGCGTGCGATCGCAGAGGCCATTTCTCGAATTTGTCAGCATCCGAAGCTGTTAAAAGAAGGTCATGAGACCGAATTAGATGTGCGTATTTATTTATTCAAGCAGCTTTTGCATATGAACCAAGATGTAATTGAACTCATTCAAACCTTTGATTATGCCCAGACTGTACCGAAAGTGATTTTATACCATACGGAATATAATGGTGAGCTGACTCGTTCTGATGCGGCTGCCCTGATTTTCCTAAATGAAATGGGTGTGGATCTCTTCGTCTATCATCCCGCCGGCTATCAGTGTATAGAGCGGTATATAGACGATCAATTATTTGATACACATTGGCTTGATGAAATGGTCATGAACCAAGAGTTTAAAGAGCCGTCCATTGTGAGAAAGTTATTTCAATCCATTAAAAACCGATAAGGAGATCAAAGCTAATGACAAATACAAACGGAAATGACATCATTTCAATTGATAAAGAGGAAATCACGATTGAAAAGGCAGACGATATTCGCGTTCAGCTGCGCAATGAACCAGAAGTCCAAAACATTGCGAGACAGATTGATGCCAAAAATCAGCTTGAACTGCTTGAATACGGAAAACAGCCGGCTGTCGAAATCTCTAAGTTTTCTGACCGTATTCTCTCTATGATGCGTTCAACAAGTGTCACAGACTCAGGAACGATGCTTACACAGCTTGGAAAAATTATGGATCGTTTTGATAAAAATGATTTTGACGAACCTAAGGGCGGTTTGTTATCAAAAATCTTTAAACGCGGTGGCAGCATGATCGAGAAGATTTTCAGCAAATATCAAACGCTCGGTGCAGAAATTGAAAAAATCAATGTGGAAATTAGTAAATACAAAGATGAAATGACCAAATCGACGGTTACACTTGAAGAAATGTATGAGCATAACATTCAATACTATATGGAGCTTGAAAAATATGTCGTCGCAGGGCAAATGAAGATCGAAGAATTAAAACAATTGGTTCCTTCTTATGAAGAAAAAGCGGCGGGGGGAAACCAGCTGGCACAAATGGAGCTAGATACGCTTCGTAATGGAATTCAAGCGCTTGAGGAACGTGTATATGATCTTGATATGGCACGGATGGTGGCACTTCAAACCGCACCACAAATCCGTTTGTTGCAGCGTGGTAATACGAAATTAATCGGGAAAATTAACTCTGCCTTCATCATTACGATTCCAATTTTCAAAAATGGAATCATTCAAGCGGTAACAGCGAAGAGACAAAAGCTTGTGGCTGATTCCATGAGTGAGCTGGACAGAAGAACGAATGAAATGCTGAAACGAAATGCTGAAAATATCTCAAGTCAAAGTGTTGAGATTGCTAAATTATCAGGTCGTCCAAGCATCGACATTGAAACGATCGAATCATCCTTTAATACGATTGTACAAGGGATGAAAGAGACGAAGCAGATTGAAGAAGAAAACAAACGATTACGTGAGGACGGAACAAAACGTATGCTTGAACTTCAAGATAATATTAAGAGAGCTGCCCTAGAGTCCTAAAAAAACAGGCTGTCTGTAACGAAAGTTGCAGGCAGTTTTTTCATGAATTTGATTAAAATTTGAGAAAAAAGGTTTTTATGTGACCTTTTTCGGGTAAATCCTGTTCAGGGGCATGGTTCACCCATGAAAGAAAAAGCCCGCTACCACAAGGATTCGACTTATTTTTTAGCACAATAAGGAATTTCCAGTAAAATATTGTCTGATGAGAGAAAATACCCCGTAAAATATGTAGTTTATGAAGCATTCTATAGGATTTACGAGTAATACGGCGTATAAACTGTAATCACCAGACCTCTATATGGAATTCATACATATTGTACGGAAATAAGCGAATTCTAAAGATTGTTCGCATCATAACGCTTATGTTACGGTTATAAAGATGCTAATTTGGAGGGAAAAAATGAATTCTGAAGAGAGAAAGATCAAAATCAAGATAAATAATGTATCTAAAATTTTCGGTAAAAATGCTAAAAAAGCATCTCAAATGCTTGAAAAAGGGAAGACAAAGAGAGAAATCCTAAAAGAGACCGGCGCAACAGTTGGTGTCAATCGAGCAAATTTTGATGTGTATGACGGCGAGATATTTGTCATCATGGGGCTATCAGGGAGCGGAAAGTCCACACTTGTGCGGCTGCTAAATAGGTTAATCGAACCAACCTCCGGCGAAATTTATATTGATGGGGATATGATAACAAATATGTCAAAGGATCAATTGCGTGAAGTCAGACGGAAAAAGATCAGCATGGTCTTCCAAAACTTCGCATTGTTCCCGCATCGTACCATTCTGGAGAATACAGAATACGGGCTTGAATTGCAAGGTGTAGAGAAAGAACAGCGCCGCTCTAAAGCGCTTGAATCTTTAAAGCTTGTTGGACTTGAAGGTTTTGAAGAGCAGTACCCAAATCAATTAAGTGGCGGTATGCAGCAGCGTGTTGGATTGGCACGTGCACTAGCTAATGACCCTGATATTTTGTTAATGGATGAAGCATTCAGCGCACTAGATCCATTAATTCGTAAAGACATGCAGGATGAATTGCTTGAGCTTCATACGTCTGTAGGAAAAACAATTATTTTCATCACGCATGATTTAGATGAAGCGCTTCGTATTGGCGACCGCATTGTCCTCATGAAAGACGGGAATATCGTTCAAATCGGAACACCAGAAGAAATTCTGATGAACCCATCGAACGAGTATGTTGAACGTTTCGTTGAAGATGTAGACCTTTCTAAAGTATTAACCGCTGGTCATATTATGAAACGTGCAGAAACAGTTCAGATTGATAAAGGGGCACGTGTTGCGCTCACGCTCATGAAGAACCTTGGTATTTCGTCTATCTATGCAGTAGATAAGAAAAAGCATTTATTAGGTGTTATTTCTGCACAAGCAGCGAAAAAAGCGGCAGAAACGGGTGCGTCGCTAGAAACTGTTCTTGATAAAGAATTTACGACAGTATTGGAATCAACGTATTTAACAGAGATCTTTGACGCGGTGTCTGATGCGAACATTCCAATTGCCGTTGTAGATGAGAAAAACAGAATGAAGGGTATTGTGGTCAGAGGTGCATTGATTGGTGCATTATCAGGTAATGATGAATATATCAACATGTCTTCTAACAAGCTAGAGGAAATTAAAGCACAAGAGCCTTCTGCACAGGAGGTAGAATAAGATGTTTAGTATGAGTGATTTACCTAGAATTCCGTTCGCGGATTATATCGATCAATTTGTTGACTGGTTAACATTAACATTTGGTGGTTTCTTTGATGGCATCACAAATGGATTAGCTGGAACAGTAAATGGTATTGTAGCTGCACTTGGCGTCATTCCATCCATTATTTTAACGCTTATCTTTGCCGGCATTGCTTGGTGGATCAGTACAAGAGGAGTTGCTCTTTTCACACTTATTGGATTCTTACTGATCGACTATTTAGGCTACTGGCAGCCAATGCTGCAAACACTTGCGCTCGTTCTGACAGCTGTGGTCATTTCTATCGTGATCGGGGTTCCGATCGGTATTTGGGCATCACAGAAGGAAACAGTGCGTAAAATTGTCACACCTATTTTAGACTTAATGCAGACAATGCCTGCATTCGTTTACCTTTTACCAGCGATCTTCTTCTTTAACATCGGAGTAGTACCTGGCGTTGTGGCATCGGTTATTTTCTCTATGCCGCCAACGATTCGTATGACCATTCTCGGGATTAAACAAGTACCATCTGATTTAATTGAAGCAACAGAAGCTTTTGGTTCAACGACATTCCAGCGTTTGTTCAAAGTTCAGCTTCCACTTGCTACAAAAACCATCTTAGCTGGGATTAACCAAAGTATCATGCTTGCTCTATCCATGGTCGTCATTGCGGCAATGGTTGGTGCACCAGGACTTGGTTCGGAAGTATATAGTGCAGTAACGCAGCTGAAAACAGGGATTGGTTTTGAAGCTGGTATTGCCATTGTTATCGTAGCGATTACACTGGATCGTATTACACAAAACATTAAAACGAAAAAAACCAGGGGGAATGCTTAATGTGGAAAAAGTCTCTCTACATTGGGATGACCGCCCTGCTTGTCTTTTTACTAGCCGCTTGTGGTGCACAATCAGATTCAAATGCAAGTGCAGCACAGCAAGTGAATAAAACCATTATCGGGATTGATCCGGGTTCAGGTATTATGGCGCTGACGGATCAAGCGAAAAAGGACTACGGTTTAGAGGATTGGACGGTTGTATCTGCCTCAAGTGCAGCGATGACAGCGACATTGAAGAAATCGTATGACCGTAAAAAACCGATTATCATCACTGGCTGGAATCCTCACTGGATGTTTTCCCGCTACGATTTAAAATATTTAGATGATCCGAAAAAATCATATGGTGAGGAAGAAGAAATTCACACCATTTCACGTAAAGGATTTGCGAAGGATCAGCCGGAAGCAGCCAAAATGCTCAGTCAATTTAAATGGTCTCAAGATGACATGGGCGAAGTGATGCTTGATATTCAGGATGGCGTCAAACCGACGGATGCTGCTGTTAAATATGTGAAAAAGCATAAAGATCAAGTAGCGAAATGGACAAAAGGCGTGAAAAAGTCAAACGGTGACAAAATCAATCTTGCCTACGTTGCGTGGGATAGTGAGATTGCAAGTACCAATGTGGCCGCAGAGGTATTGCGTGAACTTGGCTTTAAAGTGACCTTGACTCAGGTTGAAGCGGGCCCAATGTGGACAGCAATTGCAACCGGAAGTGCTGATGCATCATTATCTGCATGGCTTCCAAATACGCATAAAACGTATGCAGCGAAGTTTAAAGGAAAATATGATGACCTCGGTACAAGTATGAAGGGTCTTCGCATGGGTCTCGTTGTTCCGACTTATATGAAAAACGTCAACTCGATCGAAGATTTGAAAAAATAGCCAATTGTATAACAGTTCCCTTATAATAGAAGGGAGCATATGGAAAAAGCAGTCTGCTCAAAAAGCGACTGCTTTTTCTTATATATAAGGATGGTGGATGAGTTGTCGATGGTGGAAAAACCAATGATGATTTTCCTGCACGGTGGAGGCGTAAGCAGCTGGATGTGGCAGGAGCATATGGAAATATTCAAAGAAACGTATGAATGCTATACCCCTGATTTTATCGGTCACGGGACAAGAGCAAATGAAACGTCGTTTTCCATGCGAGAAAGTGCTTTTGAAATCATTTCATGGATAAAGGAGCATGCACATGGTCGTACAGTCATTCTAATTGGCTTCTCTCTAGGTGCACAGGTAGCCGTTGATGTGTTATCGAGAGAGCCAGACATCGCAGACATCGCCATTATCAATAGCGCCCTTGTGTTGCCATTACCATGGCTCTATTTGATGGTAAGGCCCATTTTACCTCTTACATATCCGTTATTAAAGAAAGATTGGTTCATCCAGCTGCAAGCAGAAAAGATGGGACTTCCAAACGATGTACTGGATCATTATGCAGCGGATTCCAAACAATTGCAGAAGAAGACGCTACTTACGATGTTTCAAGAAAATCTTCATTACAAGCTCCCTGAGACGTTTCAACAAGCGAAGGCACGGATTCTTGTGACAGTGGGAGAAAAGGAAAAGGGCATTATGACTAGGTCAGCAGAAAAAATCACGAATGCACACCCGAATGCAGCCGGGTTCATCGTTCCTGACATTGGACATACGTTTACTTTTGAAAAGAAAGAACTTTTTGTCGACATGATCAAAAGCTTTATAGAAGAGCGTGCATTACCAGCGGAATTAAAGGAAATAAGGAAGCTAGGCCATTTAGAAAGTGAAGATGAGCACAAAAGGGGCAGGCATGTATAAGACATTGTATGATATAGGTATAAAACGCTTACAGATGAATGGGTGTATGGATGGAAGCTCGTAAGTGAGCCATGAAGGAGGAAGCATGAGTAAAAACTATATCATATTTGGTGCGAGTCAAGGATTAGGGGATGCCTTTGTAAAAGGTCTTCCTTCAAGTGGAGATACAGTATGGATTGTGTCACGAAGTGAACCAAGCAGTTTGAACATAGATGATGGAGTGCGTAGAATTTGGCTGAAGATCGATTTATCAAGCCAAACCCATATCCCTTTTATGCTCGAAGCATTGAAGAATCAAACAATTGATGTACTCATTTATAACGTAGGTTTATGGGAGAAACGCGGCTTTGAAGATGATTATTCTTTCGATCTTGATCAACCGGAGGATATCGCTCATTTAATCAATGTGAACGTTACCTCAACGATTACCTACATCCAAGCCCTGCTTCCGCACGTCAGGACATCTGAGAATGGAAAGATCATCGTCATTGGTTCTACTGCGGGACTTGACCATACGAATTTGTCTCAGGTTTCTTTTGTTGCTTCTAAATTTGGGCTTCGTGGTATTGTGAACGCACTAAGAGAGCACGTGAGGAAAGATAAAATATCCGTTACCTGTATCAATCCAGGAGAGTTGGCGGCAGAAGTTCCGTACGAAGATGGCGCTGAAAAAGCCATTGCTCTGTATGATGAAACGAGAATACCTGTACAAGATATTGTCGAGCTGGCGAGATGTGTCATTCATCTATCCAGGGTGTCCTGTGTGAAAGAAATCAATGTACCGGCAATGACAGATGTGAATGCGTAAAATAAAGGAGACCACCCGCTTAAAGAAAAGACGGGTGGTTTTTTTATTTTACGATGAATGCTGCTGAAGTGTTTCGTATACAGCTTCCGTCAAAATCTCAATGCCGGTCAAAATCGCAGAGCGATCGAATGTCATATAAGGGTGATGAAGCCCAGGTTTTAAATCACAGCCTAAACCGAGCATCGTCGATTTAATATGAGGAAGCTTTGCTGCATAAAAATGAAAGTCCTCTCCGCCTGTCGTCACGATCGGTGGATCGAGCTGTTCTTTGCCTAGCACTTGCTCTATAGCATGTGACATGATCTCCACAGCTTCTTCATTTAATGTCGCAGCTGGAAGACGATGATCAGTTGAAAGTGTGATAGAGGCGCCAAAAGCATCCGCTACAGAATGGCATGCTCTTTCAATTTCCTTTTCTAATTCATCCATCACTTCGTTTGTCTGTGCCCGAACGTCGAGTGTAAAAGAGGCCTTGCCAGGTATGATGTTGGAGCTGCCGCCGCCTGCATTTAAATTGGTCATTTTCACAGAATGGGCGACTCGTGGATCGACATGGATATGCGCCAGTCTCTGCACAAGCGTAGATGCAACTTCGATGACGTTGACCCCAAGGTGCGGGCGTGCACCGTGTGCTTCCTCCCCTAGAATGGTTCCGACGTAATGATTACTTGATCCGTGCAAAATGGCAGGAGCGCAGCGTCCGTTTAAGGTTTCTTGAATTGGGCGCACATGCACCCCGTATAAATAATCGACGTCAGCTAACACACCTTTTTCGATCATCTTTAAAGCGCCGCCTCCTCTTTCTTCGGCAGGTTGAAAAATGAATCGGATCGTGCCACTTGGAAGTTCTTTTTCTTTCAATGCCATGAATGTCCCAAGTGCCATCGTCATATGTGCATCGTGTCCGCATGAATGGTTGGCTTGAAATACGCCATCTACTTCCTGCCACAATGCGTCAATATCGGCTCTCACAGCAACCACTGGTGCGCCTTCCCCAATTTCACCGATTACCCCTGTACAGTCTTCAAATGTTCTCGTTTTACAGCCTAATTTCTTTAATAGAGCTTCAATATAAGCTGTCGTATTTGTCTCTTCCCAGCTGATTTCTGGATGGGCGTGCAGATGTTCAAAGATGTCTGTCACGGTTTGTTTCATCTCGTTTGTCAAAGTTGTCATGAGAAGCCTCCTTGCTGACAGATAATCTGCCAAAACATTCTTTTAGTGAAATAATATTGATCTTAAATATCATCAGTGTTTATAATATAACACATCATTTGATTATTCAGAAAATTAAGTGAAATTCCGATCGGGACAAAGGGGTTTTGACAGATGAAAACAGCGACAGTATCAGCACCTGAGAAACAAAAAAGAAAACTTCAGATGCCGGATGCATATGTACTCTTATTTATGATTGCTTTAATTTGTACGATCGCAACGTATTTTGTACCAGCCGGTGAATTTGATCGGAAAACGTCAGGAGAGATCACAACAGCTGTTCCTGGCAGTTATCACCGTATCGATCAATCACCAGTTAGTCCAGTTGGTTTTTTTACAGCGATTCAAGAAGGGATGGTTGGTTCATCCTCTATTATTTTTCTGATTCTTTTTACTGGCGGAACCATTGCGATTTTAGAAAAGACAGGTGCCATTAACGGGATGATTCACAATGTCATCAGCCGGCTCCAAACGAAACAGCTATTGTTTATTTGTATTGTTGGCGGATTGTTTTCTGTACTTGGGACGACCGGAATTGTGGTGAACTCGGTCATTGGTTTTATTCCTATTGGAATCATTGTGGCACGTTCTTTAAAGTGGGATGCAGTGGCGGGAGCGGCGGTTATTTACATCGGCTGTTATGCAGGTTTTAACGCAACCATTTTGTCTCCATCTCCATTAGGTTTATCACAAACGATTGCAGAACTGCCGATTTTTTCTGGTATTGGGCTGCGTGTCATCATTTATCTTTGTTTTCTTCTATCTAGTATTGTGTACATCTATTTATATACAAAACGCTTGAAAAATAAAGAAAAGGGAAGCCTTCTTGGTGACGAGTGGTTTCCAGCTAAAGGGCTAGGAGGAGCTGATGCGGAATCTGTGGACAAGCCTGAATTCACCGGAAGACATAAGCTGATTTTAGCGGTGTGCGGTTTGTCGCTTGGGGGGTTCTTATATGGTGCGCTTCAGCTTGGCTGGACCGATAAGGAAATGGCTGGTGTGTTCATTTTCATGGCAATTGCTGCTGGACTGCTTGGGGGATTAGCTGCCAATGATATTGCAAAAACGTTTATTGTCGGCTGTCAAAGCCTTGTATACGGCGCACTCATTGTCGGCATGGCACGCTGCATTTCAGTCATTTTGGAAAACGGCAAGCTGCTTGATACTGTGGTGAATGGGCTTGCGAGTATGCTGACAGGGTTTAGTCCAATCGCTGGTGCGATCGGCATGTATATCGCCAGTGCGCTCCTTCACTTTTTGATTTCATCAGGATCAGGAGAAGCGGTTGTCTTTATACCGATTCTTGCGCCGCTTGCTGATTTAATGGGTATCACGAGACAAGTAGCGGTAGAAGCAGTGATGCTCGGTGAAGGGGTGGTCAACTGCGTGAATCCGACTTCAGGTGTGTTGATGGCTGTCTTGGCTGCAAGTGGGATTCCTTACGTGAAATGGCTGCGTTTTATGGTACCGCTTGCGCTCATTTGGTTCGTCATCGGCCTTGTCTTTATTTGTATCGGTGTCATGATCAATTGGGGACCTTATTAAATAAGAAAGAAGCTGCCAAAGAGTGTTTGGCGGCTTTTTTCTTATGAGAAAATGTATGGGGACAGCAGTTTAAAACCACAATAAGAGTGTTCACAAAATGGCTACATTATTTTTTTGAGCAATCCCCTTGCAAAAGTTTGTGAAGTATTGCACAATAAGAATGTGAAATACTTCACATAAGAAAAACAACCTAGTTTTACTCAGGAGGATGAGATAAATGACAAACGAAAAAGTAAACAAAGTAGCACTTATTGGAGCAGGTTTTGTCGGCAGCAGTTATGCCTTTACATTAATAAATCAAGCAATCACAGATGAATTGGTAGTCATCGATTTGAATCAAGACAAAGCAATGGGTGATGTCATGGATTTAAACCACGGGAAAGCATTCGCCCCGCATCCTGTAAATACTTGGTATGGAGATTATGAGGATTGTCAGGATGCTGACATTGTATGTATCTGCGCTGGTGCAAACCAAAAGCCAGGTGAAACGAGACTTGATCTTGTTGAGAAAAATTTAAATATATTTAAAGGCATTGTAGACAATGTGATGAAAAGCGGATTCGATGGTATTTTCTTAGTTGCTACGAACCCAGTTGATATTTTGACATATGCGACTTGGAAATTCAGCGGACTGCCAAAAGAACGAGTGATTGGTAGTGGAACAACGCTTGATACGGCAAGATTCAGATACATGCTTAGTGAGTACTTTGAAGCAGCGGCGCACAATGTGCATGCGTACATCATTGGAGAGCATGGGGATACAGAGCTTGCTGTTTGGAGTCATGCGAATATCGGAAGTGTACCGATCACAGAATTAATGAAGAGAAATGACCAATACAAACAAGAAGATTTAGACGACATCATGGAAAATGTCCGTCATGCTGCTTACCAAATCATTGAGAAAAAAGGTGCGACTTATTACGGCGTAGCGATGAGTTTAGCCCGTATTACTAGAGCTATTTTACACAATGAAAACAGCATTTTGACTGTCAGCACTTATTTAGATGGAGAATACGGAGCAGAAGATGTCTACATTGGTGTACCTGCCCTCGTGAACCGAAATGGTGCAACAGAAGTGATGGAGCTCGCACTAAATGACACAGAAAAAGAAAAATTCGCACACAGTGTGAATGTGTTAAAAGAAATTTTAGCTCCTCATTTTTAATCAATCAAAGGCAACCTATCTGAGCAGAAAAGGATGAATCACTATGTGGCAGCAAATATATGATCCGTTTGGTAATGAGTTCGTCAGTGCATTGGTGGCCATGCTTCCAATCTTGTTTTTCCTACTAGCATTAACTGTATTTAAGTTAAAAGGGGTATTAGCCGCTTGTTTTACCTTGATCGTCAGTTTTGTAACAGCTGTTTTCTTCTTTCATATGCCAATTGAAAAAGCATTATCTGCTGTGGTGCTCGGTGTATCTAATGGGCTGTGGCCGATTGGGTATATCGTCATCATGGCCGTGTGGCTCTATAAAATTGCTGTGAAGTCTGGAAAGTTTGATGTCATTCGTTCTAGTATTGCGGGAATTTCTCAAGATCAACGGTTACAGCTCTTATTAATTGGTTTTAGTTTTAACGCATTTTTAGAGGGAGCCGCTGGATTCGGTGTACCGATTGCGATTAGTGCCGCTCTTTTAACAGAGCTTGGGTTTAAACCACTAAAAGCCGCCATGCTCTGCTTGATTGCAAATGCTGCGTCTGGCGCTTTTGGTGCAGTAGGTATCCCGGTTATTACTGGAGCACAAATGGGGAATATGACGCCGCTTGAGCTGTCTCAAACCCTTGTGTACACCATTCCGTTTATTTCTTTCTGTATCCCGTTTCTGCTTATTCTCATTGTAGACGGCTTTAAAGGGATCAAAGAAACGCTTCCGGCCTTGCTTGTTGTGAGTGGAAGCTACGCGATTCTGCAGGCTGTTACAATGGTCACGATGGGCCCTGAGCTTGCCAATATTATTTCAGCTTTAGCGAGTATGGGAATTTTGGCTTTATTTCTTCGAAAATGGCAGCCGAAACATATTTATCGTGAAGAAGGGGCACCAGCCATTGAGAAGAAACAAACGTATAGCGGGGTTGAGGTGCTGAAAGCATGGTCTCCGTTTTATATTTTAACTGCCGTCATTACTGTATGGAGCCTACCAGCTTTTAAAGCATTATTTGCTGAAGGAGGACCGCTCAACTGGACAACCATTTTAGTGAAAATGCCGTTTCTGCATCAGCAAATTGTGAAATTACCGCCAATTGCCCAAACAGAAACACCGATTGATGCGATCTTTAAAATTGATGTTATTAGTGCAACAGGTACCGCCATTCTAATTGCAGTGATGCTGACAGGATTGTTCAGCAGACATATTACATTAAAAGAAGGGGCTACCTGCTTAAATGCAGCGGTCAAAGAGCTTTGGGTCCCTGTTCTTACAATTTGTTTTGTTATGGGCTTTGCCAATTTGGCGAACTTTGCAGGTCTAAGTTCTGCTATCGGACTAGCGCTTGCTAAAACAGGCGATTTATTCCCGCTTGTCAGCCCAGTGCTTGGCTGGATCGGCGTGTTTATTACGGGATCTGTTGTGAGTAACAATGCCTTATTCGGTAACCTTCAAGCGGTCACCGCTTCTCAAATCGGCTCTCAGGCAGGTTTGTTAATCGGGGCAAATACGACCGGTGGTGTGATGGCGAAACTAATTTCCCCACAATCCATTGCCATTGCAACAGCAGCTGTTGGAGAAACAGGTAAAGAATCTGAGCTCTTCCAAAAAACAGTGAAGTACAGCTTCATATTGCTCGGCATCGTATGTATATGGACATTTATTCTTGCTCAATTTATATAGGTTGATCGATTGATTGAAAAATGGAAGACTGAGAGATTTCTCAGTCTTCAGATTGTTAACAAAGGGCTAAAATGTACTTTATTTTAGCCCTTTGTCTTCTTTTCAGCGTGAAAGAAAACCTTTGCAGTCTAGGAAGGACGAGCACTGGAGCGGAGCGAATTCGGCATTCGTGAGCACCAGAGCGCAGGACTGACAAAGAATGCGAGGGTTTGTCTACACGCTGAGACTGAGAGATTTCTCAGTCTTTTTTTTATGTAGATTCTCGTGTGACAAGCCGAGTAGGTAGCTGAATATGTTCACGTTGTAATGGTTTTTGATCTTGGAGCAGCTGAATCATTTGTTTTACAGACTGCTGGCCAAGCTCGACGATGGGGATGTCGATGGTCGTGATCGTTGGAGCTGTCACCTCGCAAATGTCTTGATTGTCATAACCGATTACCGCTAAATCCTTAGGAATGTGATATCCATATGAAATGGCTTGTTTAATGAGGCCTGCTGCCACTTGATCATTGCCGGTGAAAATCGCATCCGGCGCATCCGGCATCCGGTGGATTAAGTCCATTAAACGAAAGCCGTCCTCAATGGTAAAAGCCTCGCCGAACAGCCAATCTTCTTTAAGCGACAAACCGTGATCAGAAAGCGCATCAAGATAGCCTTGCTTTCTTTGTTTTTGCGCTTCGCTGCTTTCTGTATCAAAGCAAAATCCAATGGATGTACGCCCTGATTGAATCAAGTAGTCAACCGCTTTATAAGCAGCTTCCCGCTCATCATATCCGATAATCGGAATGTCTGCTGTTTGATGAAATTCATTTGCCATGACGATCGGGCCGTTTGCTAAAAATGGCTCGATTGTTGCCCACTTATTTTCTAACGCCCCCAATATGACACCATCTACTTCTTTTCTTTTTAATAATTGAAGCCCTTCAAGTTCTACTGATTCTTGATAAAACGTCTGGAGCACGATGGCTTTATACCCTTGATCCAGTGCTTCCTTTGAAATGCCTTTAATCAATTGTGCAAAAAAAGGATGGTCCACAGCTGGAACAGACACAGCAATGGTTTTTGTCTGATGTGACCGAAGGGTGCGGGCTGCTGAGCTTGGTGTATACTCCATTTCCTTCATCACCTGTAAAATGTGCTGGCGCTTTTCTTCGGATACATATGGATGGTTGTTCAGCACCCGAGAAACAGTGGTCGTTGAAACCCCGCAGCGTTTGGCAATTTCATAAATTGTACACATATTAACAAATCCTTTACACAAAGTTATTGTTCTGAAATCGATAACATCATTTACAATGTGAAACAAGTTAAATATTAACAAATGGAATTGATTAATTGGAGGGAATGGAATGCAAATATTGACGAAGATATCAGGTAAAAGCAAGGATTATCTACCGTTGCTGGATATGATCAATCAAGGTGTTCAAGTAAAGGCTGATTCAGTTGAAAAGAATCTAGCGAATGATAAGCTTGCTGCGTTCCTTGAGCAAGATATTGCGCGTACAGGTTTGGAAAAAATTCTCTTCCATTATAAACAAAATAAGGAAAAAAAGATACCGTTCCTGCCCGTCGATAAACTGATTTCAGAGGATGAGATTGATGATATTATGCAGGTGCTGAAAGAAGTATTAAGTTCAGGCCGTTTTACATCAGGCCCTTATATTCCAAAGTTTGAAAAGACGCTCGCAGCGTACTTAGGGAAAAAATATGTCATTGCCACATCAAGTGGAACAGATGCCTTGATGATCAGTTTAATATCAGCAGGCGTCCATCCTGGAGATGAGGTCATCCTACCTGCCAACAGCTTTGCTGCAACAGAAAATGCAGTGCTTGCGATTGGTGCGGTTCCAGTCTATGCCGATATTGATCCAGACACCTACTGCCTAGCGCCGAATGAAATAGAAAAGCATATCACAGATAAGACAGTATGTATTCTCCCGGTTCATTTGTATGGAAAGCAGGCGGATATGAAGGCCATTTCGACAATTGCGAAACGGCATGGTCTATCGATCATTGAGGATGGCTGTCAGGCGATTGGCAGTAGCGAGCTTGGGGCATTTGGGGATGGACTTGTTCTCAGCTTTAATCCTTACAAAAACCTTGGAGTTTGCGGAAAGGCAGGAGCCATCGCGACAAATGATGAAGCCCTAGCCGAAAAGTGCATGGAAATCAGCTATCACGGTTTTGAACCAGGAAAGAAAAACGTGAAGCGCAGTGACTATGGCTTTAATTCTAAGATTGATAACTTACAGGCCGCAATCGGGCTAGAACGAATGAAATATTTAGGTTTACAAAACTTTAAACGCTTTTACTTGGCAAAGAGATACATAGATCAGCTGCAAACGCTGGAAGACGAAGGCTATATTAAGCTTCCGAAGCTGACAGACGATCATGTATGGCATCTATTCCCGATCAGAGTGGTGAAGGGAAGCCGAGATGAGCTGGCAGAGAAATTACTGGAAATGGGCATAGAAACAGATGTCTATTACCCAATTTTATCGCATCAGCATCAAACGAATCTTGTTTCTCAAAAGTATAAACAAACGGCACTTCCACATACGGAAAAAGCCGTACAGCAATTACTCCATTTGCCGCTTTATCCAGGTATGCCGCTGCAAGATCAGGAGAAAGTCATCGAGGGGGTCCATCATGTTATCAAATCTTCCATTCAATAAAAAGCTGGTGCATCAACCACAACATCCGCAGTGGATCGTCTTCTGTGATTTCGATGAGACCTATTATTCTCACGGAATGACCGAGGAGCAGAGAGAGGATGTAAAACGGCTGGAAGCTTTTGTGGCAGAAAAGAGCGAAGCCGGACAGCTCATGCTGGGCTGGGTGACGGGAAGCAGCCTTGATTCTGTTACGAGCAAAATGGAGAAAGGCGGTTTCTATCAATTCCCGCATTTTATTGCGTCGAATTTAGGAACTGAAATCGTGTATACATCAGATGGGAAATTTGGACAGCCGGATGCAGAATGGATGAAACGGCTTGATGCACAGGGCTTTTCAGACGAAAAAATTGAAGATATTCTGCAAGCCGTGCGTGAAAAGGGGATCACCCTTAGGCCGCAAACACAGCTAGGCAGCTCTGGGTATAAAAAGAATTTCTATTATCAGGAGCAGGATGAACGAACAGATCTCCATCATCTATCGTTCATCCAAACACTTGCGAAGGAGCGGGGTGTGGCGGTGAACATCAACAAATGCAACCCACTTGCGGGTGACCCTGCGGATTGCTATGACGTTGATTTTTTACCAGTGGGAACAGGGAAGGATGAAATCGTTCGTTTTATGCTGAATCAATATAACCTGTCAAAAGATAAGGGCTTTGCTTTTGGTGATAGTGGGAATGATTTGCGGATGCTTCAATCCGTCACGCACGGCTTTCTTGTCCAAAATGCAACAGCGGAAGCCAAACGGCACCATCATCAAATTTGTCATCATGGGTATGCAAAAGGAATCTATGAAACACTGAAAACAGTGATGTATAAACATGAGGAGGCACATTCATGAAGAAAATTGGAATTGTTGGAGCAGGGAATATTGCAAAAGCACATGCTAGAGCATTATCAACGATCAAAGGTACAGAATTATCTGGGGTCTATGACTTGCACGAATCCGTCGCACAAGGATTTATTAAACAGTACGGTGGACGGGTGTATGCCAGTATCGAAACACTAGCGGATGCATCAGATGGATTGATCATTGCTTCCCCTAACTTCTGTCACAAGGACCATGCCCTTCAGGCGCTTAGAGCAGGACAGCCGATTTTATGCGAAAAACCGATGGCTGTATCGTTAAAAGAAGCGAAGGAAATGGTGGAGACAGCCAAACAGTTCCAGATTCAAGCCAGTATGGGCTTTAACTATCGCTATTTATCCTTTGTGAATATTTTGAAGAACTTGATCGCCAATGGTGAATTAGGACGCGTTTTGACAGTACGGACACATTTTAAGAAAAATAGTGCCCTTAGAAGAAAGACATTTTCGTGGAGAGACAGCGGCGAAAGTCTGCGTACAAGCGGTGCATTAGGAGATTTAGGGATTCATTTGATTGATATGCTGTGGTACTTATTTGGCAGTGAAATGAAAAAAGAATCCCTTAATACGAAGATGCTGACACATGTAAAGGAAAAGGAAGAGAAAAAGGTACAGGTCGATGACCATACCGAAATTTTTGGGCAAATGGAGAATCAAGTGTTCTTTCATTTGGTGACGTCCAAAAGTACGCAGCCGGAGGAATGTGGATTTAGTGTAGAAGTGGTGGGGCATGACAAGGTTTTTAAATACCATACAAACATGAAAAACGAATATGAGATCAGTGATGGCTTGTGTGTAGAGCGTCATCAAATGCCGCAAACATTGCTGACAGATCCACCAAATGAATTTTATGGATGGTCTGATACATTCCGTGATCAGCTGATGCATTGGGTAAATACAAACTCATATCCATCTCATATGAAGGTAGCTGATTTTGAAGATGGTTATCGCGCGCAGGCTGCGCTGAATACGTGCTTCGAGAGGGAAGAGGCTGTCGTCTCTGCCCGCGCATATTAATGAAGAGGTGGAGCGGAGGATATCATGACTCCGCTCCTTTTTAGAGGAAGTGAAAAGATGAAAAAGGTGTTTTATTTTGGCTGTATCTTTTATTTTTTTATTGGGACCATTCATGTGTTTTTTGGCAGTTTAACGCCTTATTTGCTGTCTAGTTATGAGAAGGGTCCTGGGGAATTATCTTCTTTAATCTTCTTTCAGTTTATTGGCTTTTTGACAGGCGTTCTTTTGTCGCCCATTCTTGTGAGGAAAAAAGGCTACGGCGCTGTTCTGACGATGGGATTGCTGCTGATGATCGGAGCGCTTCTTCTTGGCCTTTTGGTACCAGGTTGGACGATTCTTGTGGTGGCAGGTTTTTTCCTTGGGAGCGGTGCTGGCAGTCTTGAGACGACGGCCGGGGCGTATGTCATTTCAATGGCAAACAGTGCAAAGCGAATCAGCATCATGGAGGTCTTTTTTGGATTAGGTGCATTATTATTTCCACTATTGATTCTGCTGACTGTGACAGAGGAAACGTGGCATTATGTGTTTTTATTTCAAGTCGGTGCACTGACTTTTTTCCTTATGCTGTGGCTTACTTTTATGAATAAGCTCCCTCGTGGGCAGATGGCGGCTCCTATTCAAGACATGAAGAAACCGTCCTTGCTGTTTGATCGAGGGAATCGAATGATTGTGGTGCTGATGATCTGTTTTGCGTTTTTCTACGCAGGAATTGAAACGAACTTTGCGAACTTTTTACCGTCGATCATGCTAGAAAAAGGGGGAGACAACTGGGGTCTTTTTGCGGTCTCTACTTTTTGGACAGCGATCGTCATTGGCAGAACTGTCATTGCGAGAAAAGCCGATCAGCTGCATCCGCTTCGTTTTTTAAAGTTAAGCGCAGCGCTGATGATTGTGCTACTCGCCGTATTTGCTCTAGCCACCCACATCGCCGCGCAGCTAATTCTTATCTTTTTCATCGGTCTGTGCGCAGCTGGCATGTTCCCCATTGCCTTGACGGCTTCTGCATTAATGATTGAAAATGCCATCGACGAGGCCACGAGTTATTTTATTGCCGCCGCTAGTTTAGGTGGAGCTTGTTTGTCCTTTTTGATTGGGTTTAGCCTTGAGTGGGCAGGTGCGGCAAGCGCCGTCTTTGTTTTCGCCTTTTTAGCTGTTCTCCTTTTTGCGGCTGCCATTCAAATGAATCGATCTCGGAAAAAAGAAACCATACCCACACAGCCGCCGGCGATGAAAGCCGATCGATAAGCAGCTGCTCTGGTGGCTCCTCCTTTTGTATAGCATATCTTCAGAAAAGGTGACGAAGGACTTGTACTAAAACAACGAAAGCGTGAATAACATGTACAAGTCAGCATCAAAAGGAGGACGTCTATGTGGCGGTGTTTTTTGGTTATATCTTTTTAGGGTTGTCACTTTCAGCGCCTGTTGGGCCAGTCAATGCAGCCCAAATCGACAGAGGGATTAAAAGTGGATTTTGGCACGCTTGGATTTTTGGTGTGGGGGCTATGGCTGCGGATATTGTCTATATGCTCCTCATCTATTTTGGTGTCGCCCAGCTTTTGACTGCACCTCTTGTGAAAACCTTTTTGTGGCTGTTCGGCTTTTTCGTTCTGACCTATACCGGTATTGAAAGCCTTCGTAAAATCAATTTGCAGGAAAGCCCAAAGAAGGATGGAGGAAACACGTCGATCGGGCATTCGTTCATGACGGGATTTTTTATTTCTCTTTCCAATCCGCTTAGTATTTTATTTTGGCTTGGAATTTATGGAAGTATTTTGGCCAATACGATTGAAAAGTATGGAGCATCTCAAATGCTGATGTACAGCATGGCTATTTTTATCGGCATGCTCATATGGGATTTCTGTATGGCGCTGCTTGCCAGTACGTTTAGACGGTATTTAAATGAACGAATGTTGCACGGCTTATCCGTTCTGGCAGGTCTCTCTTTACTTGGCTTCGGTGCCTATTTTGGATATCAAGGAATCATGGCGCTCATTGGATAGAATGGTTGATAAGAAAAAGGGCTAAAATCTAAATCATTTTAGCCCTTTTTCATATTTGAAGAAATAGGACACTCTTCAATAATGATGGAAGAGATACATAAAATTGAAGGAGTTTTTGCCATGCGTATGTTCCTGCCAGCATTCAACTATGTGTGTATGCTGATTTTGTCTGTGATCACAGCGACATTTGTTTATACCATGTTGTTTGCCCCACCTGAATCCAGATTCAGTTATGTGGAGGTCACCAGTCTTTTCATTTTGATCGCTTATGTCCTATTTGCTACACCTATCCAAATGGTTTTACACCGTCATCCTGAGAAGTTTCGACGCCGTGATTTATTGGTTTATTTTATCGGGGCGTGGGTGGTTTGTACGGCGCTCGCATTATGGATTGATTATGGTGTTGTCGTCTTTATTAGCTACAAAGTTTATCTATTTAGCTTTTGCGCGGCCTTCATTTATTGGCTGCTTGATTCCGCCTTTTTAAAGAAGAAACAATCATAAAGGCTTTTCCCGTTTTTTCTCTTGAACATGAACGTGTATGACCTTCGAGAATCCGCTTGATACAAAAGCAAAAGCCGTCATCAGAAGGACCCAATATAGATTGCTAAGGTCAAATCCAGTATAAGCGAAGATGAAAATCATCGAAATCACGGACGTTAATATGAGGACAGGCCATATCCGTTTAAATAGCAGATAACCAACAAATCCCCAAAGGAAAGCCATCATTGGTAGTGTAAATAAGATCAGATACATCGGATGGAGAAAAAGAAGACGCATGTCATTCACCCATTTCTTTTATAATGACCAACTCTATTAGATAGAGGCGGCTAAATGATGATATGCAGAAGCATACTCATACATGATTAGATAAATGGAAGTGAATTCCTGCCTCATCTGGCAAATCAACTACCTTGTGAATGTCCGTGAAAGTCGTTGAAGGACAGTCACCACAGCTTTTTCCTCCTCATAGGCTATGGAGAAGACGCTAAAACGAGGTGGAAGAAAATGGCCCAGCTGTATGCAAAAAGTTGCCTTGATCAAAATCTACGATCACTCGAAGAATGGAAGCAGGATGCCTTCACACAGTTTGGAGAGATGGTAGGGGATGAGGCAGATACATTTCCGTGTGTACCAGGCAGACAAGGATTTTTTCTCGATCATTTACGCTATGGATTTGTCGGTGACCTGCGGGGAGACGGGGCAGTGAATGAGTTAGCAGAGCTGCTAAAAGAATATCAAGGCTGCGCTAAACAAACTGGTCAATACGCTTCATTTATCTGCTTTTTTGAAACTCCGCAGGATTTAAAGGAAAGCCCAATTGAAGAATTTGAGCAGCAGTTCTGGTCATTGCTTCAACGGTTACATCAAAAAGATGAAGTGCCATGGCCAGCGGAGATTCCACTGGACCCTCATCACCATGAATGGGAGTACTGTTTTCATGGCGAGGCTTATTTTATTCTGTGTTCAACACCAGCTCATAAGCTCAGAAAGAGCCGCCACTTTCCATATGTCATGATGGCATTTCAGCCCAGATGGGTGTTCGAAAAATTGAATGGATCGACCAAGTTTGGACAAAAAATGAGCCAGCTCGTTCGCAAGCGGCTCAAAGCATATGATCAAGTTGACGTCCATCCATCGTTAAAATGGTACGGTGATCCAACAAATCATGAATGGAAGCAATATTTTCTCCCAGATGAAGAGGCGGAGAAACCAGCCTCCGCCAAATGCCCATTTACTGCTTTAAAAAACATGATGAAATTATGATGCGGCCTGATCCTGTTTCCACTTTTTTCTCATAAAGAGTACCATGATGCCAATCACGGCGATGATCCCAATGCTTATAAAAAAGCCGGGTCGTCCGCTTGCCTCTGTCAGAGTGCCTGAAACAGCCGCACCAATCAAGAGCAGGGCAAGAACCGTTTCACACGTTTGGCGAGTGGATGGCTTTGACAGCTTTTTGCTCGAAAGCAGAATAAACACCCATGTGTATAAAAGAGTTAAGCCGGCTGCTGTTGTGAGATGCTCATATATGTGTTTGGACAAAAAGAGTGCCAGCAAAATCGAGACAATCAATCCAGCAGCAGTTAACAAGATCGAAGACCATCTGACATGAGATGGTTCTTTTTGTTTAAAACAAGCAGGTGCATCGTGATGTTCCGACATCGTGCCAAGCAGCGTCGTGACCGCATAGAGCGAGGCAACCAATGTGGAAAACCCGGCAATAATGAAAATGCCATTAAAGATATGAAGGAAAATCGATAAATGAAATGGTTCCAGTGATGTAATAAATGGACTGCTATTCTCGTTAAAGGCTGTCACTGGCACAAGCAAAAGCGCAAGTCCGATGGAGACGATATAAATGACAGCAAGAATGATCAGCATCACACGTCCAGATTTTGCGGCGTCTTTCGGGTCTTTTAAATGAACCGCCATCAGCCCCATGACTTCAATTCCCCCGAAAGCATAAAACGCATAAATCAGCCCATTCCATAGACCGAGTGGGCCGAGCGGCATCCATTCATGGTCTTTATTTGGCAGGTGGAGGGTGGGCCTATGCTCTGTGAGAATGCCGCATAAAACAAGAACGGCAAGGACGACAAACAATAGGATCGCCCCGGTTTTCAGCACGGCAAGAACATTTTCCGTCTTTTGAAAAGAAGAAAGCCCAATGATAATCACAAGCAGGGCAAGAGCGGAATAAATCGCTGAAAATACCCAAAGTGGAATGGATGGAAACCAGTGACGAGTAAAAAGAGAAATCGCCGTCAGTTGACTCCCTGTGATCAGCATTTCTGAAAACCAATACACCCAGCCATTACTAAAACCCGCCCAGCGCCCATAGGCTTTTCGGGCATAGGAACAAAATGATCCCTTATCTGGGTTCTCGGCTGTCATCGCAGCCAGGTGTTTAAAGACGAGATATGTGCCGACTGCCGCAAGCAAAAATGAAATGCAGACGGAATAACCGGATTTTGTAATGGCGATGCTGGAACCAAGGAAGAAACCAGTGCCGATTGTACAGCCGACTCCGATAAGAGAAAGCTGCCACCAAGATAAAGATTGTTCTTCTTTCAATTTGTGTGCAACACCTTTCCGATTCAATAGCATTAGCTTGTGACCGCCTCTTTTTTTTATACATGATCAAGAGGACGTTTTGGGCATACTGTCAACATGGAAAGGAGTGCATGTGATGAACGGAGAATACGTGATTTTACCAAAGGATGGATTTGGCTTTCGGTTAGGAAAAGGACAATGTATGCGAGTGGTTGATGTCGAAGGGCAGCAAGTAGCAGACGTGATGGCCTATCATGAAAAGGATTTTTATGAAAAATTTGATCAAGGCGCTACAATGGATAGCCTGTTCTCTTCCAAGGTGAAAAAGGGAGATCAGCTTTATTCTAATTTATATAAACCAATGTTTACGGTCATCGAAGATACAGTCGAATGTCATGATTTATATATGCCTGCGTGCCGGCAAGAAATGTATCAGCTCTTATATGGGCGTACGCACCTAGAGGTCATGCATACATGCTACGATAATCTCAGAACGGCTTTTGAGCCATTCGGGATTCCAAAGGAGGATATGTATTATCCTTTTAATGCGTTTATGAATACAGTCATTGATGAGAAAGGAAAACTGTCTGTCGAGCTACCAAAATCGCTCCCTGGTGATTACATTCGTCTGCGTGCAGAAATGGACCTCATCGTCGCGGTGTCTGCATGTCCTGCCGACATTGGAAAATGCAATGGCTCAAGCTGTACATCCATTCGGGTGGAGATTGATTGAAAAGGAAAGACCAGTCAAAGAGACTTGGTCTATTTCGTTTGTGAATGTTTGATCATTTATGAAAAAGGGGAACGTCTAAAAAATATCTTTTTTCAAAACATGATATAATAAAGTGGCTAAAATCGTAGGTAAATCAATTGAAATGGAAGTAAAACCTGTTCTCTTCATGTAGAGGATGCTTAGGAGGAAAAGTGTATGAGTTTGCAGAAAAAAATCAGCCAAGAGTTGCATGTGCAGCCCTCAATTGACCCAAAGCAGGAGATCGAAAAACGGGTTGGATTTCTAAAGGCTTACTTGAAAAAGACCGGTGCAAAAGGATTCGTTCTCGGTATTAGCGGCGGACAGGATTCAACGCTTGCCGGCCGTCTCGCTCAGCTCGCTGTAAGTGAGCTTCGTCAAGAAGGAAAAGAGGATGCTGTCTTTATTGCAGTCCACCTTCCGCATGGCACGCAGCAAGATGAAGACGATGCGCAGCTGGCTCTATCATTTATTCAGCCGGACAAGTCTTGGAAATATGATATCGCGCCTGCCGTGACGGCATTCAGTGAACAATATCAAAAGGAAACAGGCGGTGCGCTGTCTGATTTTAATAAAGGGAACGTCAAAGCACGCATGAGAATGATCGCACAGTATGCCGTCGGTGGACAGGAAGGCTTACTTGTCATTGGAACGGATCATGCAGCTGAAGCTGTCACTGGGTTCTTCACGAAGTATGGTGACGGCGGTGCAGATGTTCTTCCGCTCACAGGTTTAACGAAACGCCAAGGACGGTTGTTGCTTGAGACTCTTCAGGCGCCGGAGCGATTATACTTAAAGAAACCGACAGCCGATCTGCTGGATGACAAGCCTCAGCAAACGGATGAAACAGAACTTGGTATTACGTACAATGAAATTGATGATTACTTAGAAGGAAAACCAGTTTCAGATCAAGCAGCAGAAGCGATTGAAAAGCGCTATGTTCAATCAGAGCATAAACGCCAAGTACCCGCTTCTATGTTTGATGACTGGTGGAAATAAAATAAGTGACCTCTCCAGAAGATGGAGAGGTCTTTTTATATCAAATTTCAGCTGAATTTGACAGAATGAATCGAAAATGGTTCATTAATTAGTAGAACGATCTACATAAGTCTGTTTGACTAAATAAAGGGTAAATTGAAGAATAAATGGTGGAATAATTAGTTCGATTCACTTAATTTCTCATCAAAAGACAGTATTTTCAGAAAAAATGATTGACGATAAAAACGAATGCGCTTACAATGAAAACACATTCCAAAAAGTGAAATTGAATTCCACTAGACGGAATAAAAGGAGTCGTTCATCTCCAAATAAGTGGCTAAAGGAATGATTCACACAATGAAAAATCGAAGTGCACTGGAAATATACAAAGAAGGAGGCGCTTGGTGGGAGACTGAGATTAGTCATATTCAAAAAAATTCAATTGAACTTCGGGGCTATCCAATTGAAGAGCTTATTGGTCAATTATCGTATCCACAGATGCTTTATCTACTGCTTGTTGGTGAATTACTAGATGATTCGAAGGCAGCTCTTTTTGAAAGTGTTCTTGTCGCAGGTGCGGATCATGGGCCAAGAGCACCGTCTATTGCAGCGGCAAGAATGGCGGTTACGTGCGGCATTTCGTTTAATTCTTCTGTTGCAACAGGGGTGAATCTATTAGGTGATATTCATGGCGGAGCTGGTGAAAAGGCGATGCGTATGTTATACGAAGCCAAAGCAGCCTACGATGAACACAAGGATATCAAGTCTGCTGCAAAGCAAGTATGTCAGACATGGTTAGCCCGCAAGGAAAAAATTCCGGGAATCGGTCATCAGCTGCATGACGATGATCCGAGAGTGAGACGGCTGTATGAGCTGAGTCAAACATATGTGCAGCAAGGTGATATCAGCGGAACGTACTTACGGTTAGCTGAGGCGATTAGACATGAGCTTGAACAATTAAAAGGGAAAAAAATCACGATGAACATAGATGGTGTATCTGCTGCGATCCAATGTGAATTAAACATTCCAGCTGAAGCGGCAAAAGGCATCTTTTCCTTATCCAGAGGAATGGGCATCGTGGCGCATGCATATGAAGAGCTGACAAAAGGTGCCCTAGTGAAAGGTCCTTGTCCGAATGAAGAAAGACTTGTTCGTTATGCGGGGGTCGGGACGCGTCACTTGAAGGAGGGTGAGAGAATTTGAGTGAATTGAAAGCGTTGTCATATATAAACGGCGAATGGCTGGATGCAAACCATGTCAAAGAAGACATTATCAATCCATACTCTGGGGAAATGATCGGTACATCCTATCTTGCATCCTCAGAAGATATAGAACAGGCGCTTTCTATTGCGCAGCAAGCTAAAAAACAATTAGCGGCAATATCAGCATTAGAACGCTCAACGCTTCTAACAAAGGCAGCTGCCTTATTGGAAGAACAAAAAGAGCATTTTGCAAAACTCATTTCTTTAGAATTAGGCAAACCGCTTAAAAATACAAGAGATGAAGTCTCACGATCAATTGAAACGCTGGCGCAGTCAGCCGAAGAAGCCAATCGACTAATCGGTGAGACCATTCCTGGCAATGTATCTTCCCGTGGACAGAGAGCAATGGCGATGACATTTAAAGTACCGGTTGGGGTTGTGCTGGCGATTACGCCTTTTAATGCGCCTCTCAACTTAATTTGTCACAAAATCGGTCCAGCTTTTGCGGCAGGGAATGCCATTATTTTAAAGCCAGCACCGCAAACATCAGCTGTTGCCACAGCGTTTGTTAAGCTCCTGCTTGAAGCAGGGTTTCCAGAAAAGAGCCTGCAGCTTGTGATTGGAGGAGTAGACGCCGGCAGACAGTTAGTCACTGATGAAAGAACCAATCTTGTTTCTTTTACTGGCGGTGCGGTGGGCGGAGAACATATTTCAAACTCTGCTGGATTAAAAAAGGTACTACTGGAACTCGGAGGAAATGGAGCGACGATTGTTCATCATGATGCAGATATCGAGCTAGCCGCATCTCTTTGTGCCAAAACGGGCTTTAGCAACTCTGGTCAAAGCTGTATTTCTGTTCAAAGAATTTATGTTCACAAGCAAATTATGTCGTCATTTACTGAGACACTTAAACAAAAAGTAGAGCAGCTTGTCGTTGGAGATCCGCTGTCTAGTGAAAGTGATATCGGCTGTATGGTTGATGAACAGGCAGCAAAACGTGTGGAGGCATGGATACAAGAGGCAGAGAAAATGGGTGCCGAGCTTTTATCTGGAGGACAACGAAAGGGCGCAAGCGTCACACCGGCTATTTTGCTAAACCCGCCAAAACAAGCCAAGGTCGTCTGTGAAGAAGTGTTCGGTCCAGTTGTCAGCATTCTCCCATATGAGGAGCTGGATGAGGCAATCAAAGAAGCAAACGATAGTCGATATGGTTTGCAGGCAGGTGTCTTTACGAATCAGCTAGATGTTGCGTTACACGCAGCAAAAGAGCTTGAAACTGGCGGCGTAGTCATCAATGGGACATCGAATTTCAGACTAGATCACTGGCCATATGGCGGGATTAAACGAAGCGGTATTGGAAGGGAAGGCCCACGTTTCGCCATCGAGGAGATGACCGAAACCAAAATGGTTGTGCTGCCAAATGGGCTATAAAGGGGGCAGATGGATGTGAATGTCTTTCAGCAAAAGGTAAAGAGTGCGCAGACAGGCGGTCAGCCGATGATTTGTACGCCGCTCATTGGACAAACAAAGGAAGAATTGTTTCTTGAAGTTGAGGTGTTAGCTGAGAAGAAGCCTGATGTGATAGAGTGGCGAGCGGATTTTTTCAATCACCTCAATGACAAGGAACAAGTCATTGCCACCCTGAAAGGGATGATCGAAAAGGCAGATAGCATCCCATTTTTATTCACCATTCGTTCTGAAAAAGAGGGCGGCGAACGCATCTCACTCTCAGAGGATGAAAAGGTTTCCCTGCTTGTCGAGCTTTGTGCCACTCAGCTTGTGGCTGCCGTTGATTTTGAATTAATGCATGATGTCTCGCATATCCAGCAAGTCAGTCAGGCGGCTAAGAGAAACGGGGTCATCTTGATTGTGTCGTACCACGATTTCCAGCGTACCCCTGCGGCGGATCGGCTTGTGGAGCTATTCACCCATGCAGAATCGGTTGGCGCCGATATCGCAAAGATCGCCGTCATGCCGCATTCCTATGAGGATGCATTGACACTGCTTTCTGCGACGGGCAAGGCGAACAAGCATCTGTCCATCCCCGTTATTTCGATGGCGATGGGGGAATATGGCGCCTTCACAAGAATGGTAGGTGGACTCTTTGGGTCTGTCATGACCTTTGCTGTAGGGAAAGAAAGCTCGGCACCTGGACAAGTTGCGATACAGGATTTGAATACCGTTCTATCGATTGTGTTTTCAAAGAATCAGTGAGTAGCAGATTCATAGCTGCACCGTGAGAGGAGAGAAACATGAAGAAGAATATATCTACACAGGTCATTCAGTATTTAGAAAATCGAGGAGTTGAGCATATCTTCGGTCTGTGCGGTCATACGAATATTGCTTTTTTATCAGCGCTAGAAAAAAGCCGTATTCAATTTGTGAATGTCAGACATGAACAGATAGCGGCGCATGCAGCAGACGGTTATGCACGAGCGAAAAAACAGACGGCTGTTGTGCTCAGTCACTTAGGTCCTGGACTCACCAATGCGGCAACAGGCGTAGCGAATGCTGCACTCGATTCCATTCCAATGGTTGTCATTGCAGGAGATGTTCCAAGTCATTACTACGGAAAGCACCCACACCAAGAAATCAATCTTCATTCCGATGCTTCTCAATACGAAATTTATCGCCCGTTTGTGAAAAGAGCATGGCGAGTCGACATTCCAGAATTATTTCCAGAAATTCTATCAAAAGCGTTTCAATTAGCTGAAAGCGGCCGCCCTGGGCCAGTCCTGATTTCAGTTCCGATGGATGTGTTCTCAAAAGACTTAGATGTGTCGTTATTTGAACAAATCGCTCATCATACACACACCGTTGAAAAACCATCTATTGATGATCAAACAGCGAATCGGATATTAGATCGATTGCTGCAGGCAGACAAACCGCTTTTATATGTAGGGGGAGGCATTTTACTAGCCGATGCAGCAGAAGAGTTAAAGGCATTTTCTGACCATTTGAGTATCCCTGTTGCCCATTCTTTGATGGGGAAAGGGGCGATGCCGGATGATCATCCAATGACCCTTGGGATGACAGGGTTTTGGGGGACGAAATTTATCAATGATCAGTGTAAAGCAGCGGACTATATATTGGCTTTAGGCACCCGTTTTGCTGAAGCAGATGCGAGTTCGTGGGAATCGGAGTATACGTTCAATTTCCAATCAACCAAGCTCATTCATATTGACATTGATCCGAATGAAATTGGCCGAAATTATCCTGTGGAAATTGGAGCGGTAGCAGATCTCAAGCAGGCGTTGACCGTACTCAATCGTGTGGCGAAAGAAAGGCTGCCAGAAGGTCTGGATCGCCCTCAATTGAAAAAGGACATTGCGGTATATCGTGAGGAATTTCAGAAGAGCAATTTGACGAATATTCAAGACGAGTCTTTCCCGATGAAACCACAACGTATTTTGCAGGAAGTGCGGGAAGTATTGCCGCCTGATGCCTTCATTACAACCGATGTTGGCTGGAATAAAAATGGGGTCGGACAGCAATTTCCTGTATTCACCCCAGGCACTATTTTAACCCCAGGTGGTTTTGCGACGATGGGATTTGGCGCTCCCGCTGCACTTGGAGCAAAGATTGCCCAGCCTGACCGTGTCGTTGTATCACTTGTTGGGGACGGCGGCTTCGGTCAAAATCCATCTGTTCTCGCAACAGCCATGGAAGAAAACATTCCTGTCGTGTGGATTGTGATGAACAACAGTGCGTTTGGGACGATCGCCGGTTTGCAAATGGCACATTATGAAACGACTTACGGCACTGTTTTTAGAAAAGATGGAGAAAGCTATTCGCCTGATTTTGCAGCCATTGCAAGAGGTTATGGGATGAAGGGGATCAAAATTACGGCGGCTTCTGAATTCAAAGAAGCTTTGGCTGAAGCGATCGCTTCTCAGGAACCATGTGTCATTGATGTAGCGATGAAAAATGATCCTGTGCCTACTGATGGACATTGGAACATTAATGATATTTATTCACCAAATACAAAACGTTCACATGTCAGTGTGAACTAAACATGAATAGGGAGGAATCAACAATGAAAATTAAAGTGTTAAATCCATTTCAAGACGGTCATCCATTATGGTTAGGTTTAGATCATCCAGAAGAGAACATGATTCGGAAGGTGTTTCAAACGATCACACCAGATACCGTTGGATCAGAGCATATGATGGCAGGTCTCACTATTTTTGAGCCGGGAGAAGCAAGCTCAGTACACAATCACCCGGGTTCAGAGGAATTTGATTATGTGATTAAAGGGTCTGGCGAAGTCATTTGCGATGGAGAAAGACAATCATTTAAACAAAATGACTTTATGTTTATTCCAGACGGTGTCTCGCATCAGCATGTGAACACAGGGGACGAACCTTTATGGCTGATTTGGCTCTATACACCGCAAGGGCAGCTTCCGAAGGACTAAAGAAACCTTGCACGAGAGAAAGAAGAAAAGGGGCTAAAATAGAAAGCATTTTAGCCCTTTATCAATTGAACGAAAGGGAGTCAAGCAATGAATAAGAATACACCACTTGAAGGAATCAAAATATTAGATGTTTCTACGATGATTGCTGCACCATACGGCGCGGTGCTTCTAGGAGATTTCGGTGCAGAGGTCATTAAAGTTGAGATTCCTGGAAAAGGGGATACACTGCGGCATGTTGGCCCTTTTGCAGATGGTGAACCTTTGAGATGGTCAGGGCTTTCAAGGAATAAGAAATCTCTTACACTCGATCTACACAAAGAAGAAGCAAAAGACATTTTTAAAAAGCTTGCAGCGCAGGTTGATGTGATCATTGAAAATTTTCGTCCGGGCACACTTGAAAAATGGGACGTTGGGTACGATGTATTAAAAGAAATCAACCCTCGTTTAATTATGATTCGTGTTTCCGGTTATGGGCAAACCGGTCCATTTAAGGACAAGGCGGGATTTGGTACACCTGCGACGGCATTTAGCGGCTTTACATATATTCAAGGGTTTCCAGATCGGCATCCAGTCAGCCCGTCCTTTTCCCTTACGGATTATATCGCAGGAATCTATGTGGCGTTTGCCACTGTGACAGCGATGTATTACCGTGACACACATCCAGAAGGAACAGGGCAAATGGTAGATTTGGCCCTCTATGAATCTGTGTTCCGCATGTTAGAATTTTTGGTTGCTGAATATGACAAGCTAGGGAAGGTGCGTGAGCGTTCACCAGGGTTAAGCGGTCATTCAAGCCCTGCCGGTACCTATGAGACAAAGGATGGGCATTATTTGGTTCTTGTGACGAGTACAGATTCGACCTTTAATCGATTGGCAGAGGCGATGAATCGCTTAGATTTACTAGAGAACGAGAAATTCTCTGTGAATGCAGCCAGGCTGAAGCATAACGATGAAATGGATGCGATCGTCTCGCAGTGGATTGCGTCCAAAACAAGAGATGACGTCCTAGACATTCTAGATACACATGGTGTGCCTGTGAGTCCGATTCTAAGCATTCGGGATATCTTTGAGCATCCGCAATTTAAAGCACGAGAAAATATTGTCGAGGTGCATCATCCACGTCTTGGAAAAGTGAAGGTGCCTGGAATCATTCCGAAGTTTGAAAAAACCCCCGGCCGTATTCGCCATATTGCGCCTGATTTAGGTGAACATAATTATGACATTTTAACGAAAATGCTTGGCTTCACAGAAGAAGAGTGTAAACAGTTAGAAGAAAAAGGGGTCATTTAAGACACTCAACCGATCCGCACGCTGCGGAAACAAAGGAGGATGGTTATGAAAGTGCATTCAGAACTGAAGGGGAACGACTTGCGGCCTGCTTATGTGAAACCAACAAAAGCTCGTTTCGGCATCTTGATTCTGTTGTTTTTTATTACCGCTATTAACTATATTGATCGAGCCAGTGTATCTATTGTTGCACCTGCGATTCAGTCTTCATTGCAATTAAACCCTGCCTTATTAGGCCTCATCTTTTCAGCATTTAGCTGGACCTATACAGCCATGCAGATCCCTGGCGGCTTTATTCTTGATAAGTTTGGATCAAAGGTAACGTATGGAATATCACTCATTACTTGGTCTATTTTCACCGGTTTACAGGCGTTTGCGAACAGCTTTGCCTTCTTATTTGGCTGCCGTTTGTTTATCGGAATTACAGAATCTCCCGCATTTCCTGCGAATAATCGCATTGTGACCACATGGTTTCCAAGGCGGGAACGCGCATTTGCAACAGGGGTTTATACCGCTGGAGAGTATGTGGGGCTTGCATTTGCGACACCTCTTCTTTTTTGGATTATGACAACTTTCGATTGGAGAACCGTCTTTATTACTGCTGGTGCGCTCGGTATTATATTTGCTTTCTTTTGGTACAAGTATTATCACGAACCAAAAGAGCATCCGAAGATCAATGAAGATGAATTAGAATTGATCCGTCAAGGCGAAGGACTGACTGTGGCATCACAGGAGAAACTGAAATGGGCAGACTTTGCCGCACTTTTAAAATATCGTAAATTGATTGGACTCTATATTGGTCAATTTTCTGTTGCGTCTACCCTCTTTTTCTTTTTAACATGGTTTCCGACCTATTTAGCAGAGGCGAAAAATATGGCCTTTCTCAAAGTGGGTTTTGCGGCATCCCTGCCATACATTGCTGCATTCTTTGGAGTGCTGTTTGGAGGCTATGTGTCTGACTGGCTGCTTAAAAAGGGTGTATCGGTCAATGTAGCGAGAAAGCTGCCTGTTGTGGTCGGTCTGCTTCTGACAAGTACCATTGTTTTAGCGAATTTTACAACGAATATCCCGCTTGTGCTGACTATTTTATCCATCGCGTCCTTTGCACAAGGGCTGTCTAATATCTCCTGGACCATGCTGTCTGAGGTAGCACCAAGAGAAATGGTAGGGCTGGCTGGCGGCGTATTCAACTTTTTTGCTAACTTATCCGGCATCATCACCCCGCTGATCATCGGATTCATTGTATCGGCGACAGGCTCTTACAACGGCGGTATTTTATTCGTCAGCCTAGTGGCATTAGGCGGAGCGTTGTCGTATATCTTTATTGTGGGTAAGATTGAACGGATTCAATTAAAATAATAGAGAGTAAGAAAAAGAGAACTCATTGGGTTCTCTTTCAGCGTGTAGACAAACCCTCGCATTCGGTGTCAGTCCTGCGTGCCAGTGCTCACGAATGTCAAATTCGCTCCGCGCCGGTACTCGTCCTTCCTAGGGTTGCAAAGGTTTTCTATCACGCTGAAAAGAAGACAAAGGGCTAAAATCAAGTTCATTTTAGCCCTTTGTCAACAATCTTAAAAGAGAACTCATTGGGTTCTCTTTTTCTATGAATAAAAGATGACGGTGATGATCGTTGCACATGCGATACCCATGCTGATATAAAAACCAGCAAACCAGATATTCCATCGAGTGATTCGGTAAGGGTTGACCTTCATCAAATCGGCTAATAGGGAGACAGATACATTATATGGGCTAAACATGACCGTTGAGGTTCCAGCGATAATGAGCATGATTGCGATGGGAAGGGCAGGCAGTTCATGAATGACAGGTGCCATCAAGCTCACTAAGAGAGCAAGCGAAACGAGCGGGTGAAAACCGCAAAGAGCGGTGATGAGAAAATACAGCCCGATGACCCCATAAACCCAAATGGCATGATCTGATATACTGACGATAAATGCTTGAATCGGCTGCAGGCTGTTTGTGACAAGTAGCATATCGACAAAGAAGCCCGCGCTTAAAAATAGACACATATAATTGGAGAGCTGGCGGGTTCGTTCTTTCCAATGGGGAATAGAGACAGCTACATATTGTTTTCGTTTTTTGATGATAGACGAGAATAATAGAGCGAAAGGAATAATCGTCAGCACAACAGCGAACAGATAACCTTTCCCAATCCAGGCGTCAACAAGCGAAACGACTGTCATAAAACTGAGCAGCATGAAAGCAAGCTGAATGGTTTTTCTCTTGATGCGATGAGGGTTGGAGTAAGCTTCTGCCGGCTGGATGATATGCGGCAATCGTTTGCTTTGACGAGAAAACAGCAACCAATCCGTCAACAGCACAAGCACCATTAAACAAAAGGTAACGGGTGCAATCTGATAATATTTCAATTTGGTTGCATCAATGGTAACACTCACCAGTACTTCGACAGGACTCCAGCTAAGACATAGCGCATATGACCTTAAAAGATTGCGCGTATAAAGGTGCTGTTTGACTTGTTCCTGAAGGGCGTTCAGCGACGGTTTCAAGGATGTATATAATAAGGGAATCGTTGCGATATTTAAAAACATGCCAAGAACATGAGTGACAAAAGAACTCTTGCGATAAAGCTGATTTGTACTCGTTGTATGTAAGGTAAGCAGTTTATTTAATTGAGTATCGAAATGTCCAACATGTATGAGAGAATGAATAAATGGCAACATGAAAAATAAAGAAAGCAAGCCTAGCATGGAATGAAAATGAAGGAAAAGCGTATGCAAAGGCTGTTCTGACCAGAAAAATAACACCAATCCAATCAAGAGAAACATAGCACCCGTTTTCAAATAAAGCCCATTGGCCTTCTTAAAGGAAATGGTGAGCGAAGCAGCCGCCAGCAGACCAACCAAATAGGAGATAATGGGAGCAGGGAATAGTTGATGAACGATGTATAAGCTAATAAGAAGTGTGAAAATGAGCAGGTAGATCATGATATCTCCTCCATCAAAACATCTATCGGTTTTGTTCCGTACAGTGGAATTTGTTTTCTTTTAATGGAACATTTAAAATGGATTATAGCAAAATTGGTCAATCATGTCGATAAGAAATCAAAGGGGAAAAGGAGAAAGTGAACATGGCTGATAAGAAGTCAAAAGAAGAATCAGGATTGCGTACCGTTCAGCGGGCTTTGGATATTCTTTCTTGCTTTAGCGAAGAACGTCAAGAGTTGACGCTAACGGACATTTCAAAAGAGATGAACTTAGCAATGTCTACCACAACGAGACTGCTTAAGGCACTTGAAATGAATCATTTTGTGGAAAAGAACCAAGAGACAATGAAGTACCGGCTCGGTCAAAGACTTTATCTTCTCGGTTATATTGCTGGGAAGTCCATCAAATTGAGGGAACTGGCAAAACCGCTCATGTACACACTTCGTGATGAAACAAAGGAAACCGTCAACCTGTATGTGCTCGATCACAAAAGCAGGGTATGTATTGAACAAGCCGAAGGGCTGCAATCGATTCGGCATCTTGTGAAAATCGGTGAGAAGCTGCCGTTATACGCTGGTGCTGGTGGAAAGGTGCTGCTTGCTTTCCAAAGCGAAGAGTTTCAACAGCAAGTTTTCGCGTCTGAGGCCGATCACATGACGATGGAGGAATGGCAAAAAGAATGTCGTCATATTCTTGAAACGCATACCGCTTGCAGTATTGATGAACGGGAAGTCGGATCGGCGGCAGTGGCGGCACCGATCTTTAACATTCATGGGGAGGTGCAGGCATGTTTATCCATATCTGGACCGACCCAACGATTTACTGAAGATGTCATCCCTCAATTGCAGCAAAAAGTGAAAGAGCATGCCGAGAAGCTCTCCGAACAGCTCGGTTACGTCGTCAAACACAATTTTTAAGAATGCCTATCTTTTCTCAGTCCATTTATCATATAATAGAAACATTATGTAGCATTCCTTGTCGTAAGGAGGACGTGTCACGAACATGAAAAACAATAGAGAGATTCCTGTGAGACAGCGAAATATTGTCCTCATTGGCTTTATGGGCGTTGGGAAAACAACCATTGGGCAGCTCGTTGCCAAAAAGTTATATAGAGATTTTATTGATGTTGATCAGGAGATTGAGAAAAAGTACAACATGACGATTCCAGAAATGTTTCAGCAAAAAGGAGAAGATTTCTTCAGACAGGCTGAAAAGGACTATATCGTCGATTTATGTGAACATACTCAGCTAAAGATCGTGTCTCTTGGAGGCGGTGCGTTTAAACAGGAAGAAATCAAACGATCTTGCTTAAAGCATTGTACGGTTCTTTTCCTTGACCTATCTTGGGAGAATTGGAAACAGCGGCTGGATATTTTAATTGAAAACCGTCCTGTTCTTCATAACCGCACGCTTGACGAGATGAAAGAACTGTTTGAAGAGCGCCGGGAAATTTATTCCCTTCATAACTCAAGAGTGGAAACAGATCATCTAGAAGCTGAAGAAGTCGCCAATTATATTGTCGACACACTCAAGCTTGGCTGGGATCTATATTCGAAATAAAAAAGTCTATCCTAAGGGGGTAGACTTTTTCTATTAGATCAGGAGTAGTCAAAGAAATCACAGTCTGATGGATGAAAAAAAGAAGAAAAGATGTTTTTTCCTTCGTCATTATATCAAAATGTATGCATCCTTTATGTGGTGTGTCTAGCCGTTTGAAAAAAGTGGTGATTAGACTACAACGAGTTCAAGATGACGAGGTTTTTTGATTGATGTGGGAAACGAAATATATCTCTCATTTTCTTTTTTTGAAAAAATAAAATAGTATCTAAATTCTAATAATCGTTTTTTGAATTATTATAATTTTTAAAAATATTGTTGACACCTTCGGTTAGATCATTCTATGATTATTAACGTAAACGCTTACCGTAAACGTTTACTATAACGGATGGGGAGGAATTTGTTGATGAAAAATAAAGAAAAATGGAGCGGTGTATTCCCGGCAGTCTTAATTCCTTTTAAAGATGACTATTCAATTGATGAACCTGCTTTTCGTAAGCTTGTTCGCTGGGTGGCGGGGCACGAAGGGATTAATGGGATCGTTGTCAATGGACATACTGGCGAGATTATGACTTTGCTGCCACATGAACGAGCTGAAGCTGTGCGTATTGCAGCCGACGAATTAAAGGGAGAAATTCCTGTCATTTCTGGGGTTTCTGCTGAAGGGACAATTGAAGCGATCCAGCATGCAAAAGCAGTGGAGGAAGCTGGTGGAGAAGGTATTCTTCTTATGCCGCCACATTCATGGCTGAGATTCGGTATGCAGCCTGAGTCACCTGTCCAATTCTTTCAAGATGTTGCAGAAGCAATTGATATTTCAATCATCGTCCATCAATATCCAACATGGACAAAAACCTCTTATACAACCAGTCAATTATTAGAAATGTCGGAGATTCCAAACGTTGTCTCATTTAAAATCGGTCAAAGAGACATGGCGCAATATGAAGTGGATGTGCGCGCACTGAAAAAGCATGCACCAGATGTATCGTTGCTCACATGTCACGATGAATATTTATTGCCAACATTAGTTCAAGGAATTGATGGGGCGCTTGTAGGTTTCGGCTGTTTTGTCCCAGATTTGATTGCTGAGCTTGTGAAATGTGTGGAAGAACAAGACCTTGTAGCGGCTAATAAAGTGTACGATAGAATCTTTGAATTAAAGCATGCTGTGTATAAAATGGATGAACCTTCTTCTACCTCTCATCTGCGAATGAAGGAAGCGATGTTCCAGCGAGGTTTGATCAGCAGTTCGCTTGCGAGGAAGCCAGTATTACCTTTAACTCAAAAGGAAAAAGAAGAGATTCGTCAGGGCCTTCAAAGTGTTGGTTTACTTAAGGAAAACGTTAGTAAATAACAGACCATTGATTTCATGATGAAGGTGAGTCAGGTTATAATAGAGTATAAAACAACAGACTCCCGGAGGTATGAAATGTGTCAGTAAGTATTAAAGATGTCGCATTGAAAGCTGGAGTGTCTATCGCTTCTGTTTCCCGAGTATTAAGTGGCAAACCAGGAGTAGGTGCTCAAACAGCTGAAAGAATCAAACAAGTGATTGATGAATTAGGCTATCGTCCTAATTTAGGAGCTAGAGGGCTCGTTAAAAGAAAGACTGGCAATATTGCTGTCGTGGTTCCTCGTGGTTCATATATTTTGAATAATCCATTTTTTTCGACGATTTTAGATGGGATAGCGAAGGAATTAGATGAGACTGAATTCAATATGTTGATGTCATTTACATCTGTGCAGCAGCAGCGATTACTTGAAACGCAAGCTGTAGATGGTGCCATTTTATTTTCTCCAAGAAATGAAGAATTGAGCATGGATTGGTTAAAAAGTTTAGCTATTCCCATTATCGTTGTCGGAAGTTACTTAGAGGATTCTCCATTTCCATGTGTCAGGCCAGATGATGAGGAAGGTGTGTGTCAATCTGTCACGGCCTTATTTGATAAAGGTCATCGAACCATTGGACTGGTCAATGGTCCAATGAGTTCGATGCATAGTGTGAGGTATTACAAGGGGTATGAGCGTACACTGAAAAGTTTAGGATTAACAATGAACAAAGAGCTTGTGTTTGAGTTAGATGAATTTGATGGGGGAAAAGTAGTAGAAGTGGTTTCTCAATTTCTCCAAGGAAACCAGCACATGACTGGAGTTGTTTGCTCTTCAGATTTTTTGGCGATAGGGGTCATGAAAGCGGCAGATATCGCAAATGTGTCAATACCTCATGATTTGTCTGTCATTGGTGCTGATGATGTGCCCATTGCAAGTTTTCTAACCCCTTCTTTATCTTCTGTTCATGTTGATTTAGTTGGAATGGGAAGAAAAGCGGTTTCTTTACTAACGCAGTTAGTAGAAGGAGAACAGTTAGAGAAGATGGAACACATCTTCCCGATGTACTATGTAGATCGTGGCACCACGGGAACGCCAAAAAAGAAATGATAGATGCTGAAAACTCATATGATCGCTTTAGAATGTCTCTTCATTTAAAATGTAAGCGATTTCTTTTGTGCTCATCAGCATGTACTTTTGCATCATTTCCTCTATTAAGGAGGAGATATCATGACGTTAGAACTCAGCGGAAATTCAAATTCTCATGATGAGCAAGTTGTTGATAGAGCTTCACAACTATTGACTAGGATGGAAAGTGTACCTTTTTCGAGATGGCATTTAAAACCTCGTATCATTATGGGATCTGCTACCTTTTTTGATGCTTTTGATGCACTATCTTTAGCGTTTGTTCTCCCAGTTCTCATCGGCATGTGGAATTTATCACCTGCTCAAATTGGTCTTCTTATTGGGTCTGGTTATATCGGACAAGCGATTGGTGCTATTTTCTTTGGATGGTTAGCAGAAAGACGTGGCCGTGTATTTAGTGCGAAGTGGACTGTATTTCTCATGTCTATTATGAGTATCGCATGTGTATTTTCAGGTAACTTTATGGCCCTTTTTATTTTTCGTTTTATACAGGGGATTGGAGTAGGAGGAGAAGTGCCAGTAGCGGCCTCATATATCAATGAGTTGTCCCGGGCCCAAGGCAGAGGGAGATTTTTTATGCTCTATGAGATGATTTTTCCATTAGGATTAATGATCTCAGCTCAAATTGGTGCATTTGTTGTCCCTAGCTTTGGGTGGAAATGGATGTTCTTGATTGGTGGAATTGGCGGTTTAATCGTCTTTGTCTTCTTTTTCATGTTGCGTGAATCTCCAAGATGGCTTATTTCAAAAGGCAGGTTAGATGAAGCCGAAGGAATCATTGAAGAGATTGAAGCTAGTACGGATAAACGAATGCCTGTTGCAAAGCAAGTGTCCAGCAGCACTGAAAAAGGCGACTGGAAAGAGCTCTTTTCTACTTTTTATCGTAAAAGAACATTGATCGTATGGGGACTATGGTTTTCTGCCTACTTTGTATCGAATGGATTAAATAACTGGTTACCGAGTCTTTATAATACGGTTTACAATTTGCCAGTTGGAGATTCATTAAGGGCAGCCTCTCTCACAAATATTTTACAGACCATAGGGGTATTCGCTTGTGCATTTTTAATCGATAAAGTAGGACGGAAGCGCTGGGCAACCATTGCATTTATCGTAACAGGTGCTTTATTAACGGCTTTATGGATCAGCGGAGCAAATTCTCCAGAAAGCGTTATTTATTTAGGGTCCGCTGCCTACGGAATGATGGGAACAATTACAGTTCTTCTCTATTTATATACACCTGAAATCTATCCAACCCGTATGAGGGTAATTGGTACGGCATTTGCTACAGCGTGGCTTAGGCTGGCCTCAGCGATTGCTCCTATTATGATAGGTTTTATTTTAGAGGTGAGCGGTGTTTCAACTATTTTTATTCTTTTTGCAAGTGTGACTGTAGTGGGAGCAATTCTTGCTTTTAAAATGATCGAAACGAGAGAGAAAGTATTAGAGGATATTGCACCGTAAGTGATGCATGCAGTGAAGAACTTATTCTAAAGAGGGTAGGTTCTTTTTTTATTCAGAGGATTTACGTACACTTTTGAAAAAGCCTAACCTACCTCAGTTCAATTATCTTATAATAGAAACATCATGCAGCACTCCTTGTCACGAACATGAAAAGTAATATCTATCAGATAGTGTAAATGTAGAATCAAAATATAAAAGTCTACCGGCCAGGGTAGACTTTTTCGATCAGTTTAATGTTTGATCCCTTGAAGCAGTACAGCTTTTAGGCAAAAGGATGTTGGCTGACGATGTTCGTCGAATTCCAGTTGAAACAGCTGTTTCGTTTCATCGCCTGCAGCATGAAGGTGGGCAACGATTTCCTTTTGAACATTTTCTGGTGTACGTCCTCGTATGATCCAGTCCTGATAATCAATATGCAGATCCCAGTAACGGATATCTTCTTTCGTCAGATGGTTGTCAGCGAAAAGCTCTTTCCATTCTGATAACGAGCTTTCTCGCACATGGGAGGGATCTCTCAGTCTATTTAAATGATTAATAAAGTCATCCTGTGCTTGGTTTTCAGGTGCATAATGATCGACAAGTAGAAATTTGCCGCCTTTCTTTAAGACTCGGCTGATTTCAGACATGGCTGCCGGGAGATGTGGGAAGTGATGAGCAGCAAATCGGCATGTGACCAGATCAAATGATGCATCAGAAAAGGGCAATGCGTCTGCGGATGCCTGCTCAAACGTAATGTGGCTCAACTGGCGCTCTTCCGCAAGAGCTGTAGCAACCTCGATCATTTTGTGTGTGACATCGATCCCGATTCCTTTAGAGATGACGTCTGAAAAGGAAAAAACGGTATGACCTGCCGCACAGCCGATATCAAGTAGATGCTCATTGCCCTTTGCCTTCGCCGCCGTTTTCATCCATTCAAGTTCTTTTCCAGCTGCAAAGATGGGTGAATCTCGGTAGTTCTCTGCATTTTGTGAGAATTGTTTCTCGGCTTTTGAATATGGATTCATTCCTTTACCCCCTTTTTGTTGTTTCTTTATCGTAGGGTTCTTCCCGTGATTTGTCTAAGACATAAAAGATATGATATGAATAGTTAAAACCTATGAGGTGAGAGAAGTGGATATACGAATGATGGAATATGTCATGGAAGTGTACCGGCAGCAAAGCTTTACAAAAGCAGCGGAAAAACTTCACATTGCACAGCCCTCGTTAAGTCAGCAAATTAAAAAACTTGAGGAGGAATTAGATACTCCTCTGTTTATTCGGAAGTATGGACAAGTCACTCCTACACCTCAAGGAAACCGATTGATTAAAAGAGCAGAAACCATTTTGAAGGAACGAGATGATTTGTTGCGTGAGATGGGGGAAGCTGCTTATGAGGTGGGGAAAGAACTGATGATCGGTGCGCCAGCTGTCACAGGGGGATATGTCCTGCCAAGTTTATTAAAAACCTATTGTCAAACGTATCCGCACGTTCACGTTCATTTGATAGAAGAATCGCCTCGTGAGCTAGAAAGACGTTTACTCGCTGGGAAACTGGATCTGGCGATTCTTTCTCTGCCTGTCGAGCATGAATCATTGAAAACAAAACAAATGCTGACAGAGCCGCTTCTCCTCGCCATTCCGCAAACGGCTCAACCGTGGTTGACGGATGAACTCAATGAAATCATCAATCAAGCGGATCAAGAAGGGTCTATCCCGTTTCATCTTCTGGAAGATGCCCCATTTATTATGCTGAAAGAGGGATATGGCTTTCGGCAAGTGGTCACGGAACTGTGCCGTCATCATGGCTTTCGGCCGAGGATTGCATTTGAAACAAGTCATATTCAAACAGCTCAGGCATTGGTTGAAAATGAGCTAGGTGTGACGGTGGTGCCGAAAATGGTGGCACAAGAGGAAAGGAAAGCAGTCACTTATTTACACATTGATTCATGCCCAACCCGCACACTTGTGTTTGCATATGTGGAAGAAAGATATTTAACGAAAGCCGCTCAAGCCTTCATGGACCTTCAACAGAATCAAGGAAAAGATTAAACAAACGTTTAATTAAACGTAAAAAGCAGGGGAGTCCCCTGCTTTTACCTTTTTTCAGCGTGATAGAAAACCTTTGCAGCCCTAGGAAGGACGAGTACCGACGCGGAGCGAATTTGACATTCGTGAGCACCGGCACGCAGGACTGACACCGAATGCGAGGGTTTGTCTACACGCTGAAAGCAGGGGGCCCCTGCTTTCTAATATAAATCCAGCCGCTGATCTGTCATGACGGGGATTTGTTGTCTCACTTCATCTACGAGCTGAAGATCAATGTTTGCATAGTAAATGTCTTCTTCATCATTTGTCTCAAGTAGAATGCGTCCGAGCGGGTCAATCACCATGGAGTGACCAGGGAATTCAGTGTCTCTGCTTGTGCCCGTCCGGTTCACCGCAATCACAAATGACTGATTCTCAATGGCTCTTGCGATGAGCAGACTGCGCCAATGGTCCACTCTTGCTGACGGCCATTGAGCGGTATTAACAAGCACCTTTGCCCCTTTGTTCACGAGCGTCCTAGAAAGCTGAGGGAAGCGGAGGTCATAGCAGATCATGGTGCCAATCTTGACATCTTCATCATAGTTAAATAAACCAAGCTGATGACCGGCGGTTAAATAGTTGTGTTCATCCATTAAGCGGAATAAATGAATTTTATCATAATCTAACAAAAGCTCACCTTGACGGTCAAACACATACATCGTGTTGGTGATATCTTCATTTGTTGTCCGTTTATTCAAGACACTTCCAGCGATGAGATACACTTGGTGCTGACGAGCAAAGGAAGAGAAGAGTTGTTTTGTCCGCTCGCCATCTGCATCGGCAAGCTCATCCGCTTGCTCTAACGCATAGCCGGTATTCCACATTTCAGGTAGAATAATCAAATCAGGCTGTTGGCGGATGGCTTCTTCTAAACATGCTTCTGCTTTCTGAAAGTTTACATCAGGTTCTCCTATTTGTACGTCCATTTGAATCAGGGCGATGTTCATGTCGGTCTGCCTCCTTTATTCGTTTCATGCAATGAATGGTTCGGGTGATATTGCCTGAAGCATCTAGTCTTCAAGCCAGTTTCTTTATCATAAAGCTTTCCGCCATCTTTGCCAATAGAAATGTCAGAAGGTTTTGTTAAATGACTTTCTCAATCAAGGAATGAGTGGTATGATACTCATAACTAATAAAACAAAGGGGAATAGTATGATATGCAATTGTTCGATTTATCACTAGAAGAGCTAAAAAAATATAAACCAAAGAAAACAGCACGTCCTGATTTCTCAGACTTTTGGAAGAAATCGCTCGAAGAACTGCGCCAAGTGGAGGCAGAGCCAACACTTGAATCTTATGACTATCCAGTGAAAGGCGTCAAGGTGTACCGCCTGACGTATCAAAGCTTTGGACATTCTAAAATTGAAGGCTTTTATGCTGTGCCTGATCAAACTGGTCCGCATCCAGCGCTCGTTCGTTTTCATGGCTATAATGCCAGCTATGACGACGGCATTCATGACATCGTCAACTGGGCGCTGCACGGCTATGCAACATTTGGTATGCTCGTCCGCGGTCAAGGTGGCAGTGAAGACACATCAGTGACGCCAGGCGGGCATGCATTAGGATGGATGACAAAAGGCATTTTATCGAAGGATACGTACTATTATCGAGGCGTTTATCTAGATGCTGTTCGTGCACTTGAAGTCATTCAGTCTTTCTCTGAAGTAGATGAACACCGTATCGGCGTGATCGGTGGAAGTCAGGGGGGTGCGTTAGCGATTGCGGCCGCAGCCCTTTCAGACATTCCAAAAGTCGTTGTGGCAGACTATCCTTACTTATCAAATTTTGAGCGTGCAGTTGATGTTGCCTTGGAGCAGCCTTATTTAGAAATCAATTCTTACTTTCGCAGAAACAGTGATCCAGAAGCTGAAGAAAAGGTATTTGAGACATTAAGTTACTTTGATTTAATCAATTTAGCCGGCTGGGTGAAACAGCCAACATTGATGGCGATCGGTCTGATTGATCAAGTGACACCGCCATCCACCGTGTTTGCGGCATACAACCATTTAGAAACAGATAAAGACCTGAAAGTATATCGCTATTTTGGACACGAGTTTATCCCTGCTTTTCAAACAGAGAAGCTGTCCTTTTTACAAAAGCATTTGCTTCTATCAACATAAGAGCATGACAAAGAGCTAAAATGACATTCATTTTAGCTCTTTGTCTTTTTCAGCTATTGGAGCGATCAGCTTAATAACTGGTGTTCTGTCTTGTTTTTTCATCAGGCACTAATGCTGTAACGATCAGGGCAAGGGCTGTGATGATGTGAAGGATGAATCCGAGAATCGGAATCCATGCAAGGCAGGATGTGACAATTCCAATGATACTTCCAATCATTGGTCCCTGGTCTCGCTTCGATAAGACGAGTGTGATAATATGCAGAATAAGCATGACCATGAGCGGTGAATAGCCATTGCTGATAACGAATAGACCTCCGATCACAGGGATAGCAAGGCAAGCTTCAAAAATCCCAGTGATCCATTTCATAATGCGAGATATAGACATCAGATCCAACTCCTTTTTCATATATGTCTTATTCGTATTTTCCCAAAAGGTGAAGAAGTCATGCAGAATTCTATAGAAAGAGTTGATGGACACTTGAGAGAGAGAATTAAGAAAGAGCTGAAAATCATCGAAGAAACGTATGACGTCAAGATTTGTCTTGCCGTCGAATCAGGCAGCAGGGCATGGGGTTTTCCCTCGACCGATAGTGATTATGATGTTCGCTTTTTATATGTTCCCCGGAAAGAATGGTATTGGGCGATGGAAGAGCATCGTGATGTCATAGAACGACCGATTGATGACATGCTTGATATCAGCGGCTGGGAGCTTAGAAAGGCACTGCGCCTATTCAATAAATCAAATCCGTCCATTATGGAATGGCTGTCTTCTGATATCATCTATGCTGAATCTTTCTCTTTGGCAAAGGAGCTAAGAGAATTAAAGGATCGAGCGTTTTACCCTGCGGCTTTGATGTATCATTACCTCAATATGGCTAAGCGGAATGAAAGCCGGCATTTACGAGGAGAGCAGGTGCGAATCAAGAAGTATTTCTATGTGCTTCGTCCGCTGCTTGCCTGCCAGTGGATTGAACGTTACCGAACAGTTCCACCAATGGACTTTCATGAATTACTCAAGGAGCTAGTGGAGGAAGGCCCGCTGTTAGCAGAGATTCACGAACTGCTCAAACGTAAAATGGACGGAGAAGAAATGGATGTAGAGAACCGTCTCGCTCATGTCCATCCATTTATTGATCAAGAGCTGGCGCGTTTTGATGAATTGGTGAAAAGCTACAATCAGCCGAAAGACAATCTGATGCAAGAATTAAATGAGCTTTTGCAGTCTACCCTTGATGAGGTGTGGGCGTAGGAGGGGAGAGTCAGCCGGATAGCGGCAGACTCTTTTTTTATCTCCTATTGTGATAAAACCACAAAAAAAGTCAGAATTTTTGTCATCTTCAAATATTGTAGCGGACAGCTCATGAGCCTTACAATAAAGACATAGCTTACAAAGAGTGGGAGGTGCCCTTTATGGAGTCGGTCACAAGAAATTTCTTCTTGTTTTTGTCAAAGAGCAGTCTCTTGAACCATATTGCTCGTAATTGGGGAAGTGCTGTTGCATCAAAGAAAATCATCGGTGGGAAGGATTTTGAGAGCGCTATCCCTGTCATCAAACGATTAAACGATCAAGGTATGGCCGTAACGGTTGATCACCTCGGTGAGTTTGTCACAAAGGCAGAGATTGCAAATGAGCGGACGAATGAGTGTATTCAAACCATTCAGCGAATTGCAGAGGCGGGACTCAATTCCCATGTGTCACTTAAAATGACATCGCTTGGCTTAGATATTGACGATGATCTCGTGTATCGCAATATGAAAAGCATTTTAGATACAGCAGAGAAACACCGTATTATGGTGACAATTGATATGGAGGATGAACAGCGCTGTCAAAAAACGCTGGACATTTTTAAAGAAATGAAATCTCAATATGAGTATGTCAGTACGGTTTTGCAGGCGTATTTGTACAGAACAGAACAAGATCTTGATGACCTAAATGAGTTGCAGCCATTTTTAAGACTTGTAAAGGGTGCCTATAAGGAATCCGCCGAAGTGGCGTATCCAAACAAAAAAGACGTCGATCAGAATTACAAGAAGCTGATCGAAAAGCAATTGCTCTCAGGGAACTATACAGCCATTGCGACACATGACGATCAAATGATCGAATTTACGAAACATATTGTGAAAAAACACAATATACAGACAAGTCAGTTTGAATTTCAAATGCTGTATGGCATGAGATCAGAAACGCAGCAAGCACTTGTGAAAGAAGGCTATCAAATGAGGGTCTATACTCCGTATGGACGAGAGTGGTATGGCTACTACATGAGACGTCTTGCAGAACGACCGGCAAATATTGCATTTGCTTTAAAAGGGATGACGAGAAAATAATTTGAAACGGGAGCGTGACAAAGATGACAACACCTTACAAGCATGAACCATTCACGGATTTTAGCCAGGAAGAAAATCGCCAAGCGTTTGAACAAGCATTAGCCAAAGTAACAGAATCACTTGGGCAAACCTATCCGCTTGTGATTAATGGAGAAAGAATCGAAACAACAGACAAGATTGTCTCGATCAATCCGGCGAAGAAGGAAGAAGTCGTGGGTACCGTATCAAAAGCTGGGAAAGAAGAGGCAGAGCAAGCGATTCAAGCTGCGGCAAAAGCGTTTGAAACATGGCGCTACACGTCTCCAGAAGAAAGAGCCGGCGTCTTATTCCGCGCTGCGGCAAGCATTCGCCGTAAAAAGCATGAGTATTCAGCCCTTCTCGTAAAAGAAGCAGGGAAGCCTTGGAATGAAGCAGATGCAGATACAGCAGAAGCCATTGACTTCCTAGAGTATTATGCCCGTCAAATGCTAGAGCTTGCGAAAGGCAAACCGGTGAACAGCCGCGAAGGGGAACGCAATCAATATGTGTACACACCAACTGGCGTGACGCTTGTCATTCCACCATGGAACTTCTTGTTTGCGATCATGGCAGGAACAACCGTTGCACCAATCGTCACAGGGAATACAGTTGTATTAAAGCCAGCAAGTGCGACGCCTGTCATTGCTGCCCGCTTTGTAGAAGAACTGGAGCAAGCAGGTCTTCCGAAAGGTGTTGTCAACTTCGTGCCAGGTAGCGGAGCAGAAGTTGGAGATTACTTAGTAGATCATCCAAAAACAAGCCTCATTACATTCACTGGATCAAGAGAAGTGGGCACACGTATTTTTGAACGTGCGGCAAAAGTACAGCCAGGACAACAGCATTTAAAGCGTGTCATTGCTGAAATGGGCGGTAAGGATACAGTCGTTGTAGATGAGGATGCAGATGTCGAATTAGCCGCTAATGCCATTTTCACATCAGCCTTCGGGTTCTCAGGTCAAAAATGTTCAGCTGGATCTCGTGCTGTCGTCCACGAGAAGCTGTATGACCAAGTCGTTGAGCGAGTGAAGGAAATCACAGAAACGAAAACAACAGCGAATCCGTTATCAGCTGATGTGTACATGGGACCTGTCATTGATCAAGCTTCCTTTGACAAGATCACGGAATATATCGAGATTGGCAAGCAAGAAGGTCGTCTAGTCACTGGCGGAACAAGTGATGATTCAGAAGGGTACTTCATTCATCCAACCGTGTTTGCAGATCTAGAGCCAACATCTCGTTTAATGCAAGAAGAAATCTTTGGACCTGTCCTAGCTTTCTCAAAAGTCTCAAGCTTTGATGAGGCGCTTGAAGTAGCCAACAACACAGAATACGGGTTAACCGGTGCGGTCATTACAAATAATCGTGATCACATCAACCGTGCGAAGCAGGAGTTCCATGTCGGGAACCTTTACTTTAACCGTAACTGTACGGGAGCGATTGTGGGATACCACCCATTTGGCGGCTTTAAAATGTCAGGAACTGATTCAAAAGCAGGCGGACCAGATTATCTTGCTCTGCACATGCAGGCCAAAACGATTAGCGAAATGTTTTAATATGGAAAAGCATGAACTCGTGCAGGCGAGTTCATGCTTTTTTTACCTGTCTACGACTTGTTTCTATACAAATATGACTGGAAAGAAGTATGATAAATGTATCACTTATTCAGGGAGCAATCGGGATGGAAGAGATATTAGAAAAGCTTCATACATTTTTTGATGTCGATAAATTAATTGCATTTATTAGTGGGTATTTAAAAAAACCAGTCATTTTAGAAAGTACTGAATGTCAGCTGCTTGCTTATAATTCTTACAGCATCCAGCAGTTCGACCCAGTCAATCAGCAAACCATTTTCTCAAAGGAATGCCCGGGAGCTGTGGTGGATTGGTTAAAAAAAACAGGGGTCATTGAGCAGCTATATACAGATTCAAATCCTTTTTATGTGAATGGTCATGAGGAGCTCGGGTTTAATCGACGAGTGGCTGTGAGCGCCAAGCACAAACAAGAGGTTGTCGGCTTTATTTGGGTGCAGGACATTGAAGATTCTCTCTCTCAAGAGGAGCTGCAATTTTTACACGAGGCATCGTTTCAAGTTGGAAAAGTTATTTATAAAAATAAGAAACAGTTGGAGAAAAAGGAAGGCAAGATTGAAGAGTTCTTCAAAAAGGTCATGGATGATCATTTTTATACAGAAGAAGAGCTGAAATGGGAAGCTGAGAATTTAAGCATTCCACTGCCAGCTGTCTTTACTGTGATGGTTGTTCATGCCGCCGATAACAAAAGTGAGACGGCAGAAGATGTGAAGGATGTGATTAGAACCTATTTACAGCTAGAAGACAAGGTCAATCATGTCTACTCTGTGCAAGCAGACATCGTCGTGATATTAGGCAGTTTGTCAGATCGCCACTCACCAAAAGCGACCGCTGCGGATGTCGTCGCCCATCTTCAATCGAAAACGCATACACACCCATCTCCTTTATATATTGGGATGGGAAGAGAATATCGAGATGTCATGAAAATGAGCACAAGTCGATTTGAAGCGATAGAAGTCGTGAAAGCAGTGAAGATTGTCGGCGGACAGGAATTGATTCCATACGATTACGAGCATTTGGGGGTCTTCCGGTTCTTAGACTCGATTTACAGTCACCAAAAAAAGAAAAACGACTTTAATCCAGATTTGTTGCGCCTAAAGGAAAAAGACCGTGACAGCCAAACTTCATTTTTAAAAACCTTAGAGGTCTACTTATTGAATAATTGTAAGCTAAAACCAGCTGCAGAGCAGTTGTTTATTCATCAAAATACACTAAACTATCGAATGAAACAAATTTTTGAAATGACGTCTATTGATTTAAGTCATTTTAGCCAGCGATGTGAGTTATTTATTGAATTGATGCTGATGAAAAAAGATCAATAGGCGTGGACTCCGCAGGTGCAAAGGATGACCTGCGGATTTTTATGCGAGATCATAAAATGGCATACAATTGCCTTATTTCGTTGTATGATAGATAAAGATTTTATGAGGAAAGTGAAAGGAGGGCCACCTTTGGGATCAGTCACCTTGGCCATTTTAATTTTCATCATGACCCTCGTCCTTGTCATTTGGCAGCCAGGACGTTTAACCATTGGATGGTCAGCGTGCGGGGGAGCGATTCTTGCTCTTGCTTTTGGGGTCGTTCATTTGGGCGATGTATGGGAAGTTACCCAAATTGTCTGGAACGCCACCTTTGCATTTATTGGAATTATCATCATTTCATTGATTTTAGATGAGATTGGTTTTTTTGAATGGGCGGCACTTCATATGGCAAAAGCCGCAAGAGGGAACGGGGTCCGCATGTTTATTTATTTAACATTGCTCGGCGCTGTGGTAGCAGCTTTTTTTGCCAACGATGGAGCAGCACTTATCTTAACCCCGATCGTTTTATCTGTGGTCAGAGCGCTGAAGTTGGATGAGCGTATGATCCTGCCATTTGTCATGGCAAGCGGCTTTATTGCAGATACGACGTCTTTGCCATTTGTCATTAGTAACTTGGTCAATATCGTATCAGCCGATTATTTTCATATTGGCTTTCTTGAATATACAGCAAACATGTTCGTCCCAAACCTTGTATCGCTTGGCGCTAGTATGCTTGTGCTGTATGTGTTTTATCGGAAAATCATCCCGAAAACGTACGATGTTTCGCAGGCGAAGGAACCAGCTTCGGCCATTCGTGATCTGCGCATGTTCCGGTTATCTTGGTATGTGTTAGGGTGCTTGCTTGTTGGATATTTTGCTGGGGAATTGGCAGGCATTCCGGTGTCAATCATTGTAGGAGGCATTGCCATTGCTTTCTTATGGCTGGCAAAACGGAGTCCACAAGTAGCGACAAAACGAGTCGTCAAAGAAGCACCGTGGTCGATTGTGTTTTTCTCTATCGGCATGTATGTCGTGGTGTATGGGCTGAAAAATGTCGGCCTGACAGAAATTTTAGCGGCGTGGATTGAACAGGGGGCGTCACACGGTTTACTTGCGGGAACGATGTTTATGGGGGTTCTGGCAGCAGTGCTATCTTCTGTCATGAACAACCTCCCAACCGTTTTAATTGATGCGATTGCCATCGGTCACACAGATACAGCAGGTGTGATGAGAGATGCACTGATTTATGCCAACGTCATCGGCTCAAACCTTGGTCCGAAAATGACCCCAATCGGTTCATTGGCGACATTGCTGTGGCTTCATGTCTTGAAGAAAAAAGGTGTGCATATTTCTTGGGGGGCATACATGAAAGCTGGAATCATTCTAACCATACCAACGCTGATCATCACGTTATTGGGGTTGTATGTGTGGTTATGGCTGATACATTAAAAAGCAGATCTCAAGGATCTTAGCGCGTAGGCAAACCCTCGCATTCTTTGTCAGTCCTGCGTGCTGGTGCTCACGAATATCAAATTCGCTCCGCGCCAGTGCTCGTCTTTCCTAGACTGCAAAGGTTTTCTATCACGCTGAAAAGAAGAAAAAGGGCTAAAATCAAGTTCATTTTAGCCCTTTGTCAACCTTTTGTTGTTATAGATATTTTGCATAGCGTTTTTCCAAAAAGTCTTGGAGCAATGAGACCACACTGCATATGCCCCAGTAAATCAAGGCAACCAATATATACATGGTCATATAATCGAATTCTCGTCCACCCACAATTTTTGCTTGCTGGAAGAGTTCGGGCACAGTAATCATTGCCGCTAGTGAGGAAGCTTTGATTAAATCAAGCATGACGTTGGTCAGGGGCGGCAGTGCAATGCGCACGGATTGAGGCAAAATGACTCCGCGCATCGTTTGCCAATAGCTGAGACCAAGAGATTTGGCGGCTTCCACTTGACCACTTGGAACAGAGGAGAGAGCCGCCCGGTTAATTTCGGCAATGTATGCAGCACTATTGAAGCTGAATCCAATAATAGCAGCAGTGACAGCTGTAAATTCAATGCCGATGTAAGGGAATCCGAAATAAAGGATAAACAAAATGACCAGAATGGGAACCCCTCGCATGAATGAAATATACAGCCGTGCAGGCAGCCGAAGGAACCACGTATTTGCCATTCGAGCAAGGGCAATAAAAAAGCCTAGTATCGTACCAAAAAACATGCTCACAAAAGAAATGAGCAGCGTCAGCCAGATGCCTTTCATCACAAACGGAAATGACGCTTTTGCCAGTGCAGGATTAAAGATATATTCTAAATGAATATCTCCCACGTCTGCGGCTCCTTATTTAGAAATGTCGACATCTTCGACATCAACATCAATTTTCTTTGAGACGTCAGCATGATTAAAGAATTTCTCCGAAATCTTTTTCATGGTTCCGTCTTTTTTCATCTCTTTTAATACACGATTTAATTCTTTTTGAAGCTCTGTATTGTCTTTTTTCATCACAAACCCTTGTTCATTCGGCATGTATTTTAGGTCTGGATGGATCGTAATATTTAGCTTAGGGAATGCAGCAAGCGCCAGTGTTTGCAAGTAGTAGTCATTTAGAATGACATCTGTACGGCCGTTTGCGACATCCTTTAAATATTGCTCGTTTGTAGCATTATCATAAATGACTTCTTTTGCACCATACTTACGGGCAACATCCATATAAATGGTCGTTGCAGCACCTGCTGCTTTCTTTCCTTTTAAATCCTTTAGCGTTTTAATACCTGACAGATCATCTTTTCTGACGATAGCGGTTCCATATGAGTATTTATAAGGTGTTGAAAAGGCGAACTTATCTTTCCTGTCATCTGTGATGTCGATATCGTTTGCAGCGGCATCCACCTGACCTGAATTAATGGCACTGAGCATACCGTCATAACCCATTTCTTTAAATTCTACTTTTACGTCAAGGCGTTTAAATGCTTCTTTGACGACTTCCACTTCATAGCCAGTCAATTGATCCTTGCCGTTCGATGTATCATGGTAAGACGTAGGATACAAAGTGCCTGAAGTAGCGACCACGATTTTCCCTTTCTTTTGAATCTGATCCCACTTTGATTCTCCAGACTGAGATGAGCCTGATTGATTGCAAGCAGACATGACAAGCATGAGAGCAGACACAACAAGCAGCACCCATATAGGTTTTCTATGATAAAAACGACTCATTTAAGAATCCTCCTCTATTTTTTATACAAAACAAAACATAGCACGCTTTTTCAGTTAGGACAACGTTTTCAGATGAAAAGCGAAAAAGTAAGAATATTATGTGCAATTTGATGGTGTGAATAATGTATAAAAAAGGAAAGAATGCGCAAATTAAAATCGAATAAAGGAGGGAACGACAGAGATGAAAAAAACAAGTGGTTTGATCTTACTAACGATGGTGCTATTATTTGGTTTTCAGGTGAATACGGCTCATGGAGAAACACCCCAAATGGAAAAGCGCCCCGTCACGCATCAAGTAAAATTAACGACAGAGCAACAAAAACAAATTGAAGTTCTTGAACAGCAAATTTTGTCTAAACGAAAAGAAGTGATTGAAAAATACGTTCAGTATGGTGTGTTAACGAAGGAACAAGGCACGCACATCACAAAACGAATGGATGAACATTACAATCATTTAAAAAATAACGGGTTTGTTCCATTACTAAAAAAACCACAGCACCATCGACCATAAGTTCAAGAAAACCGGCAGCAAGGTGCCGGTTTTTATTGTTTATGTGTTAAAAGGTCAGCGTTTCACCATCTTGAGGGACAAAAATGGCCTGATCTGCATGATTCTCTTGAATGTAAGATGTTAATGCCGCTCTTGTTAATAAACAATGATTCACGGCTTCAAGGTGACAGGCGATGATTTGAGCTTGTGGTTGAGTATGGTGAATGTCTACAATCTCTTCTTTTGTCATCGTAATAGGGTCTCCCTCTAAAAATTGGGCAGCCCCACTATTGACCACAATAATATCTGGCTGGCATGTATTCACAACCTCTTTCGGCTCATCACACCAAATGGTATCTCCTGCAATATAAAGAGTAGGCTCATCAGGATGAGAGAAAACAAAACCGCTCACTTGTCCCATCCGTTTAGCGGTTTCTCCTGTCCCGTGCTGCCCGCCAGTTCGTTTCATATGAACACCGCAAACATCCATTTCATCTTCAATGCATGTAACATGCTGAAATCCAGCTTCTTTCACTATCGTGCGATCTTTCTCTGATTGAGTATAGATCGGCAAAGTTTGCGCTAACCTCTTTTTTGCCTCGTCGTCAAAGTGATCTACATGTAAATGAGTGAGCAGGACAGCATCCGGCTGTAATATCTTGTCCAAATCAATGTTTGCAGGCAGATCCACAATTGGATTGTTTACATGTTGATTGGCAGTATGCGGGAACGGTGGATAGGTTCCTTTTGCTGCTAAAAAGGGATCGATTAAAAATGTTGACGGACCATATTGAAGGTATAAAGTAGCATTACGAATGAGTGTTATTTTCATTAGAAGGCCTCCTTTTTTTCTCATTAAGTTTACAGTATATTAAAAGAGCTTCATGTGACAGAGGATCATGAAAGTCTTTCAGCGGAACGACTTGATTTTTGAAAGAGGTGAGCCAATGCTAGACAAAACAGATATGGATATATTAAAAGAACTCTCAAAAAATAGCCGATTGACGATGAAAGCACTTGGTGAAAAAGTCCATTTAACCGGTCAAGCTGCTAAAAATAGAGTTTTAAAGCTTGAAGAAGAGGGGGTTATTGAAGCCTATACCATTTCAATTAACTGGCGGACACAGCAGAACATCCAAACATTTTTACAGCTCTTTACCCTAAGTCATGATCATGAACCGCTTTTATCGTTTCTCCATCAAAAGGAAGAAATCAAAAACCTGTTTAAATAAGTGGAGAGGGCTGTTATATGGCTGAAGGACATTTCTCCAGTCATGATGAGCTTGATCAATTTTTAACGGAGCTAACAAAGCATGCAAATTATAAATTGTCTATCGCTGTGAAACGTCTCACTCATCAAGAATAGATGAGACGCAGGAGGAAATAACCGATGAAAAGATTAATTGAACATCAGGCTGAACCGATCACAAAAGAAAGAATCAAAGCGGATTTGGTTCAACTTGGTGTAAGGAAGGGCATGATCTTATGTGTCCACTCATCCTTGTCATCTATTGGCTGGGTGAATGGAGGAGCTATAGCCGTTATACAAGCTATGATGGATATTTTAACAGATGAAGGAACACTGATTATGCCGGCACAAACATTAGAGCTGTCGGATCCTGCTGATTGGATCAATCCGCCTGTTCCTTATTCTTGGTGGAAACCGATCAAAGACACGATGCCTGCATTTGATCCGGCTTACACAGCTCCAACAGCAATGGGAAAGGTAGCGGAGACCTTTTGGAAATACCCAGGCGTAGAAAGAAGCAATCATCCTCATTTCTCATTCACCGCCTGGGGGAAAAGGAAAGATGAAGTGTTGAAACACCATGCGCTTCCTTATGGTTTAGGAGAAAATTCACCTCTTGGACGTATGTACGATCTTGATGCAAAAGTGCTGCTAATTGGCACGTCATTCGAGAGTGTGACAGCTTTTCACTTAGCTGAATATCGAATCTCACAGCAAGACCTCATGACACGAGGGGCCCCCATTTTAGAGAATGGTTGGAGGGTGTGGAAAGAGTATCAAGATATCATCACAAGAGAAGAACTATTTGAACAGATTGGTCGTGATTTTTTACAATCAGGATGTAGTTATAACCAAAGTCGAATCGGGCTAGCCAATTCGTATTTATTGCCGATGAGAAAATCAGTCGATTTTGCAGAAAAATGGCTTGAACAGTACGACCAGGCGTGATCTAAGCAGTCTGAAAATCAAAATAATAGAGATCTTGAGCAGGGTGCTCAGATATATAGCAGGTGAGCTGATAGTCTCCTTTTGGAATGGAGAAAGTCAGTACCTGTGCCATGACGCTTGTCAGATAAACATGATCACTTGAATGAGTAAATGGCACTGTGATGACTCTATCAACGGATGATGGAGGCTCATGGCTGTTTAATGTCACGATAATAGAAGCTTTTCCGTTATTGATGCCTTCAAAAGAAATACCTCGATCCCCGGTTGCGAATCCTTGAAGAATATCGTCATCTGTCCAATCAATCACAGGTGGCGTTGTGCTTCCAGTGTATACGGTGATTTGGTGATAGGAGATAGATAGGGGATACGTTTGATTTAAATCATTCATAATAGATAACTCCTTTATTCATAAAATTTGTCCAGCTTGGGATCATGTTGAAAAGTGAATGTTTGAAAGTAAGATAATTGAAGAGAATGTTAGGCAGCAAGACGATTGTCGCCGTCTTGCGCTACTGTATGAGGGATCTAGATGTGAAATTGCGAAACCATTTCTTTTAGGTCTCCTGCTAAATGGGCGAGAGCCTCTGATGAAGCTGTTACTTCTTCCATTGCTGCAAATTGTTCTTCTGTTAAACCTGCTACTTGTTGTGAATGTTCACTCGTCAGTTTAACGCCTTCTGTGATAGAGGCAAAGGTTTGCTTCGCATCATTTGTATAAGCTGCGATTTTTTGGGATGCATCTGATAAATGTTTAATGCCTTCTGCCATTTCCTTCATTGACTGCTGAATGTCAATAAATGAATCCTCTGTATGAGAAATAAGAACAGCCCCTTGAGCCGCTTCCTCTCGTACTCGTTTAATGGCACTCGTCGAATGATTCATCTCTTTTTGTATTTCGGAAATGAGATGTGAAATCATGTTGGATGATGTTTGCGATTCTTCTGCGAGCTTCCTCACTTCGTCTGCCACAACGGCAAAACCTTTTCCATGTTCACCTGCGCGTGCTGCCTCAATGGCCGCATTAAGAGCAAGTAGATTTGTTTGGTTAGCGATATCTGTAATCACTTTGGAAATTTGATCAATCTCGGCTGAACGTGTTTCTAGCGCTTGAATTGCTGTGCCGTTCTCTTCAATTGATTTTGCAATAGATGTCATTTGTGAATTGACTTCACCGATATTTTGTACACCTTTTTGGGCCATTTCTTGTGCGGACTGGCTTCTTGTTGCCATTTGTCCCGCATTTTCAGTGATGTTTACCAGCTCGTTAGATACTTGTCTCATCGTGTGCTCACTAGCTGTCATTTGGGACGATTGCTGTTCAGACGATTGAGCGACTTCTTGAATGGTATGGGTAATTTTTTCTGATGCTGCACTCGTTTCTTCTGCGCTAGCTGACAGCTCCTCAGAAGAGGTGGCTACTAATTCAGATGTTTTGATCACATTTAAAATGGTTTGATTTAATTTCTCACGCATCTTATTAAAGTGACCTGCCAGCTCAGAAAGTTCATCGCCTGTGTGATCTGTCACGTTGATGGTTAAATTTCCTTCGCCCGCACTCTTAATAGCAGATGCCATATGTTTGAGACGTGTCTGAATCCGCTTTGTGAAAATAGAAATAATGATAACAGAAACAATTAAACTTAACAGTAGGACCGTGACAAATTGAATAAAGAAAGACTGAAGCATTTGTGAAATCATGCTTTGATTTGCACCGGTATAGAAAATACCAATCGTTTCCCCTGTATCATTTTTGATGGGCATATAAGCCGTTTGGTAGTCTTTCCCGGCAACATTGGCTGTTCCGTAATAATTCTCGCCTTTATCCAAAACAGCGGCCTTTACTTCAGGTGAGACTTCGGTTCCTACAGCTCGTTTCCCGTTTAACATGACATTTGTGGCAACACGGGTATTTCCTTGGAAGATCGTGATTGTATCACCAGTATATTCGGCTAATTGATCAACCAATGTGTCATGGTTATTGATTTGAGTCTTTCCTTTGTAAAGCTTGCCATCTTTTATCTGCCACGAGCCAGCAACCTTTTCAGTTAGGTAAGCGTATCCTAGCTTTAGATCGCCTTTTGCTTTTTCGGTGGCCATTTGCTTAATGTTCTCTGTCATTTCGCGGTTCACTACATAACCAACCACTGCTGAAAATACGATGAGGACACTTAAAAAAATCAGCATTATTTTGGCGCCAAGCCTCAGTTTTCCTTTTTTCTTCATGCTTTTTACTCCTTTAGGTATAAGGTAGGGTATCCCTCCTTAAAGATTATCGGCATGAAAAAAATGTTTGATATACGTGAATGCACTTACACAGAAATTTTTGTTATGAAAAAAGGAAAGATCGTGCTACTCGATAATAAATTGGATTCTTGTGCCATCAGGATCATCTGATAATTGATGACTTACCCAAGAGCCTGCACCCCTATTATCCGAAGGACGTACATATTTGACAGAAGCCCCTGCTCCACCTTCTTTACACATCGCCATTGGCCATTCATCACGATCATAACCACGCTTTGTTGGAATGCCATGAAGTGATTTGTCTCTTTGCTCATCACTATTTTTTCGATCAATGGTGCAAATGGAAGAATGACCTTCGTCAATAGCTTCTTCTATGTGCTTCGCGGTTTCTGGATATCGATCTGATGGAAAGTGAATGGTTTTGTCATAAGAAGAGTTTGTCGTCTCTTGTTTATGTTGCCCTAGTTGGACATAGCCTGTCGCTATACCAATGACAATCAATAAAAGCAAGAGAATGGTTTTAAGAAGTTTCATAGATGCTAGCTCTCTTTCTCTTTAGCGTATTTTGTAAACAGAAGTATAGCAGAATTACTTACCAATTTCTCCTCGTTTTGAAAAAACGTCTTTTAAAGTTCGAAAAACGTTTTTTACCTGTTTATTCTCTTTTCCTATTTGAACAAAAATCACAAAAATTTTAATTTTGCTGCTCATATTACAATTCTGCTTATGTAAAATGGCTTTATCACAGGTTTTTAGGCTAATTTCAAGATTTTAACACACAGAAATTTCAAAAAAATAAAATTGACTAGACCGATATGCTTTAATAATATGGAGTCAAATATCAAAAAATGTCGTAATTTATCAAAATATGATTCCATTTACATGACAGGAGGGAAGTACAAATGGCGGATGTCTCTTATCGGCTCGGAATAGACATAGGTGGAACATTTACTGATTTATCGCTGATGAATGAAGCAACAGGGGAGCTGACTGAACTCAAGACACCTACAGTGACAGATGACCCAGCTCAAGGAATTATCAATGGGCTAAAACTTCTAAAAGAAAGAGGTGTCGATTTATCCAAAATCCAATATCTCGTACACGGCATGACAATCGGTCTTAATACATTATTGCAGAGAAAGGGAGCAGATTTAGCCCTTTTTGTAACGGAAGGTTTTCAAGACATTTTGTCATTACAGCGTTTACGTCTACCCATTCCTTATGACTTCAATTCTCAATTGCCAGAACCATTGATACCACGAAAACATGTATATCCAATCTCTGAAAGGCTCATACACGATGGTTCGATCAAAAAACCTCTCCAACTGCAGCAACTAGATGATGCTGTCCAGCAGGTCATCTCTAAAAAACTAGCAGGCATTGTCATTTCTTTTTTACATAGCTATCAAAATCCAGTTCATGAATTACAGGCAAAAGCCTATATTCATCATCATTACCCACAGTTAGAAGTCCTGACATCATCAGAATTATGGCCACAAATGAGAGAATATGAGCGGACAGTGATGTCTGTTGTCAATTTGTACATTCAACCAAAGGTGAAACAATATTTACAGACGTTGAAAAACCGCTTGAAAGAAGAAGGTGTACCAATTTCTCCATACATTACCCAATCAAATGGTGGTTTAATGGATGCAGAAAGCGCAGCCACTTCACCCGTTAAAACACTTTTTTCTGGCCCGGCAGCTGGTGTAATTGGTGCGGCAAGAATTGCAACATCTGCAAATGAACCCAATTTAATTACGTTTGATGTTGGTGGCACAAGTGCAGATATCTCGATCATTCAAAATGGGCAGCCTACAATGGCTCAGTCGAATCAGCTTTCAGGATTTCCGATCATTCTTCCATCTGTTGCAATGTATTCGATAGGGGCTGGCGGAGGTTCTGTCGCATGGCTTGATCAAGGCGGGCTTCTTAAAGCAGGACCGGAATCAGTTGGCTCGCAGCCTGGACCGGCTTCGTATGGAAAGGGAAAAAAAGCTGCTTTAACCGATGCATTTCTCATATGCGGTTACCTCAATCAAGATCGGTTTGCCGGAGGACATTTACAATTGCAGCGGTCTGCAGCGGAAATAGCCTTTCAGCCAATTGCTGATCAGCTTCATAAAACGGTCGAACAGGCGGCTGACCAGTTGATTCAAGTGGCTGTTGCCAATATGTACACAGAACTAAGCAATGTCATGGAGCAGCAAGGGTTTGATCCTAGAGATTTTAGTTTGCTAGCATTTGGCGGGGCAGGGCCTGTTGTCGCGAATTTCCTTGCGAGAGAAATTCATGCGAAAAATGTGGTCGTCCCTCCAAGTCCAGGGACATTATGTGCGCTAGGTGCACTTACAGCCGATTTTATCCATGATGCTGTGTTGTCTAAGAAAATATGCTTACAAGACTATACGATGGACGAATTAAAACAAGATTATGAAATGCTTTCTCGCAAAGCAACGGATTGGTTCAGCCAGCAAAACATTCAACATATCAAACAAACGTCCATTTTGTTATTAGCAGATGCCCGCTATCAAGGACAGGCATTTGAGATTGAATTGCCATTATCGGTGGATTGGCTAAAGCAGGAACAAGACGTCTATCATCTGATTGAAGCTTTCCACAGCCTGCATGAGCGTCAATATGGCCATAGAGATGATCAGGCGAACATTGAATTTACTCATTTGCGAGTTCGGGTTATAGGTGAAACGCCTCCACTGCCTTTCTCTTCTGTTGATGAAAGCAGCGGACAGCCTTTAATACCACAATCATACAGACGAATCTTTATAGAAGAAAAAGAGTACGAAGCATGTGTTTACAATCGGAGTACTTTGTCATTAGGTGCTGTTGTGAATGGACCTGCCATCATTGAGCAAGATGATACGACAACATTGATTTTGCCAAACTGGGCAGGCAGCATAGACCATTCAGGAAACTTGGTGATTTCAAGGGAGGCGGCTTTACATGGGAACTGATCCAGCAAAGCTTGAGATGATGAGGAGTTATTTTAATGCGATTGCATCAGGCATGGGACATGTCATTGAGCGGACATCCTTTACAACATTCGTAAAAGAATCGGCGGATTTTGCCACAGCATTAGCCACGCCTTCTGGAGATTTCTTTGTTTACCCAAAAACAGTCGGTGTCACGATCTTTTTAGGGCTGAGTCTCAAAAAAGCGATTGAAGAAAGCGGACCGATGCAGCCGGGTGACATTATCATCACAAATGATCCTTATACGACAGACGGTTTAGCGACTCATTTGCCAGATGTTCATATCATCAAGCCCATTTTTATAGAAGATGAAATTGTCAGCTATGCCTGGTCTTTTGTTCATGTAAGTGATGTGGGCGGTCTTGTCCCTTCAAGTATTTCTCCAACTGCAACAGATGTTCATCAAGAAGGATTAAGAATTCCACCAGTGAAAATCTATGAAGGTGGAAAAGAGAATCAGGTTGTTCGTACCTTTTTAAGAGCTAATAGCCGGGCGAGTCATTTAAATGATGGCGATATTAATGCGATGATTGCCGCTGTTAATACAGCAGAAATCAGACTAAAAGAAATGATCGAGAAATTTGGAAAAAACGAAGTGAAGCAAGGAATGATTGATCTGCTGAAGCAAGCAGAGGATCGCGCCGGAAAAGTAATTGAAGCCATCCCTGATGGAACGAGTGAATTCGCTGATTACTTGGATGATGATATGATTTCGGATGTGCCGATCCGATTAAAGATCAAGCTGACGGTCAAAGGGAAACAGCTGACACTGGACTTCTCTGAGTGTGACCCGCAAGTTAAGACAGCTTTTAATCTTGTCACCAATGGTCAAAAGCACTCCTTCTTATATCAAGGATTGATTAATTACATCATTAGTAAAGATCCTTTTATTCCGATTAATGGTGGGATTACGTATCCGATAGACGTGATTTCACCTAAAGGAACGCTTGTCCATCCAGAATATCCGGCTTCTGTCGGTATTCGGCATTCCATTACAATGAGACTGTATAATGTCGTGCTAGGTGCTATTGGTAAGCTGTTGCCTGAAGCAGTGCCGGCGGCAGGTGCAGGTCAATCCGCTATCGTCGTTCTCTCTGTTCCTGATGATCAAACAGGAGGCAGAAAAATGTCTGTGGTTGAACCGTTAGGCGGAGGCGGCGGTGCTCAAAAAGGGACTGATGGAGTAGATGGAATTGATCATTCGTCAGGATTTTTAAAAAATACACCTATCGAGAGCTTGGAACAGCATATTGATATTCATGTACACCGATATGAACTGTTGCCGAACACAGGTGGAGCAGGGGAACATAGAGGGGGACATGCGATTGGTTTAGAATTTGAAATGATCAAGCCAGAATCGATGGTGACGGCACGAGGAATGGAACGAATGAAGTTTCAACCTTGGGGGTTAATGGGTGGCCGAGCAGGAGCAATTGGTGAGGTGAAATTGACCAAACCAAATGGGGAGACACAAAACCAGCCGAAAATTGATGTTATGCGTCTTGAAAAAGGCGATATTGTTCAATTGGTTTCACCAAGTGGGGGAGGATGGGGGAATCCATTTGCTAGAAAGAAAGAAAAAGTCCTTCATGAAGTGGAAGCAGGGCTATTAAGTGAAGAAAGAGCACTTCAGCAATATGGCGTCAAAGTCTATCGAGATCATAATGAATGGAAAATTGATGACGAACAGACGAGCAGGCTTCGTGAAAAGATGAATGATGCTGATGCTGTCGCTTGGGATTTTGGAGAGCAAAGAGCAGCTTATGAGAAAGTGTGGACGGACGAAGCCAGCAGTGAGCTTGCTGTGCAGCTTCGTTCATACCCAGCAAATGAGCGTACGCACTATAAACATGCGGTTCATTCTCATTTTGGTCATAGACAGGAACCGTTAACAAAGATGGATATTATTCAAGCACTTCATCACTTGAATCAACAAAAAGGGGGAAATGAATCATGAAAAGAAGAGTAATCGCCATATTTGCAGGTGTCCTATCCGTCATGTTACTGCTGTCTGCATGCGGTGGAAATGGGCAGGACCAAAGTAAACAGCAGCAGACTGTGATCGTTGGTGTCTACGGAGGAGATTGGGAAAAGAATATTAAGCCAATCCTCGAAAAGTTTGAAAAGGATACAGGCATTAAGGTACAAACGGTCTCTGGGGCAGATTCTGAATGGTTTACAAAATTAAAAGCATCTAATGGTAAAAATCCACCGTATGATTTGCTTATTTTACAGCCTGATACGATTCAAAGAGGCATTGCGGCAAACGTTCTTGCGCCTATTGATGAAGATCAAGCACCGAATGTGAAAAAGCTTTATCGTTCTGTTCAAAAGAAACTCACTGTTGATGGAAAACAATATGCAGCAGGCTTTAGTATGGGACAGCTTGGAATTGCTTATAGAAAAGATCTTGTCAAACAGGAGCCAAACAGCTGGACAGATTTATGGAGCGATCAACTGAAAGGGAAAGTGGCGATTTCTTCCCCAACTTATTCAGCGGGCTTACAATTTTTCTCTGCACTTGTCCATGCTCAAGGAGGGACAGAATCAAATCCTAAGGATATTGATAAAGCATTTAAAAGCCTCGCACAATTAAAAGGGCGTGTAGCTGCTTTTCCTGATAACCCAGGGTCTATTCAAACGCTGTTAGAACGTGGTGACGTGACGGCAGTTCCATATTGGGATGGCCGAGCATTTGCACTTGAAGAAGAAGGGATGGATATTGGATTCTCATATCCGAAAGAAGGCGCTGTGGCAGCAGTTGCGAGCTGGGCGTTAACAAAGGGAAGTCAGCATGAGGAAGCGGCTTATAAGCTATTAAACTACCTTAGCGGGAAAGAAGCTCAAGAAGCCTTCTCAGAAAAATCTTACTATGGCATGTCGAATTCTGATGTGAAATACGGAGACAAAATTAAAGGGAAAGTGAAAGTTGGCGAAAATTATTATAGCAAGCTGACTTGGGTAGATTACGAAACAGCGACTTCAGAGCTCGGTCAATGGACAAATCGATGGAATGAAGTACTAGGCGGAGGAAAATAGGTGATCGCATGAGTGGAATCAATTTGGAACATATCAGCCAGCATTTTGGCGAGCAGATTGCTCTTGATGATGTCAGTCTTACGGTAAAAGAGGGGGAATTTTTCTCCCTTCTTGGCCCTAGTGGCTGCGGAAAATCAACTTTACTCAATATCATTGGTGGTTTTTTAGAACCAACAAAAGGAGTCGTCTATATTGGTGATCAGGATGTGACGACTTTACCTCCTTATCAAAGGAAAACGGGGATGGTCTTTCAAAGTTATGCACTTTTCCCACATCTCACCGTATTTGATAATGTTGCATATGGGTTGAAGGTTCAAAAGAAAAAGAAGGCGGAAATCAAGCAAAAGGTGATGGAGAGCTTGTCTCTTGTGCAATTAGAGTCATTTGCCAAACGTATGCCGCACCAATTAAGTGGTGGTCAGCAGCAACGGGTCGCAATTGCACGGGCACTTGCTATCCAGCCGGCTGTTCTCCTTCTTGATGAACCACTCAGTAATCTAGATGCAAAGCTAAGAAAAAATATGCAGACGGAGCTGCGAAATATTCAACGGAATGTCGGAATTACGACTATTCTTGTGACGCATGATCAGGAGGAAGCCTTAAGCCTTTCCGACCGAATTGGGATATTAGGTGAGGGGAAAATTCAGCAGATTGGGACACCTTTAGAAGTATATCGTCAGCCAAATAATCGTTTTGTTGCTGAATTTATCGGACAGGTCAATCTATTTGAAGCGGAGTATGATGAAGTTACTTCCACATACACTGTTCCACATTTCACTCAATCAAACGGGAAGCAAGTTCAGCTAAAAGCTGCCGCATTTAAAGAGAAGAGCGAGAAGCATTTACTCATGCTGCGTCCTGAGAGAATCAAGTTATCTTCTGGCGGGGAGGAAGTTCAGCCAAATCATGTCACAGGAATGTTGGCAGATGTCAGTTATATTGGGCACTCTTTACGTTTGGTCGTTGGGCTTGATCAAGGTGAAATCATTGTCCATGCATCAGACGCAGCATTTCCCGAGCTGCCTCAAGTTGGAGAAACTGTGCATATTCATTGGCAGCCTGAAGATATTGTTTTCTTAGATTCGAAGGTGCATGCGTGATGCGAATCAAAAAAAAGAATCAGCGCTTTCATTGGTTTATGCTGCTGCCAGCTTGTTTGTTTCTAGTTGTATTCCTTCTTGCTCCGCTTGTGATGATGTTTGTCCTCAGTTTTCGTGATGTGGATTCGATGATGAATACGTTACAATCCTATAGTTTGTCTCAATATTTACATGTGTTTACGACAGATGCATATGTGAAAGCAATTGGAAGTACTGTGTGGGTGGCCTTACAGACAACGGTGATTTGTTTATTGATGGCATATCCTGCAGCTTATGTGCTAGTGAAAGCACCTCATCCAAGATTGCGGGCTTTTTTCTATATCTTACTTGTATCGCCGCTTTTGACGAGTGTCGTCATTCGGACATTTGCATGGATCGTTCTTCTTTCGCAAAATGGCTTGATCAATGGCATGCTGATCGATTTACATCTGATTGAGAAACCGCTATCGATGCTGTGGAATATGAATGCGGTCATTATTGCTTATGTTCAAGTGATGCTGCCTTTTGCAGTGCTGCCTATTGCAACGAGCTTAACTGATATGGACCGTCACTTGAGACCGGCTTCTATGAGTCTTGGTGCTGGGCGTATACGGACATTTTTTCATGTGACCTTGCCGCTTACGATTCCAGGCATGATCACCGGAGCAATTATTGTCTTCTCACTTGCAGCAGGAAGTTATATTACTCCTCTGCTAGTCGGCGGACGGATGCAGCCGCTCTTGCCACTGTCCATTTATCAGCAGGTCATGCAGGTGTATAATTTGCCTCTTGCCGCTGCGATGTCTTTTACTTTATTGATTTGTGTGCTAGCGGTCGTCAGTCTATTAAGCTATCTATTGAAGCGTTGGGAGGCGAGGATGCATGCGTAAAAAATCAATAAGTGACCGTTTGCTTTCGGTTCTGATATGGACCGCAGGCTCACTCGTTTATCTCTTTTTAACCGTACCTGTTCTTGTCATTGTTCTTTCTGCTTTTAGCCCGAATGCCTTTCCTGAATTCCCGCCGACTTCATTTTCCGTTCGTTGGTTTCATGAGGTCGTGTCGAATCCAGAATGGATGGAATCTTTGCGTATCAGCGTGATTCTGTTATTGATTGTGACGCCACTTACTGTTCTTTTAGGAACGATGGCTTCTTATGCTTTAGCAAGGCTTTCCTTTAAGGGAAAGGAAGCTGTTCAAGCCTTTATTTTGTCACCTCTTATGATTCCTCAGGTGGTATTAGGGATTGCGATGCTGTATTTGTTTACGGCTATGGGTTTTACAGGGTCTTTGTGGGCATTAGTCATAGGGCATGTCATCATTGGTTTTCCTTATGTGGTACGAACCGTAGGTGTCAGTGTTTCAAATCTTGATCCACGTCTTGAGCTAGCTTCCATGAATCTTGGTGCAGGGCCCATACGTACTTTCTTTCGTGTGACACTGCCCTTGATCAAGCCGGGCATTATCGCAGGTGGAGTGTTTTCTGCTGTGACATCATTTGGTGAAATCTCGATTAGTTTGTTCGTTTCTTCACCTCAAACCATTACGATTCCCGTGAGGACGTTTAATTACATTGAGCAAACTTTTGATCCGAGTGTCAATGCGATATCTGTCATATTTATTATCATTTCTATCATTGCGTTGCTCATTATTGAGAAAACGATCGGTCTGTCTAAGGTGATGTAAATATAATGAAGAAACAAGGAGCTGTCATTTAAAATGACAGCTCTTTTTGTATTGTTTTTTATGGTAAAAATATTCAAAGTTTTAGGGAATATAGTTCTTAAGATTTAAGAAAATGCAAGGCGTGATAGGAGACCTCTCTCCTACATTTTCGGTCATATTTGAAAAATTTAAGGAAAAACATGAAATTTTTGCGGTAATTGGTCATTTATTTTCGGTGGAACGCAACTATTATTAGTTATTTTCGGTAAATATCGTAAATTATGATGTGATCCCTTCGGCATAACGCATGAATCTTTACACCCATTTTTCGGTGAAAAAAACAATAATTTCATATAAAGTGGACGTAAATAGAAAATATCTAAAAGAAAAGAAGAAAAAGGCAAATCTATGGAAACATAGAGACGCAAAGCCATGTCCTAAGGTAAAAGTTTCTTTTTTACTATGGTCGGCAGGTTACCGAATCAAAATGGGAGTCCCTCCGTTTTATTCGGGGTGGGCTCCTTTTCTGTTATTCGTCTATTTTAATGAAATAGACTTGGTTCTTTTGATATAGAGGGTGCAGGGTATCACATTTGGTGGAGAAAACATAGAAGAGCGGAGGATAAGAATGAGTACAGTTTATTACCCCTTAACACATGCGCAAAAGCGAGTATTCTACACGGAAAGATTTTATCCAGGCACAAGTATTTCTAATTTGGGTGGGTTTGCCAAGTTAAGATCGGTATCAGGTCTAAATCCTTCTTTGATCGTTGATGTGCTTCAAGCGTACATTCGTGAAACTGATTCTCTTCGTTTAAGGTTGGTGTATCAACATGAGCAGGAGGAGCCCGTTCAATATATCAAGCCATATGAAAAACAGCCGATTCGTTTGGTGAAAGGATGGAGTGAAAAGGAAGTCAGGGCGTGGGCGAACGAGGAGATTCGTGAGCCGATGGAACTGATTGACCGTTCCTTAATCGAATTTACGGTCTTTCAAATCAGTGATCAAGAGTGCTGGCTGTTCTGTAAAGCGCATCATATTGTGGCTGATGGTATTTCAATTATCTTGATGGGAAACCGAATCATTGATCTATACCATGACATGCTGCAGGGGACAGACATCTCCCCAATTGAAGACATTTCCTTCGTTGATCACATCATGAGTGAGCAAACGTATGAATCTTCTAAACGTTTTCAGAAAGACCAAGCTTTTTGGAACGAGCAATTTGCCAATATTCCAGATTTCGCTTCTTTAACACCGCATAAAGGTTACGAGATGAGTTTGCATGCGGAGAGATTTTCAGGGGATATTCCAGATGTTTTAAAGGAGAAGCTTCGAGTTTTTTGTGAAGAAGAGAAAGTCAGTATGCTTTCTATGTTTATGTCCGCTGTCTATATTTACTTGCACCGATTTAGCGGCATGGAGGATGTGGTCCTTGGAACCTTTATGGGCAATCGGACAAATGCAAAGGAAAAAAAGATGATTGGGATGTTTGTGTCGACCATTCCGATGCGCGCATCTGTGCAAGGATCCCTCACGTTTCTTGATTTCGTGAAGAAGGTCATGGCGGATCAGATGAAGATCTTGCGTCATCAAAAATATCCTTACAATGTGCTCATGAATGATTTAAGGGAAAGAGATGGATTTACAGGACGCCTGTTTGATATTTCTTTAGAGTATCAGGTCATGCAGTGGCAGAAAAAAGAGAATCTTTCGTTCATTACGGAGCCGATTTTTAGTGGAAGCGGAATGAATGATATATCGATTCATGTGAAAGACCGCTGGGATACAGATACATTGACCATTGATTTGGATTACCGTACAGATCTATTTAGTGAAGACGATATGAGTAAGCTGTTTGATCGATTGATGATTTTGCTGGAGGCGGCAGTCTCTCAGCCAGATCAGCTGATTGGGGCTCTCTCTTTACTGCCAGCAGATGAACAAAAGCAGCTGCTTCAATTATCTAAGGGAGAAGCATTTGATTTACCAGGAGCGAAACCAGTTCACCACTTATTTGATGAGGTAGCTAAAAAGTATTCAGAACGGGCAGCTGTGGTAGCGGAAAATGGAACGTTCACTTATGGAGAGCTGTATCAAAAAGCGGACAAACTGGCACGATTTTTACAGATGAAAGGTGTCTCGCGTGATGTACCAGTTGCCGTTTTAATGGAACGGACGGCAGATGCGATGGTTGCCATTTTTGGGATATTAAAAGCTGGCGGTGCATATGTACCGATCGATCCGGCATTATCTGAGGAACGCATTCAATTTATTGTAGAAGATTCTGGTGCTTCTATCGTTTTAACAGAAGAATCGTTTGTTCAGCGATATTCATCCATTGCCGAAAAAATGGTTGTCCAGCAGCATATGGAATTAGAAGATCGTCCGCTGCCTGAGCTGATCGATCAGACGACATCACAGGATTTGGCTTATCTCATTTATACATCGGGTACGACTGGAAAGCCGAAGGGAGTGATGATCGAGCATCTTCAGCTGCATCATTTGGTTCATGCCCTGCATCACGAATTGTATGAGGGGGCAAATCAGCTTCAAGTGGCGCTTCTTGCACCATTCCATTTCGATGCATCTGTTAAACAAATCTTTGCTGCTCTTTTATTTGGACATACGCTTCATATTGTGCCAAGAGAAATGACACGAAACGGTGTACAGCTAGCGGCTTATTACAAAGAACATCAAATCAAAGCAACAGATGGAACGCCAGCACATGTGCAGCTTTTACTTGCAGTGGATTTGGATGGGCTTGCACTGACTCACATGCTGATTGGGGGAGAAGCACTCCCTGCGAAAGCAGCGCAGGCACTGATTGAAGCTGTCCGTGTCAGCCAGCCCGATTTTGCCTTGTGGAATGTGTATGGTCCGACAGAAACGTGTGTGGATGCGACGGTTCACCGTCTAGATCTCAGTGAGCTGCAGAAGTCACCAGAACAGCGCTATGTGTCAATTGGAAAGCCACTGGGCAATCATCGGATTTATATTTTAAATGAACATGAACAACTACAGGTGCAGGGAGCTGTGGGAGAACTATGCATTGCGGGAATAGGAGTGGGACGGGGCTATGTGAATCAGCCTGAATTAACGGAGAAGGCATTCAGACCAGATCCATTTTTCTCTGAAGACCGGATGTATCGCACAGGTGATGTAGTGAGATGGCTTCCAGACGGCACAATTGATTACCTTGGAAGAATAGATGATCAAGTAAAAATAAGAGGTTACCGCATCGAAACAGGTGAAATTGAGGCAGTCATGGAGCAGGTAGACGGAGTCGATCGGGCTGTCGTCCTTGTCGTGGATGAACCGGACGGTGGAAAGGCTTTAAGTGCTTACTATCAAGCACGACAAGAATTTCTTTCCGTGGACACCCTGCAAGCCGCTATCAAACATCAGCTGCCAGCTTATATGATGCCGCTTTATTTCAAGCAGCTGGAGGCATTTCCACTGACAGTTAGCGGGAAAGTCGACCGGCGTGCGCTTGCTGCATTAAAAGGAGACAAGGCTGTCAGTGCTGTTTATGTAGCGCCTAGAAACGATGTAGAAACGAAGCTTGTTCGTTTGTGGGAAGACGTTCTTCATCAAGAGAACATAGGTGTGTACGACTCATTCTTTGACCTAGGCGGGCATTCACTCAAAGCGATGAAAGTTCTTACACTCGTTCAGCGGGCTTTTCAAGTGGAGGTCCCTTTATCGGTTTTATTTGAACAGCAAACAATTGCAGCACTTGCTGGTTATATTGAACAAGCGGAAAAGTCTTCACAAGTGGTCATACCGAAAGCACCGACTGCCGCCGATTATCCACTGTCACCAGCGCAGCAGCGTGTTTATATGGTGACTCAGCTGGAGCAGAGCATCGCCTATCATATGCCTGCCGTTGTGAAATTAAGAGGAACGCTGCAACGAGAGAAGTTGGAGGGAGCTTTTGAAAAACTGATCGCACGTCATGATATGCTGCGCACTTCTTTTCATACAGTCAAAGGAGTCCCTCGTCAGCGGGTAGCTTCATCCGTTCCATTTCAAATAGAACAGGTGACAGGCAGCACGATGGAAGAGAACATGCGTCAATTTGTCCGACCTTTTTATCTTGAGCAGGCTCCGCTTTTGCGTGTTGGGCTACAGTCTTTACATGATCAGGAGCATCTTCTCTATTTCGATATGCATCATCTGATTTCAGATGGTCTTTCAATTGATTTGATGCTGCGTGAGTTGTCTGACGCATATGAGGGATTAGTGAAAGCGCCATTGAAGCTTCAATATCAAGATTATGCTGTTTGGCAAGAACAACAGGCAGAGCAAGGCGGTCAAATAGATGAAGCATTCTGGCTGAAAGAATTTTCAGGAGATATCCCTGCTTTGCAGCTGCTAACGGATTATCAGCGTCCGGCTGTCCAGTCTTTCGCTGGAGATCGCGTTCTCAGAAACATCGATGAGACGTTAACAGGCCGTTTGCAGGAGCTTGCAGCGAATCATCATACGACGCTGTATACCGTGTTGCTTTCTGCTTACTATACATTGCTTGCGAAATACACAGGTCAAAAGGAGTTTGTGGTGGGGACGCCAACAGCAGGCCGGGTGCATGCAGATTTGAATGACATGATCGGCATGTTTGTCCAAACACTTGCTTTACGTTCAGAGGTAGATCCGAACGGTTCAATGACACAGTTGATTGAGCAAGTAAAGGAAAAGACGATGAGGGCGTTTGAGCATCAGCAATATCCATTCGAGCGGCTGCTTGAAAAGCTAAATGTGCAAAGAGATTTTAGCCGCCATCCATTGTTTGATACGGTCTTTACTCTGACGCCAGATCATTCAACAACCCAGCATATTGGAGAGATGAAAGTCGAAGTCGAGGAAACCAATTTCCATATTGCGAAGTTTGATCTCACACTTCAAGCGACGGAGTCAAGTCATGGTCTTTCCATTGTTCTCGATTACAGTACGGCGTTATTTAAACGAAGTACTGCCGAGCAGATGCTCAAGCATTATGTTTATCTTCTGGAGCAGATGGTCGAAGTGCCGGAGCAAGCGATTCAATCATACCGCTTACTGTCTGAACAAGAGGCAGCGGCTCAATTGAAGATGTGGAACCCGTTACCTACGCCTTATCCTGCGGAAGAAACCATTGTGACGCAATTTGAATCACAAGTACAGCAGCATGGTCACCAGCCTGCTTTGCAATATAAAGATGAGGTTCTTTCTTATCAAGAGCTGAATCGCAGAGTGAACCAGCTAGCTCATTATTTACACGAACATGGTTTTGAAAAAGGGATGAAAGCGGCTTTATTCTTTGAACGTTCCAATGAGATGGCGCTGTCGGTTTTAGCTGTGCTAAAGGCTGGCGGTGTCTATGTGCCAATTGATCCTGACTTCCCTGATGAGCGCATCAAGCACTTTTTGACAGATAGTGGTGCACAGTTTGTCCTGACCCATCAGGTGCTGCGTCATCGTTCTGTGCTTACTGCGTTTGAAGGGAAAATCATAGAAACAGAAGATCAAGCCGTTGATCAGCAGTCAGAGAGCAATCCAGTTGTATGTGTTTCGCCTTTGGACTTGGCGAATTTGACCTACACATCTGGTACGACAGGCAAACCTAAAGGGAACATGGTGACGCATCGGAACATTTTGAGAACAGTGAAGCAGTCGAATTATCTCACCATTCATCATGAAGACACGGTGATGAGCCTTTCAAACTATGTATTCGATGCATTTATGTTTGATGTGTTTGGTGCTTTATTGAACGGAGCGAAACTCATTGTTTTGCCAAAGGATCAGATTTTAAATATGAATGAGCTTTCTGGCGCGATTGAGAAGGAAAAAGTCAGTATTTTAATGATCACGACCGCTCTATTTCACTTACTGATTGATATGAAAAAAGGCAGCCTGAAAAACGTCAGAAAAGTGCTGTTTGGCGGGGAACGTGCTTCTGTGCCGCATGTTGTGGCAGCGCTTGAAACGGTTGGAGAAGACAAACTTATTCATATGTATGGACCTTCTGAAAGCACGATTTTCACAACGTATTATCCGGTGAATCACATTGAAGAACAAGCACTGTCGATTCCGATCGGAAAGCCGGTGAGTCAAACGGCTGTTTATATTGTCGATGAGTTTGGACATGTGCAGCCGCCGGGAGTAGCTGGAGAGCTTTGTGTTGCAGGTGACGGACTGGTCAAGGGGTATTATCAACAGCCAGAACTAACGAGCGAAAAGTTTGTTGAAAATCCTTTCCGATCTGGTGAAGTCATGTACAAAACGGGCGATCTCGCACGATGGCTGTCAAATGGAGATATTGAATTCATTGGGCGAATAGATCACCAAGTCAAGATTCGAGGTCAGCGTATCGAGCTTGGCGAAATTGAACACCAGCTATTGCAGCATCCGCAAGTGAAGGAAGCCGTTGTCATTGCGATATCAAATGATACATTGTGTGCATATTTCACAGCAGAAGGTGCTGTTCCGCTGTCGGATTTACGTGAGCAAGCAGGACGAGAACTCCCTGTTTATATGATGCCAGCTTTCTTCATGCAATTAGACGAGCTACCACTAACGGGGAATGGCAAGGTAGACAGACGGGCATTACCTGTACCTGATGTAAGTGAGCAGGCGGCAAATGAATACGTCCCTCCTCAATCAGATACAGAGCGTATATTGGCACACATTTGGGAGGAAGTTCTTGAAGTGCCGAAAATCGGCAGACATGATCATTTCTTTGAATGCGGTGGTCATTCACTGCGCGGCATGAAAATGCTGAACAGGCTCTATGAAGAGATGCATGTGGAATGTCCTTTGAAAACATTATTTGAATCACCCACTTTAGAGGCGTTTGCGCATGCGGTGGATCAAACAGATCGAACTGAAATCAGACGAGTGGAAAAAGCGGAAGAAGCGGCTTTTTATCCTGTGACATCTGCTCAGAAAAGATTGTTTGTTCTGCAAAAAATGACAGATGCCGAGCAGAGCTATCATATGCCAGCTGCTTTAAAGCTTGAAGGTGTATTTGATGAAAAACGATTTAAAAAAGCCATTGACCAGCTTGTTCATCGTCATGAAGCATTCCGTACGAGCTTTGACTTCGTTCAGGGTGAACCTGTTCAGCGAATTGAAGCGAATGTCTCTGTGAACATTGAAAACATCGAAGGGGATGGCCGAGACATTCAGCAATTAATGAATGATTTTATCCGTCCATTTGATGTAGGAAAAGCGCCGCTGCTCAGAGTGGGGCTTGTGTCTGAATCTTCGACTGTTCATTATTTGTTGATTGATATGCACCACATCATTTCAGATGGTGCGTCTGTCGGTATTTTAATTGATGAGCTATCGATCTTGTATCGAGGAGACGAACTTGATGAATTACCTATTCAATATAAGGATTATGCGGTTTGGTCAACAAGTGAAAAATTTCTTGCACAAAAAGAGGCTGAAGCGGCGTTTTGGTTGGAACAATTACAAGGAGAACTGCCTGTTTTGGCGCTGCCTGAGGATCTTCCGAGACCAAAGGTTCAGACGTTTGAAGGGGACCGCGTCGAATTCTCTATAGACGGTGCGCTTAAAGCGCAATTGGATGAGTTGGTTAGATCACTCAACAGTACAACGTATACAGTGCTGCTTGCTTGCTACAGTACGCTTTTAAGCAAGCTTTCGAGACAAGAAGACATCATGATCGGTTCTCCAGTGGTGGGCAGAACCCATCCTGATATTCAATCAGTCATCGGCATGTTTGTGAATACGCTGGCACTCAGAACAAAACCAGAAGGACATCAGACATTTTCTCAATTTGCGTCAACAGTTCATGAGCTTGTGTTAGCGGCAAATGAACACCAGCTTTACCCATTTGAAGAATTGGTGGACCAAGTACAAACGGTTCGCGACACAAGCCGTCATCCAATCTTTGATGTGGTGTTCTCGATGGAAAATGCAGATATTCGTAACCTGTCGATGGATGGACTTGATATTATTCCACAGCCGTTCAATGAGAACATAGCAAAATTTGACTTAACCTTAACTGGAAACGAATCTGACGATCAAATCGAGCTTGTGTTTGATTATAATTCTTCTATCTTTGAACGGTCGTCGATTGAGAAGTGGAAGGAGTATTTCCTTTACTTGATCGAACAAATGGTGTCAGCACCAGATCAATTATTAGATCAGATGCAATTATTATCACCAGCGCAGCAGCAAAAACTGCTTGATGAATGGTCGGGCCCTTATCTAAATGTCCCGACAGATCAAACGGTTCATGCATTGATTGAGGCGAAGTCACAGGAAGTACCTGATCAAAAAGCCGTAACTTTCTGCGGCACAAGCTGGACGTATGAAGAACTGAACAACCGGGCGAATACAGTCGCCGCAAGACTTATGTCCAGCGGCACAAAACTGGGAGACCGCATCGGCATTCTCACACGTCCATCGCTCGAGATGACAGCCGCTGTTCTCGGAGTTCTCAAGGCAGGTGCGGCATTTGTGCCGATTGATGCCGATTATCCAGCGCAGCGCATTGCTTATATGCTTGAAGATGGCAGGGCAAAGGTCCTTCTGATTCAGAAAGGGCTCACTGCACCACCTTCTTTCACAGGTCATACCCTCTTTATAGAAGAGGCAGTAGAAGGAGAAGCACACGAGATTCAGGTTCCTATCAAACCAACGGATCTCGCCTATATGATTTACACATCTGGAACGACTGGACAGCCGAAGGGTGTCATGGTCGAGCACCAGTCCCTTGTCAATCTTGCTTTTTGGCACAATGATGCTTTCCAGGTGACGAAACAAGACCGAACCGCCAAATATGCCGGCTTTGGCTTTGATGCCTCCATTTGGGAGATGTTCCCGACGTGGATGGCCGGCGCAGAGCTCCATATCATCGACGAAGCGATTCGCCTCGATATGATCAAGCTCAATTCGTATTTTAATCACGAAGGCATCACCATTGCGTTCCTGCCAACACAGCTATGTGAGCAGTTTATGTCGATGGACAATCATTCTCTCCGTTACTTACTGACAGGCGGGGACAAGCTAAAACAGGTGAAGCCCGTTCCATACAAACTCGTGAATAACTACGGCCCAACAGAAAATACGGTCGTGGCGACAAGCGGGATCATTGATCCAGATCAAGGCACGCTTCCTATCGGAACAGCGATTGCCAATACTCGTTTTTACATTATGGGTTCGTTATATGACCTCTCGCCGCAAGGCGTACCGGGTGAGCTCGTGATTGCGGGGAAAGGACTGGCAAGAGGCTACTGGAATCTCCCAGAGGAAACGGACAAACGGTTTGTCCCAGATCCGTTTTATCCTGGAGAGCGCATGTATCGTACAGGCGACTTGGTGAAATGGACAGAGGATGGCGAGCTGATCTACCTCGGTAGAAAAGACCATCAAGTGAACATCCGCGGATTCCGGATTGAGCTGTCAGAAATTGAAGCGCAGCTCCTTGCGCTGAATGAAGTGAAAGAAGCCGTCGTGACAACGGTCAAAGACGCAAGTGATCAAGACGCTCTTGTCGCTTACGCCATCACAGATAAAGAAACGGATACGTTGAAAGAAAGCTTAAAGCGCACCTTGCCTGACTATATGGTGCCATCATGGATCATCAAGCTAGACCAACTGCCGATGACGGCAAATGGCAAAGTGGATCTCAAAGCACTGCCAGCACCTGATATGGAAGCGAATCAAACAGCATACGAAGCGCCAAGAGATGAAGTGGAAGCACTGCTTTGCGGCATTTGGGAAGATGTGCTTGGCGTCAGCCAAGTTGGTATTCACGACCATTTCTTCTTCCTTGGCGGAGATTCGATTAAAGGCATCCAAATGGCAAGCAGACTCACGCAAGAAGGCTGGAAGCTCGATATGAAACTGCTTTTCCAATATCCAACGATTGCGGAGCTCCGCCCATATATAGAAGAAGCGGACCTTCTCACAGCCGATCAATCACCTGTCGAAGGGGAAGTCATTTTAACACCAATTCAGCGCTGGTTCTTTGAACGGAACTTCAGCAGCCAACATCATTGGAATCAGTCCGTTATGCTCCATGCGGCAAATGGTTTGGATGAAGTGCTTGTCAAACAAGTGCTCGAGCAGATGATGACCCATCATGATGCTTTGCGATTGGTTTATCCGATAGAAGAAGGACGCATCATCCAGCGTCATCGTGGAGTAGATGAAAATGATGTAGCGGTGAACGTGATAGAAATACAAGGAGAACGATCACAGCAAATCCAGCAGGTAGAAAAGCTAGCAAATGAAGTGCAGGCGAGTATTTCTTTAACAGAGGGACCATTAGTCAAACCTGCGATTTTCCGTACGGATCATGGAGATCACTTATTGCTCGTTGTACATCACCTTATCATTGATGGTGTGTCATGGCGTATTTTCCTTGAAGACTTCATGGCTCTTTATGAGCAGGCGAAGCGCGGGGAGGAGCTGACACTTCCTGAAAAAACACATTCATTCCAAGCATATGCCCAGAAGTTGACGGAATACGCAGTGTCAGATGAGCTGCTGGCAGAAAGGGACTATTGGAAAAAGGTACTTGGGCATTTAACTGCACCTCTGCAAAAGGATCATGTCACAGAGGATCAAAGAATGCTGCATACAAAAACCATTCGCTTTGCGCTGTCTGAGGAAGAAACACGCAGCCTACTGACAGAAGTACATGAGGCGTACCACACGGAAATCAACGACATTTTGCTAACCGCTTTAGGATTGACCCTGAAAGAGTGGACAGAAGAAGACAGACACTTTATTCACCTTGAAGGACATGGAAGGGAAGACATCCTTCCGGCGGTCAATGTGTCGCGGACCATCGGCTGGTTTACGAGCATGTATCCTGTGCTGCTTGATTTGTCGCATGCGGAGGATCTTTCGTATCAAATCAAGCTTTTGAAAGAAGAGCTCAGACACATTCCGAACAAGGGAATCGGCTATGGCGTTTTAAAATACTTAACGCCTGACAAAATGAAGGGCGGTCTCGCATTTGATGTCACGCCAGATATCAGCTTTAACTATCTTGGTCAGTTTGATGAACAGATTGGCGGGGGTGAACTAAGTCGATCCAGTTGGCAGGCAGGTCAATCATTAAGTCCAGAATCAGAGAAACCTCATGCATTAGATATTGTTGGTTTCGTAGAACAGGGCATGTTCCATATGACGATGTCCTATCACCAGCTTGAATTCGAAGAGCAAACGATTGAACAGTTCAAGGACCTTTTAGAAAAGAACGTGAAGGCACTCATCTCACATTGTGTATCACAAGATGAAGCGCAAATTACGCCTAGTGATGTAGGAGACGATGACCTGACCATGGATGAACTTGAAAAGCTAATGGATATATTTTAAGCAAACGAAGAGGTGGACTATGAGCAAACAGAAGATTCAAAAGGTATATCCTTTAACACCAATGCAAGAAGGTATGTTATATCATGCCATGCTAGACCCTAATTCGTCCTCTTATTTCACACAGCTGGAGCTTGGAATAAGAGGGGAGTTTGATCTCGATCTTTTTGAAAAAAGTCTCAATGAGCTCATCGGCACATATGACATTCTCCGTACAGCCTTTGTCTATCAGCAATTACAGAAGCCGCGTCAGGTTGTACTGGCAGAGCGCAATCTAGATGTGTATAGAGAGAATCTATCTCACCTGAATCATCAGGAACAGCAAAAGGTACTAGATCAATATAAAAAGCAAGTGAGAAAGCAAGGCTTCCATTTAACGAATGATTTGTTATTGAAGGTCGCTGTTTTTCAACTGAATGAAACAAACTGGCATCTCATTTGGAGCAACCATCACATCATCATGGATGGTTGGTCCATGGGAGTTTTGATGAAAAAATTGTTTCATTACTACGAATCTTATCGGAACGGCAAAACGCCGGATCGCTCACAAGGAAAACCTTATGCAGATTATATTCAGTGGCTTGGCAAGCAAAATCAACAAGCAGCGGAAGGCTATTGGAAGGATCGCTTAGATGGTGCGATTCAGCATCAAGGGCTTTTGCAGCAAAAAGAAGCGAACGGACAATATGACCATCAGGAATGGACGTTCACATGGGATGCTGAAATGGTCAGCACCATTCAAGAGATCGCAAGGAATTGCCAAGTGACAGCACCGAATCTATTCCAGGCTGTTTGGTCGGTTCTTTTAGGCACTTACCATGCGGCACATGATGTCACTTTCGGAACAGTCGTATCTGGCAGGCCGCCAAGTGTGGCTGGGATAGAACAGATGGCAGGGCTTTTTATCAATACAATACCGGTCAGGGTAGAAATGAATCAGGAAGACACTTTCAAACAGCTGTTTCAAAAAGTTCAGCAGCATGCGCTGGAAGCGGAAAACTATGATTTTATGCCGCTTTATGACATTCAGCAACAGACAGCTGCAGGAGGACAACTCTTCGATCACTTGGTCGGGTTTGAGAACTATCCTTTAGATCAAGAGCTATCTGGTGACACTATGTCGGAACGTCTAGGGTTTTCCATTGATGTAAAAGACGGATTTGAACAAACGAATTTCGATCTAAATGTCCTCGTATATCCAGGTGAAACATGGACATTGAAAATCAAATACAATGCGGTGGCTTTTGAAGAAGAGGTCATTGAAAAAATATCGAAACACCTGACCAACCTCATGAAGCAGATCATCGAGAATCCGGAAGTTCGCCTTCATGACGTGACGTGTATCACCGAAGAAGAAAAACAGCAGATTGAAGCATGGAACAAGACAGAACGAGATTATCCAAAGCATCTGTCTATTCCTGAGCTTCTTAAAGAACGCATTCAAACGCAGCCAGACCATCTGGCGTTAGTCGAAGGAGAGCGGGCATTCACCTATGAAGAACTCGGCCAAGAAATCCATCGTGTTGCGGGATATTTGATTGATAGCGGAGTGAAACAAGAAGATGCCGTCGCAGTGTATATGAATCGATCTGCTGAAGCAGTGATCGCCATTTTAGCGATTCTTCAAGCAGGGGCTGCTTATGTACCAATTGATCCAGCCCAGCCAGAGGAGAGAATCCGCTTTATGCTTGAAGACAGCGGCGCATCCGTTTTGCTCTATGCGGACAGCCAGCCGCCAGTTCATGAAAGTATCCAAGCCGTTCGTGTGTCGGACATATCGAATCATTCCAACGGACCATTCGAAGTCGAGACCTCTCCTTCGCAATTGGCGTATATCATGTACACATCGGGGTCAACCGGCCAGCCAAAAGGTGTTCAAATTGAGCATCAACATATTGTCAGATTGGCATGTTCTCAGGAGACGCTGGGCTTGAACAAGTCGGATCGTATGGCACATACAGGAGCAGTCAGCTTTGATGCCATTACTTTTGAAATTTTCACCACACTGCTGAACGGTGCAACGCTTTATCCTGTTGACCGTGACACGTTATTGGACATCAACCGGTTTGAACGCTTTCTCCAAACGAATCAAATCTCGGCGCTCTTTTTAACAACTGGTTTGTTTAATCAACTCGCTCAGCAGCGGCCGCATATGTTTAAAGGACTGTCCAAATTGATCACAGGCGGTGATGTGATCAATGTGAAAAGTGCAGAGCTTGTGAAGAAGAACCATCCATCACTTGTCTTACTGAATGCCTATGGCCCAACAGAAAACACCACCATCTCGACCATTTATGAGGTGAGAGGGGATGAAACGGGCACGATTCCAATTGGTCAGCCGATCAATCATTCGTCCGCTTACATTTTAGATGACAATCAAAGACTTCAGCCAATTGGCGCGCCAGGAGAGCTGTATGTTGGCGGAGACGGTGTCTCAAGAGGATATCTCCATCGTCCAGAATTAACAAAGCAAGCATTTATCGCTGATCCTTTCAAGGCAGAAGGGCGTTTGTATCGAACAGGAGATTTGGCTAGGTACGGTTCAAATGGTCAAATCGAATTCCTCGGACGGACAGATGATCAAGTGAAAATCCGTGGTTTCCGTATTGAGCTCGGTGAAATTGAAACGATTCTTCAACAAGAGACGGGGATCGATGATGCGGTTGTGCTTATCCATGAGTCTCCTTCAGAAGAAAAAGAAATGACCGCTTACTATACGGGAACGATCACGGAAGAAGAAGTGCGGGCTCTATTTAATCAAGCACTGCCAGCATATATGGTACCTCATCACGTCATGAAGCTAGATGCTTTTCCGCTTACCACAAACGGAAAGGTCGATCGAAAAGCTTTACCAACGCCTGACGAAGCTGATCGTGAAAAAATCAGGATCATTCCACCTGAAACCGAGACGGAAAAGGCGCTTGCTCAAATTTGGGAGGAACTGCTTGGGAAAACGGTGGGAATAGATGAGCATTTCTTCATGACTGGCGGACATTCACTCAAAGCAATGATGATGTCAGCCAAAATCCAAGAAGTGTTCCAAAAGGAAGTTCCGATTCAAGTGATATTCGAAAAGCCAACGGTTCGATCGCTTGCGTCATACATTGACCAGGACGGTCAAGAAGAACAAGGACATCCGATCTTACCCGCAGCGAAGGCGGAGAACTATCCAGTGTCACCAGCTCAGCGGCGCTTATACATTTTACAAACACTTGAACCTAAGAGTACGAACTATCATATTCCAATCGTCTTAACGCTTGAGGGTACGCTCGATCATCAGCGGCTCATCTCAGCATTTGATGAGTTGATTCAAACGCATGAAATCTTAAGAACGAGTTTTCATATGAAAGGCGAGAACATCGTCCAAAGGGTACATGAACGAGCGGCATTTGACCTCCCCATCCATGATGTAAAGGAAGAAGAGGCCGAGGCATTTCTTGCTGAACGTCAGGCGCCATTTGATTTGACATCCGCTCCCCTCCTGCGGGCACAGCTGCTCAAAGTGAGTGACGACCGTCATCTTTTAGTTCTGGAAGCACATCACCTGATTACCGATGGCAGCTCCATGAAGACGTTCATTCAGGATTTGGCGAAAGCCTATGATGGAGAGGCACTTGCAGAAAGAGCCATTCATTATAAAGATTACGCTGTCTGGCAGTTAAGTGAAGAAGAAACAGAGAAACAGCGTGTGCATGAAGCGTATTGGCTGAAGCAATTCCAAGGAGATGTACCGGTTTTAGATTTGCCGACAGACTTTCCGCGTCCAGTGGAACGTGATTTTTCTGGAGAACGAGTGATGTTTGGCTGTGATCAAGCGACAACTCAGCGTATTCATGAGCTGCTCAAGAAAACAGATACGACGCTGTACATGTTCTTGTTATCTGCATTTCAAGTGCTGCTCGCATCCTACAGCGGACAGGAAGATATCATTGTCGGATCTCCTGTTGCGGGACGAACACATCCAGATATTCAGGACATGCCGGGGATGTTCATCAATACCATTGCGATGCGCGGGAAACCGGAACAAAAAAAGTCATTTTTACAGCTGCTTGAAGAAATAAAAGAAACGAGTGTAGATGCTTTTGCACATCAAAGCTATCCGCTCGAAGAGTTAATCGCGCGTCTACCGCTTGATCGTGATACAACCCGAAGCCCGCTCTTTAGTGTTTCGTTTAATATGCAGAACATGGATGTTCCTGCACTAAAGCTCGGCGATCTGAACATTTCGCCTTATGCAATGCAACACCGATCCGTCAAATTTGATCTGTCTCTAGAAGCATTTGAACGTGAGGGAGAAATAAAACTAAGCCTAGACTATGCAACGGCATTATTTAAAGAGGAAACCATCCGCCGGTTCGGAACACATCTTCTTGCGATTATTCGTGAGGCGGTCCAGCATCCGAATGAACAAATTGGCTTGTTCAACCTCTTGGATCAGCATGAGCAAATGGAGCGGCTGGAGAAAAGGGATGGAGAACAAACAGGTCAACATGAGCCGTACCATGTGCAATTTTCACGTCAAGCCATGGAAACGCCTGATGCCATTGCGGTGATGGATGGTGAAAGGAAGCTGACCTACCGTGAACTAGATCACATGTCCAATGCTCTTTGCAGTGAGCTGAAGATGCAAGGCGTAGAGAAAGAAAGCGCAGTCGCACTTATTCTTGATCGCTCTGTCTATGTCATTGTCTCGATGCTAGGTGTAATGAAAGCAGGCGGTGCATTTGTCCCAATTGATCCAGCTTTTCCTGCGGAACGTATTCGTTACACATTAAAAGATTCAGGGGCAAAAGTCATCGTGGCAAATGAGTCTCTTGGCGATTCGTATCAGCATCTCAAGTCGATTCAGGTCGTACATGTGGAGAAAGCCGTCCAACGAAACGATTCTCTAGACCTGCCAGACGTATCGGTTGATCAACTGGCTTATGTGATTTACACATCTGGAACAACAGGGAAGCCTAAGGGTGTACAGCTCACGCATCGTAATCTATCACACTACGTCAATTGGTTGACACATGAAGTGACTTTACAAGAATGCGATCGAACGGCACTCCTGTCTTCTTATGCATACGACCTTGGTTACACAAGCATTTTCCCGGTTCTAAAAGCAGGCGGGACACTCTATATTCCTCATGAAGACGTGTATACAGACCCTGTACGTCTCATGCGTTTTATTGATGAACAAGAGCTGACTTATATCAAAATGACACCATCCTTATTTCATATGATGGCAGATTCGAAGGGTCATACATTTGACGCTTTACGGCTTGTGGTATTGGGAGGAGAACCGATTGTCTCTGAAGATGTTGAGACATTTATGAAGCAGCATCCATGCGTGGCAGTGATGAACCATTACGGTCCGACAGAAACAACGATTGGTACAGTGAGCAAGCTAATGACACCGCATGAGCTGGACGCTTTAAAGGAGCGTTCTATCATTGGAAAGCCTATTGCTCATACAAGAGCGCTCGTATGCAATCGCGAGCAGCGCCTTGTCCCTTATGGCGCACCGGGTGAGCTCTACATTTCAGGTGATGGTGTTTCAAGAGGTTATTTGAATCAGCCTGAATTAACAGCAGAGCGTTTTCTTGAAAATCCTTATTTCCCTCAAGAGCGGATGTATCGAACGGGAGATTTGGTCAGACAGCATGCAAATGGGGAGATTGAATTCCTTGGAAGAGTAGATGATCAAGTGAAAATTCGCGGTTATCGAATTGAGAAACAAGAAATTGAGCATGCCGCACGTGCCCTTTCTTCCATTCAAAAAGTATATGTCAAAGTGATCACCACAACTCGTTTACCGGAGCTGGCGTTATATTATACAGCACCTGATCACATTGGAACGCTGACATTTAGAGAAAAGCTTTCAGAGACACTACCGGATTACATGATTCCTACTTATTTTGTCAAAGTGGATCATATGCCGCTGACACAAAACGGAAAAGTAGATGCAAAATCTCTGCCGCTTCCTCATGAGGCACATATGAACCGCACGGCACATGCAGCACCAGAAACGGCGCTTGAGCAGACGCTTTGTGATATGTGGTCAGATGTTCTTGAGATTGAAAAAGTCGGCATTGATGACCATTTCTTTGAATTAGGCGGGCATTCTCTGAAAGGCATGGTGCTTATTTCGAAAATGCAAGCCAAACTGAATCAGCATGTTCCACTCAAGGTTCTTTTTGAAAAGCCAACGATACGTGCGATAGCTGCCTATTTGGAAGAAGCTGATGCTTCGCTCGTCACATCCATTCAGCCAGCGGAAAAGCAAGATTTCTATCCAGTCTCTTCCGCACAAAAGCGAATGTACGTATTACAGCAGTTGCATCCAGAATCTGTCACCTACCATATGCCAGCCGTTTTCATGATGGAAGGAAACCTTAATCTGAAGCAGCTAGAAGGAGCGATTCAAGCTTTAATTGATAGACATGAGTCATTGCGGACAGCCTTTGTTGAAATTGATGGCAGTCCCGTCCAAAAAATCTATCGCCGTGTGCCGTTTACGTTACAGATGGTTGAAGTAGAAAGCGATCAGGTACAATCCGTCGTAGACAACTTCATGACACCATTCTCATTACATCAAGCACCTCTAATGAGAGCGAAAGTGGCAAAGCTGTCTGATGACAAATATGTGTTCATGATGGATATGCACCATATCATCGCAGACGGAGTGACACGCAGTCTACTTATTCAAGAATTAGCGGAGTTGTATGAGCATAAGACGTTACCGCCAGTTCAGTTGCACTACAAGGATTATGCGGTATGGCAGCAAGAGGAAGAGCAGCAAGCAGCACTTGAAAAACAGCGGCAGTATTGGCTGGAGCAATATGCACAGCCGCCAGAAGACTTAGCACTTCCGCTTGATTTCCCGCGGCCTAGCGTGCAGTCATTTGCAGGAGACCGGGTTGATAGATGGCTGTCTGCTGAGAAGGCGAAGCATATCAAAGCGTTCATGGCTGAAAAAGGTGTGAGCTTGAACATGGTGATGCAAACGGCCTTTGCCATTCTCCTTCATAAATTGACTGGGCAGCATGACATCGTCATAGGGGCTGTAACGGCTGGACGTACACATGCGTCAATCGAACGGATTCCGGGCATGTTTGTGAATACACTGGCCCTTCGACATGACGTTCAGTTAGAAGAAACTGCAGAGCATCTGCTAGAAAAAATAAGAGATCACAATCTATCAGCTTATGAACATCAAGGATTCCCATTTGAGGATTTGGTCGCACAGTTAGACCTTCCGAAAGACACGAGCCGCAACCCGTTGTTTAGTGTCATGATGACAACGGATGAGCGTGATCTGACGTTACCGGAATTGAATGGACTTACGCTTTCGCACAAACAGCAAGAAGCCGTTCAGGCAAAATTTGATTTAACGCTCGGTGTCTTTGAGGAACAAGATCAAGTGGGCTTGCGCTTTGAATATGCAGCGGCACTATTTAAAAAGAGTACCATTCAGCGATGGAGTCAATATTTTGAGCGAATCATAGGCGAAATGCTTGCGAAATTGAATCAGTCGATCTCGACCATCTCCATCTTAACAAAAGAAGAAGAGCGACATCTGCTTGATGATTGGTCAGGACCTGTCCTAAATGTCCCGACAGATCAAACGGTTCATGCATTGATTGAGGCGAAGTCACAGGAAGTACCTGATCAAAAAGCCGCAACTTTCTGCGGCACAAGCTGGACGTATGAAGAACTGAACAACCGGGCGAATACAGTCGTCGCAAGACTTATGTCCAGCGGCACAAAACCGGGAGACCGCATCGGCATTCTCACACGTCCATCGCTTGAGATGACAGCCGCTGTTCTCGGAGTTCTCAAGGCAGGTGCGGCATTTGTGCCGATTGATGCCGATTATCCAGCGCAGCGCATTGCCTACATGCTGGAAGATTGCGGGGCAGAGGTCCTTCTGATTCAGAAAGGGCTCACTGCACCACCTTCTTTCACAGGTCAAACCCTCTTCATAGAAGAGGCAGTAGAAGGAGAAGCACACGAGATTCAGGTTCCTATCAAACCAACGGATCTCGCCTATATGATTTACACATCTGGAACGACTGGACAGCCGAAGGGTGTCATGGTCGAGCACCAGTCCCTTGTCAATCTTGCTTTTTGGCACAATGATGCTTTCCAGGTGACGAAACAAGACCGAACCGCCAAATATGCCGGCTTTGGCTTTGATGCCTCCATTTGGGAGATGTTCCCGACGTGGATGGCCGGCGCAGAGCTCCATATCATCGACGAAGCGATTCGCCTCGATATGATCAAGCTCAATTCGTATTTTAATCACGAAGGCATCACCATTGCGTTCCTGCCAACACAGCTATGTGAGCAGTTTATGTCGATGGACAATCATTCTCTCCGTTACTTACTGACAGGCGGGGACAAGCTAAAACAGGTGAAGCCCGTTCCATACAAACTCGTGAATAACTACGGCCCAACAGAAAATACGGTCGTGGCGACAAGCGGGATCATTGATCCAGATCAAGGCACGCTTCCTATCGGAACAGCGATTGCCAATACTCGTTTTTACATTATGGGTTCGTTATATGACCTCTCGCCGCAAGGCGTACCGGGTGAGCTCGTGATTGCGGGGAAAGGACTGGCAAGAGGCTACTGGAATCTCCCAGAGGAAACGGACAAACGGTTTGTCCCAGATCCGTTTTATCCTGGAGAGCGCATGTATCGTACAGGCGACTTGGTGAAATGGACAGAGGATGGCGAGCTGATCTACCTCGGTAGAAAAGACCATCAAGTGAACATCCGCGGATTCCGGATTGAGCTGTCAGAAATTGAAGCGCAGCTCCTTGCGCTGAATGAAGTGAAAGAAGCCGTCGTGACAACGGTCAAAGACGCAAGTGATCAAGACGCTCTTGTCGCTTACGCCATCACAGATAAAGAAACGGATACGTTGAAAGAAAGCTTAAAGCGCACCTTGCCTGACTATATGGTGCCATCATGGATCATCAAGCTAGACCAACTGCCGATGACGGCAAATGGCAAAGTGGATCTCAAAGCACTGCCAGCACCTGATATGGAAGCGAATCAAACAGCATACGAAGCGCCAAGAGATGAAGTGGAAGCACTGCTTTGCGGCATTTGGGAAGATGTGCTTGGCGTCAGCCAAGTTGGTATTCACGACCATTTCTTCTTCCTTGGCGGAGATTCGATTAAAGGCATCCAAATGGCAAGCAGACTCACGCAAGAAGGCTGGAAGCTCGATATGAAACTGCTTTTCCAATATCCAACGATTGCGGAGCTTCGCCCATATATCGAAGAAGCGGATATTCTCACAGCTGATCAATCACCTGTGGAAGGGGAAGTCATTTTAACACCGATTCAGCGCTGGTTCTTTGAACGGAACTTTGATCACCAGCACCACTGGAATCTCTCAATGATGCTTCATGCGCCAAAAGGGTTTGACTTGGCTGTCACAGAACAAGTTCTGCAAAGACTGCTCTCACATCATGATGCACTGCGCATGGTGTTCAGACAGGAGCATGATGACATTCTGCAATACAATCAGCGGGAGCTGACAGAACCATTTTCAATTATTTCTTGTGATGTTTCAAAAGCGCAAGATGTGAAACAGGCGATTTCCACATACGCCAATGAGTATCAGCGTCAACTGAATCTTGAAAAAGGTCCATTGATGAAAGTGATTTGTTTCCATACAGAAAACGGTGATCACTTACTCATCATCACACATCATCTTGTGATTGACGGCGTTTCTTGCCGGATTTTACTAGAAGACTTTATGTCTCTTTATCATCAGGCAGAAAAAGGAGAAACGATGGTTCTGCCGCCAAAAACGCACTCTTTCAAAGAATGGGCAGAAGCGGTTGAACGATACGCGCAGTCACAGCTGCTAAAAAACCAGAAGGAGTATTGGGCAGCGATTGAAAATAGACCGTTTACGACTTTACCTGTTGACCATGAAGTAAAAGAAAGAAAAGTCGCGGATACGAAAGCGGTCAAAATGCAGCTGACAGAAGCAGAAACCGAGCATCTGTTAACGAATATCCATCTTCCGTACACAACAGAAATGAATGATATTCTTCTATGTGCGCTCGGGCTGGCCGTTCAGGAATGGACAGGACAATCTCATGTACATGTACAGCTTGAAGGTCATGGAAGAGAGGACATTTTATCAGGATTAGATATATCCCGCACAGTTGGCTGGTTTACGAGCATGTATCCAGTCGTTCTTGAAGCGAAACCGAATCAGACCATTGCAGACGCTATCAAAGGAACGAAAGAGATGCTGCGGCGTGTACCGAATAAAGGGATTGGTTACGGAATTTTAAGATACATGACACCATCCGAACCGTCAGTCAAACACGTGCAGCCTGAAATCAGCTTGAACTATCTCGGGCAGATAGATCAGGAAGTGACGACAGAACTCTTTGGACCTTCAACCTATGATATGGGCCGTCAAGCAAGCCCTGAATCAGAAGCTGTTTATAAGCTGAACCTCAGCGGTCTTGTTCAGCACAATCAATTCATTCTGTCGTGCTCATATTGTGCAAGTGAATATGAAGAACAAACGATACAGCAGTTCATCGCATTGTTGAAGGAGAAAATCAGATCCATCATCACTCATTGCTTAGCGCATCAAGAGCGAGAATTTACGCCAAGTGACTTCTCGGCTGCAGACCTTGAAATGGATGAAATGGACGATATCTTTGACATGCTCGAGGAGAAATTGACGTAACACCACTAGATCAGTCATGAAAAAGGAAAGGAGGAATGAAATAGATGAGTCAATTTAAAAGGGATCAAGTTCAAGATATGTACTATCTGTCACCGATGCAAGAAGGAATGCTGTTTCATACCCTCCATCATCAAGAAAAAGGCTTTTATGTAGAACAAATGGATATGAACGTGAAGGGGACACTTCGGTCTGATCTGCTTGAGAAAAGCATGAATATCATCGTGGAACGGTACGATATTTTTCGTACCGTGTTCCTCCACGAAAAAGTGAAGCGTCCTGTCCAAGTTGTATTAAAGAATCGACCTTTCCAGCTTGATATTGTGGACATACAGGATCTTTCTGAAAGTGAACAGCTTGAACGTATCGATCGTTTTAAACAAAAGGATCAGCTAAGAGGATTTGATCTCTCAAAGGATCTGCTCATGCGGGCCTCTGTTTTTCAAACGGGTCCTTCAAGCTATCGCTGGATATGGAGCTATCACCATATCCTTCTAGATGGCTGGTGTTTTGGTCTAGTTGTACAGGAATTGTTTGCGATTTATCATGCACTTTTGCATGACATCCCTTACAGGCTGGAGCCAGTCAAGCCATATAAAGAATATATTCAATGGCTGGAAAAACAAGATAAACAAGCCTCACTTGAATATTGGACGCAATCTTTGGCTGGCTTTGAGGGGCAATCGACTTTTAAAGAACAGCGAAAGCAAACAAATGAGCATGAATTAGGCGAAATCGAATGGGCCATGAGTAAAGAAGAAACAGCTGCTTTATCAGAGTTAGCCTTGCAGCAGAATGCCACGTTAAGTAGTGCGCTTCAATCGGTTTGGTCTATCTTACTCAGCAGGTATCAGCGCTCAAACGATGTGTTGTTTGGAACGGTTGTGTCAGGACGTCCGGCAGATTTGGCTGGTGTGGACCGAATGGTGGGATTGTTCATCAATGTCATTCCAAGACGAATTCAGCTGACAGGCCAAATGACGTTCCGTTCTCTATTATCAGAGACGCAGCAGCAGTCTTTAGCGGCTGAACCGCACCAATATATCCCGATTTATGATATTCAGGCTAAAGCAGGTCAGCAGCAGCTCATTGATCATATTGTGGTGTTTGAGAATGTCCCTGCTGCAAAGAAAGACGAGCAGGAATCACTGCTTGGCTTTACAGTAGAAGACATGAATGTCTATGAAAAATCGAACTATGATCTCAATTTACTTGCATCACCTGGGGAACAATTGCAGCTGAAGCTGGCCTTTAATCAGCGTGCATTTGATCCTGCATTTGTCCATAAATTAAAGGATCAGCTGACCCTTTTGATCAAAGGGACCATCAAACATCCAGATCAGTCAGTTCATACACTGACACTTGTGACTAAGCAGGAAAAGCAGCGAATGTTAGAGGAATGGAATGCACCTGAGCTGGAGCATGATCAGCTGTATTTGACAAAGTGGTTTGAACATAATGTCCGAAAACAGCCGAATGCAGTGGCATTATCAGCAGGTGATCACACGATGACATATGCGGAGCTGAACGAACAAGCCAATCGACTGGCAAGGCATTTGCAAAAAAATGGGGTCAATCATCAAACGGTGACCGCCATTTTAGCAGAAAGGACACCTGAACTCATTGTCAGCTTACTCGCTGTCTTAAAAGCAGGTGCCACCTATGTGCCGATTGATCCAGATTATCCAGAAAGCCGTATCCAATATATGCTGAAAGACAGTGGAGCGACGCATCTTCTGACTCATTCATCCTTTATCAGTCAGACGAGGTCACTCGCATTTGATGGCACGTATCTTTTTGCAGATGATCAAGAAATTTTACTGATGAGCTCAGAGAATCTGCCACTTGAAGCAGGTTTAGATGATACGGCATACATCATGTATACATCTGGAACAACCGGACAGCCAAAAGGCATCATGACGACCCATTCCAATATTGCCCGGGTGGTCAAAAATACGAATTATTTAACCATTTTAGAAACAGATACATTGCTGTCGTTATCAAATAGCGTATTTGATGGCTTTACATTTGATGTATATGGTGCGCTTTTAAACGGAGCAAAGCTTGTCCTGCCGCAAAAAGAAACCATTTTAGATATGGGGAAGCTCACTGAGCTGATAAAAGGAGAGCATATTTCTGTCATGTTTGTTCCAACCGCTTTATTCCATCTTCTCGTTGATGAAGGAACAGACTGGATGCGAGGTGTGCGTAAGGTGCTGTTTGGGGGAGAGAGGGCATCGGTTCAGCATGTGAGAAAAGCCTTTGATGTGATGGGAAAAGGCAGATTGTTGAATGTATACGGACCAACCGAATCAACGGTTTTTGCCACGTATTATCCGATAGATGAAACGATCCCTTTAGAGTCACATTCTATTCCAATTGGGAAGCCGCTCAACCAGACGGGCGCTTATATATTGAGTGAGCACAGGCAGCTTCAGCCGATTGGAATGGTTGGAGAGCTTTGTCTGAGCGGCAAAGGACTGGCAAAAGGATATTTGAATCGTCCTGATCTGACAAAACAAGTGTTTATTCCTCATCCTTTCGCTTCGGGTGAGCGCCTGTATCGCACAGGGGATTTAGCTTACTTTCGAGAAGACGGTCTGATTGAGTATGCAGGCAGAGTTGATGATCAGGTGAAAATTCGAGGACACCGAATTGAACTGACCGAAATTGAAGCCAACCTTCTCATGCACCCAGGTGTAAAACAAGCTGTACTCCTAGCGGATCATGATGAAACCAATCATACAAGGCTGCTTGCCTATATCACGTGTGATGATGCATGGAAAGGCAAACTCGATGACATCAAATCAAGGCTGAAAGAGCGTCTTCCAGCTTATATGCTGCCTCATGAGCTGATTGAACTGGAGAACCTCCCACTTACGCCAAATGGGAAGGTTGATAAACGCCAGCTACCAAAACCAGAGGCACCGCACGGAAACCGCCGTGTGAAACTGCCCGCAAATGAAGTGGAACAAAAGCTGTTGGTGATGTGGCGGGAAGTACTTGAACGAGAGGATATTAGCACAGATGACCATTTCTTTGAGCTTGGCGGACATTCTTTAAAAGCGATGTCTCTTTTGTCCAAAGTATCAAAAGAGTTTGAGGTTCAGGTGCCGATCCATTTGTTGTTTGACACCCCGACGATTGAAGCGCTTAGTCATTATATTCAGCATCAGGACGGGGAAACCGCTGGCTATCTTGTATTCAATGAATCTCAAACATCAACAGTCTTTGCTCTTCCGCCGTTACCAGGCTACGGCTTTATCTATCAGGAAGCAGCAAAAACGCTTGATGATGTCCGGTTGATCGCCTTTGATTTTATTGAAACGAATAACCGAATGGCGCAGTACGTTCAGCATATTCAGCACCTTCAGCCAAAAGGGCCGCTGACGTTGATGGGGTACTCAGGCGGATGTTACCTCGCCTTTGAGCTTGTTCAAGCGCTTGAACAAGGAGGACGGACAGTCGAGAAGGTCATCATGATCGATTCCTATAAGAAAATTGGAGAAAGTGATTTAGAAGGGCGATCCATTGATGATGATATTGAAGCGATTGTTCATCAAACGAAACAAAGCGAACTTGCTCAAGGGGAGATCGTTCAAGAAGCGCTTGCCCAAAAGACGCGCGCCTACTATGAAACGTTTGTTAAGGGGGTGAATCAAGGCAAAATACAGGCAGATATTACGTTCATCCAATCTGAAGAACAAATAGCGATCCCGGACTGGATGGAAGAGTGGACACAGGCAACGGCCGGATCTTTTACCCAATACCAAGGCTATGGCCGGCATGCTGATATGTTTAAACATAAAGAATGTGCAGCTCAAAATGCAAAGCTGATCAAACATATTGTCAATCAAACAAATAGAGAACGAGTCTTGTAAACTTTAGATTAGGCAGGATGCAGCCTTTGCAGTCCTGCCTAACAAAAAAGGAAAGGAACTCATATGAAACCATCAACCATTAACCAAACGAGTATACATGAATCAATGGATGCGATTTTACAAGATGTAAAGACAACCATTTTACAAACCAACGAAATCGAACGCTTCGCTGTTTTTTCACGTGAAAAAACCATTCGACCGCGGCCGTATCACCTCTCTCATTTATTTCTCGACAAGCACATTGAGCAGGAGGCCGCAGCGGAAGCGATACAGACGCAAACGGCTGTACCTGCTTTGGTCGACATGCCGCCCGCTCTTTCCTATGGAGGGGATCTCGACGTCACACAAGGCGCACAGACCTTACAGGAAGTCTTAACAGAGGCTGCAAAAACGACAAATGGGCTTACGTATATCGTGAATAGCAAGAACGAACTCACACAATCTTATGCACAGTTACAAGGAGACGCCGAGAGGGTTCTGACTGGTTTAAGGGCACTGGGGCTGAAGGCAGGCGATCCTGTTTTCTTTCAATTCTCATCGAATCATGCCATGGTCACTGCCTTTTGGGCATGTGTATTAGGCGGATTTGTTCCAACGCTTGTGTCGGCTGCCCCAACCTATCGGGAGATGAATGCTGCAGTGAAGAAGCTTCATCATGCTTGGAAGCTGCTCGAGCATCCGCTCATCCTAACAGATGACTCACTGATCGAGGAGGTGCAAGGGTTAGCCTTACTATGGCATACAGACCAATTACGTGTCGCAGCAGTTGAGCCGATGCTGACATTAGAAAGAGATACAGCCGCTCACCCTGCCGCGCCGGATGATTCCGTCTTCTTTATCTTAACGTCTGGAAGTACAGGGATGCCAAAGTGTGTAGAGCATTCCCATAGAAGTGTGCTGGCGAACGTCAAAGGAACAGTAGCAGCGAATCAATTTACACAAGAGGATGTCTCGTTAGACTGGATGCCTTTAGATCATATTGGTGGCATCGTGATGTTCCACCTTGTCAATGTGTACACAGGCTGCGAGCAGATTCGGGCAAGAACAGATGACTTTATCGCTCAGCCGCTGCGGTGGCTTGACTGGATGGACCGCTACCGTGCAACGAAGACGTGGGCACCTAACTTTGCATTTGCGATGATCAACGATTATGAGAAAGAGATTTCATCAGGGTCTTGGGATCTGTCGGCGATGACCTGCATGATCAATGGGGCAGAGGCGGTCGTTCCAAAAACCATCCACCGATTTCTACACCTGCTTGCTCCGCACGGCTTAAAGGGAGATGTGATTAGACCGGCTTTCGGCATGTCTGAAATCTCATCAGCGGTTGTGTTTTCCTTTGCGATTGAGCGTGGTGATGAAAACAGCGGGGTTCTGACCTTTGAGGAAACGTCGCTGACAGAGCAGCTAAGACCAGCAGAAGCACGTGAGACAGGAACCGTCAGCTTTACAGAGCTGGGCAAACCGATTCCAGGTATCACGATACGCATCGTCAATCATCAGCATGAGCTTCTTCCAGAAGATCATATTGGCCGTGTGCAAATAAAAGGCCCAACCACCATGAAGGGCTATTACCGGAATGACGAAGCGAATCAAGAAGTATTTCAAGTGGATGGCTGGTTTCACACGGGTGATTTAGGTTTCCTGCATGAAGGAAGGCTGACACTAACCGGTAGAGAAAAAGACATGATTATCATCAACGGGAAAAACTATCACAACTATGAAATTGAAGCCATAGCAGAGGAAGTGCCGGGAGTAGAAACGAGCTTTGTGGCTGCTTGTTCCGTCCGAATGGAGGCTTCTGCATCCGATGAACTGATTCTCTTTTTTACACCGAAGCTGTATGAGCCGGCTTATATTATGAGGGCAAGTCAGCACATTAAATCCCATATTGCAACAAAAATGGGCTTGTCTGCATCTCGAATCATTCCTGTCCAGAAGCATGCATTTCCCAAAACAAGCTCTGGAAAAATAGAAAGGGCACAGCTCAAGACAAGATGGCAAGAAGGCGAATTTGATGAAATGATCATGGAAATGGACATGAGACTTGAAAATGAACATACCTTGCCTGATTGGAGTTATCAAAAGAAGTGGATACCTGCTCCACTTGATGCAGCTGACAAGCAGATCATCGGAGACGTTGTGATCTTTGCAGATCCATTAGGACTGGCAGATCAATTGAAATCTTTTGCAAACAGTGAACAAACATATATTACGGTTGAACCGGGTCAAGCGTTCAAACAACTCACACACACTCACTTCATCATCCACCCGAATCGGCCGTCTGACTACGAACAACTCTTTGAGACGCTCCGTTCGTATGGCGTTTCGGTGAAACACATCATTCACCTTTGGAACTATACAAACCAAGAAGACAAGCTTTATGTGGCCAAGGCGAAACAAGCGCAGAAAACGGGCAGCATGAGTGCATTATTTTTAACAAAAGCCATTTCCGTCTATGAGGAGCAGGTGGCCATCACTTTTGTCTCAACCCATGCGATGAATGTGCCGGAGGATCACATCCACGATGTAGAAAAAGCAACGACAGCCGGACTGATGACAGCAGTTCAGCATGAATGGCCGTTTATCAAGGTGCAATGTCTTGATTTTTCTCTAGCAGAATCGGTATCTAGTCATTCCCATGCAATGGCGATTATGGCAGAACTCACACATGACCAAGACCGTCATGTCGCTGCTTATCGTCAAGGTGTTCGTTATATTCCCTTTTTAGCACCTCTTCATTTGGAAAAGGAACAGAAAAGGAAAGAGCCGCCATTTGAATCATCTGGGCTTTATGTCATAACAGGCGGGCTAGGCGGAATTGGCCGTTTAGTCAGTGAACACCTACTGACGTCTTATCAAGCACATCTCGTGTTGCTTGGAAGGAAAGAGAGAGAGGCACTTTCTAGTGACCAGCAAGAGACATTGTCTTTGCTAGAAAAGCAGGCAAAAGTGCATGGCGGCAAGGTTCTTTATGAGAAAACAGACATCACAGCTGAAAAAGAGGTGGAAGCGATCATCTCTAGGCATGAGATCGCTGGAAATCAAAGGCTGGATGGCATCATTCATTTCGCAGGTATCATTCAAGAAGAACTGCTTGCTGATATGACATCTGTGTCTCTGAATGACATGTACGAAGCGAAGGTATATGGAACGATTGCGCTTCATGAAGCTGCCTCCAAACGCAGGAATGTTTTATTTCTTTCCAGCTCGTCAGCCCGAACGCTAAAGGGCGGTATGACTGTCGGCGCCTATTGCGCTGCCAATGAGTTCGTGGAACAATTTGCTCATTATCAGAAGCTGACATCTACAGTGAAGCCATATTGCTTTAGTTTCAGCATGTGGGACGAGATTGGCATGAGTGAAGGCTCCATGATAAAAGGCCTTTTAAAAGAAAGAGGTTATCTTCCAATTTCAAAGCAGGCAGGCTTCCAAACGATGCTCGCATGTCTGATGACAGATGCTCCGCTCATTTATGCGGGATTGGATCGATCGAAGAAAGAGATTCACGAGATGATCCATGCGGATGCGGGGATGCAAACAGAGCAGACCTTTTACGTCTTTTTCAAAACTGATCAAACAAAGGCGGTGGAAGAGCGGCTTTATCAATCGATTCATACATGTTTACAGTCCCGTCTATCTGGTGAATATGCCGTACATTTGTTTCCTGAGGAATATTGGAAAGAAACAGAAGATGGATCGCCAGACGAGGCATATTTTCATGAATTAATAGAGGAAAGCGGAATGGATGCAGACAACAGAGCACCTCACACAGAAACGGAGAAACTGCTCGCACACATTTGGTCAGAGCTGCTCGGTGTCCCAGATGTCAACTGCGGCGATCATTTCTTTCTACTAGGAGGTCATTCGCTGAAGGCGACGCAAATGCTGTCTGCTGTTAGGCAAAAAACAGGGTTTGACGTGCCGCTTGCTGTGTTGTTTGAACATACGAGACTCGGAGAATTAGCAGACTGGATCGATTCAAATGCCAAAGCAGATGAAGTGATTCCGATGAGAAAAATGGAGAAGGGTCAGGACATTCCGATGTCTTATGCCCAGCAAAGACAGTGGTTCCTCTATCAATTAGAGCCGGATCTGCCATTTTACAATAATACGATTTCGTTTCGGATGAATGGGCCTTTAGATATCAAGGTGCTTCAGGAAAGTCTGCATCATATGGTGGAAAGGCATGAATCGCTCAGAACGTCCTTTACGATGAGCGGGGATGAACCGGTACAGGTCATTCATGAACAGATGGCCCTGCCAGAGCTTGAGGTGATGGACCTTTCAGGCATAGCGTCACAGGAAGAGAAAGAACAAAAAGCGACTGAATGGGCGAAAGAAGAGGCATCCACACCTTTTCAATTAGAACACGAAGCGCTCTTTCGAGTGAAGCTGATTCGTCTTTCATCCGCAGAGCATATCTTGCTTATGTCCATTCACCACATCGTGTCAGATGGCTGGTCGATTGGCATTGTTGCAAGAGAATTATCTGAGTGGTATACAGCGGCGATCGAAGGGCGGGAGCCTCACTTGCCGGCATTGCCTATTCAATATGCGGATTACGCACTGTGGGAGAAGGAGTATTTGACAGGAGAGCCATTGCATAAGCAGCTTGCCTATTGGAAGGAGCAATTTGCGGCACCTGTTGAAGATTTGGTATTGCCGTATGATCATCCGCGGCCGGCCGTTCAATCCTACAAAGGGAAGACGAAAACATATCAACTGTCGAAGTCACTGTCTGAAAAGATTCATGAGCTATCTAAGAAAACAGACAGCACACTGTATATGACCTTGCTGTCGGCTTTCTCTACCCTTTTACATCGATTGTCTTCACAGGATGAGTTTGTCATTGGCTCGGTCATTGCTGGGAGAAATCGAACGGAAATGGAGCATTTAATCGGATTTTTCGTGAATACATTGGCGCTTCGGATCGACCATAGCGGGAATCCAGCCTTTACGGAATTATTAGAGCGAGTGAAGGAGACAACCGTCGGTGCTTATGCACACCAGGATGTGCCGTTTGAGATGGTGGTCGATGAATTGAATATTGTGCGTGATGCCAGTAAGCAGCCGCTGTTTCAGGTCATGTTTGTTCTGCAAAACTTACCGCTGGAAGCATCTCCAATGGGGGAGGCGACGTCGGTTTTAGCCATTGAAGATAATGATACAGCGAAATTTGATCTCTCCCTGTTTGTGTTTGAAGGAGCTGAAGGCCTTCAGTTAAAACTTGAGTATCAAGCGGATTTATTTTCTGATGACACGATGGAGCGATTCCTCGCATACTACGAGCACCTGCTTGAAAGCATTTGTGAAAATCCAGCGCAGCCGATCAGACAAGTGAATTTCCTGCCAGAGAAAGAAAAGCATCAATTGCTCTATGAATGGAGCGGCAAGACTGATCAACCAAAAGGTCCGCTACTCATGACGGAACGATTTGAAGCGCAAGTGAAAAAGACACCTCATGCAGTGGCGCTCGAATTCCAAGGAGATGAGTGGACGTACCAGGAGTTACATGAAAAAGTCGATCGACTAGCAGCCTATTTACAGCAACGAGGCGTGACGCCGCATGAACCAGTTGGACTGCTCATCGACAGATCGCCTGAAATGATTCTTGGGGTGCTAGCCATTGTGAAAGCAAGTGGGGCTTATGTGCCCATTGATCCTGAATATCCAGATGCCCGCATTGATTATATGCTGAGAGATACAGGGATTCAGCTTTTACTGACAAAAAATGAATGGCTGAAAAAAGTATCCATCCATCAAACGGAACTCATTTGTCTTGATCAAGGGTATGAAGAATTTTTACCAGAAGCAGAGGTCATGCCCGCTGCACTAAGACCTGATGGACTTGCTTATATCAATTACACATCGGGGTCAACTGGACAGCCAAAAGGAGTACTGATCCCGCATCAAGCGGTCGTCCGGCTTGTGTGTGACACAGACTATGTCACCCTTGATGAACAAACGCGCATTTTACAAATCGCCAGCTTCTCTTTTGATGCATTTACGTATGAAATATGGGGAGCCCTTTTAAACGGGGGAAGGCTCATACTGACGGATCGAAATACCATTTTATCAATGGATACATTAGCGGAAGCACTAAAAACTCATCAGATTACAACAGGGTTCTTGACTGTGCCGCTGTTCAACCGTTTAACAGAAGAGCATCCAGAAGCTTTATCTGGACTTCATGCATTATTGGTCGGCGGAGATGCCTTATCAGCCGCTCATATCCGAAAAGCACTGCCGTATTTGCCTGAAGGGCTTTTAAATGGTTATGGACCAACAGAGAATACAACATTCTCCTGTGTGCATCACATTCGGGCACTGGAAGAAGATCAGGCAACGGTCCCGATTGGACAGCCTATTGCTTATTCACAAGCTTATGTATTAGATGACCAAATGCAGCCAGTTCCGCAAGGCGTCATCGGCGAAATTTATGTTGGCGGCACAGGGCTAGCACTTGGTTACCTTGGAGATGAAGAAAAAACAGCATCATCATTTATCCCGCATCCTTTCCAAGAAGGAGCGCGTTTATATAAAACAGGCGATATGGGCCGTTGGCTGTCAAATGGCATCATTGACTGTCTTGGAAGAATCGATCATCAAGTGAAAATTCGTGGACACCGCGTGGAATGTGGAGAAATTGAAGCCGCTATGCTGACATTTGATGACATCAAAGAATGTGCCGTTATCCCGCATCAGCACGAGAGTGGTCATAAGCGATTGATCGGTTATGTTGTCCAAACAGGCGGCATGACCACGCAAGACATTCGCCATAACTTAAAAGACATTCTGCCAGATTATATGGTGCCAAGCCTATTAATAGAGCTGGATGAATTACCGCTCACGCCAAATGGCAAGGTAGACCAAAAGCGTCTTCCGCCGCCAGAGTGGAGACAAGAAGAAGTAGAAACAGCCATTGACAAAGCAGCTACTGAGGAAGAACGTGTGTTAGAAAAAGTGTGGTCTCAGCTGCTAGGCGTTCCTTCTATTGGCGTCCATGATAACTACTTTGAGCTTGGCGGAGATTCCATTATTGTCATACAAATGGTGGCACGCTTAGCACAGGAAGGCTACGTCATCCAGCCGAGAGATGTATTTGAAAAACAGACCATCTCACAACTCGCACAAGCGATGAGAAAGTCAGAGGTCTCTAAGGTCTATGATCAATCACCTGTGACAGGAGAGGTTCGTCTTCTCCCGATTCAATCTTGGTTCTTTGAGCAATCGATGACCAATCAAGATTATTGGAATCTATCGGCGCATATTGAAATGAAGCGATCTGTTCCACATGAACAGTTAACACAGGTTCTTTCAAAACTGGTCAATCATCACGATATGCTGAGAGCTATATATACAAAAGAGGCAGATGGCACATGGATTCAAACCATTCGTGAGCCTGGTGTCACACCATGTGTCACATTCTTTGATGTGACGGATGTATCTCAGGAAGAAGCACGGGAACAAATCCGCATGGAGACAAGTGCCTGTCAAGGAACATTGTCATTAGAGCGCGGAGAAGTGATCAAAGCGATTCTTTTTCATACAGGTGAAGACACGTCTGAGCTCTTTATTGCTGCACACCATCTCGTCATGGATGGCATATCATGGCGCATAATACAAGAAGGTGTACTAAATGGATTGAAACAGCTTGCTACGGGGCAGGACATCATATTTGCGAAAAAAACCGCCTCCTATAAGCAGTGGGCAGATGCCTTATATGAATATGCACAAACAGATCAATTACAAGCGCAGGCCTCTTTTTGGCAAAAAATCAAGGATCAAGAGGAAGAAGGTTCTCCTTTCCAACTGCCTGCGCTTTCTAATATAGAAGAACATGCAGAGATCCTGTCGGTTCAGCTCACAAAGGAACAAACAGATATGTTACTTAGACAGGCCTCACAAGCATACCGAACAGAGATTAACGATTTACTGTTATCAGGACTCACGCAAGCCATTGGAAAGCCAATGCTCATCACGTTAGAAGGGCATGGACGCGAGGATTTATTTGAACAGATGGATTTGTCACGGACAGTCGGCTGGTTTACAAGCTCTTATCCTATTTTTATTCCTTTTATAAAAACCGATGTTGCAAGACAAATCAAAGACGTCAAAGAAACCTTACGAGCTGTGCCGCAAAAGGGAATCGGCTATGGTTTGCTTCAATACATGACAGAATCTCGTTTACTCAAAACGGTAGCGCCGCAGATGAGCTTTAATTACCTCGGTCAGTTAGATCAGGCAGATGGCGAAGCCAAGCTTTATATCGCAGACGAACGAAATGGACATGTTCACGATCCGAAAGCAGAAAGACAGCATTTGATCGATGTGTATGGATATGTGACAGATGGTCAATTGCAGATGAACTTTATGATCAATCGGGAACTGCTGCAAGATCAAGAGGTGCGGTTGTTACCTGAACGTTTTAAAGAAAAAATGGAGATCATCTTGACGCATTGTGTTGAAACGAGCGGCGGCTTTACACCATCTGATTTTCCGATGGTTCAGCTTACGCAAAAGCAAATAGATGAACTTCCAGACAATGTAGTCGATGTGTATCCGCTGTCTCCAATGCAGCAAGGAATGCTGTTTCATGCACTGCTAGATCAAGCCTCACAAGCTTATTTTGGTCAGGTGCATATGACGCTCCAAGGCTTAACAAACGGCAATGCCTATGAACAAGCTTGGAATCTTCTTGTAGAACGTCATTCGATTTTGAGAACAAAATTCGCTTGGGAAGGGCTGAAGGAGCCAGTTCAGTTCATTCAATCAGAAGGAAGCATCCACCTCACTCAGCACGATGTGCGCCACCTGAGTGACGCGGAGCAAGAAGAGACAATCGAACAATTTTTAGTATCTGATCGTTCAAAGGATTTCAATTTAGACCATATAGATGAACCGCTGATTCGGATTGCTTTATTCCGTTGTGATGAGGAAAGATGCACGTTTGTCTTTAGTTTTCATCACATTTTAATCGATGGCTGGAGTTTGTTCAGTTTTATTCAGGAATCTTTTGCGCTGTATCGCTCTCTTGTGGACGAACGGGAGATCAGTCTTTCTACAGTCCGTCCATATAAAGATTTTATCGAATGGCTGCAAAAGCAGGATCAAGAGAAGGCGAAAGAATTCTGGCAGCGTTATATGTCAGGCGTAGAGGAAGCGACACCGCTTCCAGGAGACGGCGAAGAACATGCTTCAGACCAAGAAGCAAGCATGGCGCAGTCCAGCGTCAAACTGACGCCAGAGATGCAGCAGAAGCTGGAGAAGATGACTGGCAAGCAGAAGGTCACGATGAGCACACTGATTCAATCAGCGTGGGGACTGCTTTTGCACCTTCATTCGGGCGCAGAGGATGTCATATTTGGGGTGACCGTATCTGGCCGGCCAGCCGACTTACCAGAAGTGGAAAGCATGACAGGGCTCTTTATTAACACATTGCCGCTTCGTCTACCGATCCATTCGGACTGGACGATTGCGCGATTGCTCGCCTATACACAGGAAACCGTTTTTCAGATGAGAGAATACGAGTATACCGTATTGCCAGATATTCAGCAGATGACGGAAATTCCAAATGGAGAGGCATTGTTTCACAGCATTGTCGTGTTTGAAAACTATCCGATTGAGTCCATTGAGCCGTATGGCGTACGCATTTTAGACATCGCCAGTCATGAAGAAACAAATTATGACTTAACCCTTGTCGCAGTGCCGGGAGATACGCTGGAGCTTCGGATCACATACAACTTAAATCAATATACAGAAAAGCAAATACAAACGCTGATGCAGCAGCTGATTCACACACTTGAAGCCATGACAGAACAAGTGGATACGCCGCTATCTTCCTTCACACTTGTGACAAGTGAGGAAAAAGAGCAGATGATCAGTGATTGGGCGAAAAACGCACATGTCAGCGTGCTATACCCAGACCAAGAAGAAGTTTATGCAGGCGTACATGATCCTGCCTATGAAACGGAAATATATGTCCTGAATGAAGAACATCAGCTCATGCCGATTGGATTTCCTGGAGATATTTTTATCGGCGCCAAAGAGATCAAAGCACTTTTTGGAGAGCTAGCCGATTGGATGGAGGCGCATAAAATTCCGCATCCATTCAAACATCAAACAGGCGAATACCTTTATCCGACAGGGGATGTCGGCGTTTGGACGGAAGAAAGCAAGATTCAGATTTTGGATTGGATGTAGGAGGAGAAGAAGAATGCTAGTTAGTAGACGAAAAGGAAATGCAGCAAATCATATTGTCAGGATCAATGGAAAACGAATCGATCTCAAAGCATTAGAGAAAGTCTTCATGCTTCACTTTCCACTAAAGGAATGTGCGCTCATCCCGAAGAAAAATCAAGAAGGAGGCCTATCGCTTGTGCTGTTTGCACAGGCGAAGGACCCTTCGTTGACAAGAGAGGATTTGATGAGAGGCCCGCTTCATCCTGATGAAGTGCCAGCCGCACTCGTCCTCGTCCCTTCCTTGCCGCGAAAAGAAAATGGAGCGGTCGATACCGAGGCGCTGCTTGCCATTGACGTACTAGATGAAGAGGAACGGAGAAAGATAGAAGAACGCACGAAAGCCATAGATGGAGTAGAGGAAGCAGCCGTTTTGATAGAGAGTCAGACAGAAAAACAAACACCCTATCATTTAGATGACCTCTTCCCAGATAGACAGCGTACAAATGGAAACGAATCGTTTTCAAAAGATGAAGTCAGCCAAACCATACAATCCTCCGTACAAGAAAAACCACCAGCTCTTGTTTATGGAGGTGATGTGATCAGAAAACCAGGTACACCAGTCACATTGACAGAGGTACTGATCCGAGCCGCCTTTATGTCACCAAATCGCGGAGTCACGTATCTCAAAGAAGGCGGTCATGAGGTGATCCAGACTTACCCGGAATTACTCACAGGAGCGGAACGTGTCCTATCTGGATTAAGGGCAGCCGGACTTTCAAACGGCGATCAAGTGCTGCTTCAATTGAAAGACCATCAAGATTTTATCACGGTATTCTGGGGCTGTATTCTCGGTGGAATCATTCCAACCCCAGTCTCTGTACCACCTGTGTATGATGAAATGAATCAAGGTGTGAACAAGCTCAAGGGCGTATTTCAGCTTCAAAATGAGCCATTCATGATTACAAATGAAGCGAGTGCTGAGGACATTGCAGGGCTACGTAAAACGTTTGAAGCAAAAGCGATTCCGATTTTAACAATTGAAACATTACTTGCCTGTGACCCAGATGAACAGCATTATGAACCAGAGCCGGATGAGCCTGTGCTTCAGCTGCTGTCCTCAGGAAGTACGGGTGTGCCAAAGTGTATCCGGCACAACCATCAAAGCATTTTATCTAGAATCATTTCCTTTGAGCAGGCAAATGGTTTCACGCATGAGGATGTATCAATGAACTGGATGCCGCTTGATCATGTAGGGGGCATTGTCATGTTTCATGTCCATGATGTCTACCTCGGCTGCCAGCAAATTAGTCCATCCATTGATCAATTTATCGAACGGCCGATGGTGTGGCTGGATTGGGTAGAAAGATACGGTGTCACAAGGACGTGGGCGCCAAACTTTGCCTTTGCGATGATGAATGAATATGAAGACGACATTCGCAAAGGGAGCTGGGATCTCTCCACCTTGACCTATATCATGAACGCCGCCGAAGCAGTTGTTCCTAAAGTGACGCAGCGTTTCATGCACATCATGGGTGAGCACGGATTAAGCCGCCATGCGATGGTGCCGGCTTATGGCATGTCAGAAACATCATCAGCCATTGTCCAGTCAAAAGAATTCATGCGTCATGATGATCAGGGTGGACAACTGACCATTGATCAGACCTCATTAACAAGTGAGATTCAATATGTGACGCACGATCATCCGCACAAGATGACTTTTACAGAAGTCGGTGCACCCATCCCTTCTGTATGGATTCGGATTGTAGACGAGCATCACCAAGTGTTGCCAGAAGATCAAGTCGGCCGCTTGCAGGTGAAGAGTCCAACGATTATGATGGGCTACTATCAAAATGAGGAAGCCAATGAAGAAGTATTTGCGGAAAACGGCTGGTTTCATACAGGAGATTTAGGATTTATTCATGAAGGACGGCTAGTCCTCACAGGACGGGAAAAGGATATCATCGTCATCAACGGAGCGAACTATTTGAATTACGAAATTGAAGCCGTTGTGGAAGAAGTTGAGGGGGTTGAAGTCACCTTTGCCGCTGCGTACGGCATTTACAATCCCGAATCAAGTAATGACACACTCGCCGTCTTTTTTGTCACACAGAAGGATTCGATAGAGGATCAAATCACAATGATTCAGCAGATTAGAGAGGGCATCATTCGCAAAATGGGAATCGAACCTGACCATATCATTCCGGTGAAAAAAGACCAATTTCCGAAAACAGAAAGCGGAAAAATCCAACGTGCCCAACTAGGTGCGGCACTGAAAGATGGGGTATTTCATGACATTGAACGTGCACTTGATCTTGCTTCGGAAAATGAACAAACCCTCCCAGATTGGTTCTTTAAACGTATTTGGGTAAAAGAGAATATCGGTCCATCCCAGCCAGTCTCCACTGATCATGTACTCGTATTTGAGGATGAAAAAGGGCTTTATCAATCGCTTTATACACAATTTGAACAAATGAACCTGCCTTATGTTTCTGTGAAAAAGGGTTATGAATTTTTACGCCTGTCAAAAGGGATGTATCAGATGAACCCTCGAATCAAGGGGGATTACGTCAGGCTTGTGGCGGCGCTTGAAGCCGATGAATTAAAAATTGACCGTATGCTCCACTTGTGGAATGTATCAGACAGGGAGATGATTGCGAGCCCTGCGCAGTTCAAAGAACTGAATGCAAGCACTAGCCAATCCATTTTGTATTTGTATCAAGCATTGAGACAAGCAAATAAAGAGCCGATGCGTCTCGTTGTTGTCACAAAAGGTGGTCAATTTGTAAAACCGCAAGATGAGCTTCATGTGGAGAAAACGTCTCTTGCCGGATTATTAAAAACCATCCCGCAAGAATGGGAAGGGGCAGAAGTGTCTCACCTTGATATTGAAGCGGAGAATGTGGAACAGGATGCCAAGCATATTACGGATGAACTAGGTGCGATTCATTTGAAAGCAGAAGTGTCTTACCGGCATGGCCAGCGCCTCGTACCAAAGCTGGAAAAAGTGAATATGATGACGGCACCTCAGACAGAAGGGTTTTTAGAATATGAAGGCTTGTACTTGCTGACTGGCGGGCTTGGCGGTATTGGATTTGAACTGTCTAAGCAAATGCTCCAATTTGGCTTGAAGCTCGTGTTAATTGGACGGACATCCCTTGAAGAAGACAGAGAAAAAGAGGCGTCATTCTCACAACTTAAAGATCTGGGAGACGTCCTTTATGTACGAGCCGATGTGACGAATTTATGTGACGTCGAGCGGGCGATATATGAAGCAGAAAAGCATTTCGGACAGTCGATCCGAGGAGCGCTTCATTTAGCCGGTGCTGGCAATGTATCTGAGCATTTTCAGCATGTGGATACGTACACACTGGCTCATACAACAGAAGAAGATTTCGTCAAAGAACTTTCAGGGAAGGCAGATGGTGCTTGGGTGCTGCAGGAAGCTTTCAAGCATGACCCGTCTGTCCCACTCGTCTTTTTTGGATCAGTAAATGGCTTTTTTGGCGGCACCACATTTGGCGCATATTCTGCGGCGAACAGCTTTTTAGATGGACTCGCACATGCTCTTACCTATCATGAGGGAAGAAGAGCGATTTCGTTGAATTTCAGCATGTGGGATAATCTTGGTTTGTCTAAGGGACATACTGGGGCCGCGCTAACCGTTCGCAAGGGCTTTCAATTGATTGGAAAAAAACAAGGACTCCATTCATTATGTCTAGGTGTTCGGCTGAATGAAGCGCATCTATTTATTGGCCTAGATGGGGCGAATCAAGAAATCGCTGAACATCTTCAACCAGCACCAATACCACATTTTGAAAAGAAACTGTACTATACGGTGCAATCAGGCAAAGAAGTGGATGCTGACAAGATCACAGACATCATAGAGGGGAAATGGGACATCAGGCAAGTGGAAGATATACCGAAAAAACAAGATGGCTCTATTGATCATGAAGCCCTCAAACAGTTCCATCACAAACACGCACAGCCGTTTGAAAAGCAATTGCCAGAAACGAAGACAGAGCAGGTGCTTGCGGCCATCTGGGAGGATATTTTAGAAGTCGATCGTGTGTACAAAGAGGATCAATTCTTTGACCTTGGTGGACATTCATTAAAGGCCACTCAAACGATTTCTCGTATTAATCATGAGTTTTCAATAAAGGCACCGCTAAAAATATTATTTGAAAGCAAGAATCTGGCACACTTGGCACAAATGGTCGATGACATCAATGGAGCACCAGCTATTCAGGAAGCCAGCATTCCAAAGCTGGAAAAACGAACAAGCTATGAACTGTCACACGCTCAAAAGCGGATTTGGTTCTTATCTACATTAGAAAAGAGCCATCATTACAATATATTAGGTGCTTGGAAGCTGATGGGCCAATTACACATCCAAACGTTAACAAAGGCGATCGGTCTCTTAACAAAACGTCATGAAGCACTGCGCGCAACATTTCAAACCATTGGCGGCAAGCCGGTTCAAGTCATCCGTGAAGATCTTCCGCCATCAGTAACCGTTGCGAATTTCTCATTATTTAATGAAAAAACAAGAGCGAGAAGATTGGAACAGCTGATTCAGCAAGAGGCGAACCGCATCTATGACTTAGAACGGGGACCGCTTGCACAATGGACAATTGTTGATATGGGGAAAGAGGAATATTACTTGCTTTGTGCGCAGCATCATATCATTTCCGATGCATGGTCGCTCAGCCTGCTTATTCAAGAATTAGAAGTCGTGTATGGTGCGCTATTATTAGAGAAAACGCCTGAGCTACCTGCACTTGAGATTGAATGGACCGATTATGTTCATTGGGAGAATGAGCAATTAAAGAACCACCATGAGGCTCAGAGCTATTGGCTAGAAACGTTACAAGGAGAGTTGCCGGTATTAGAGCTCCCGTTTGACCGTCCTCGTCCGCCGGTTCAAACATTTAATGGGGCTACAGAGCAAATCGTGATAGATGAACCGCTTGTTCGTCGTTTACATGCCTTGTCGAGGCAGCAGGGGACAACACTATTTATGACGATGTTGTCAGCCTATTATGTCCTGCTTCACAAGTTGTCTGGACAAACAGATGTCATTGTTGGATCGCCGATCGCTGGCCGTGATGTCGAACAATCAGAGAAGCTCGTCGGCATGTTTGTCAATACATTGGCGCTGAGACAGGACGTTTCAAAAGCCGATACCTTTGCCGATTTACTGGCAAAGGTGAAAGAAATGACGTTAAAAGCCTTTGAGCATCAGCATTATCCATTCGACAAGCTTGTGGATGACCTTTCAATGGATAGAGACCTAAGTCGTTCACCAATCTTCCAAGTCGCCATGGGGTATGTCACTGATTCGCTGGATATCAACCTAAAAGGACTGACATCGGAACAAGTGATGGTCCATCATACCGTCTCTAAATTTGATCTCACCTTGCATGTATTTGAGCAGGAGGACAAGCTGTCTATCCATGTGGAATATAATACGGATTTATTTGAGCAAGAAACGATCCACCGTATGATGAATTATTATCTCAATTTGTTAGATGGCATGACGGCTCAGCCTGAACGGACATTTGCTGACTTTTGCGTCATGGACAAAACAGAACAGGATGCCATGACCATAGGGAAAAATCAAACTGACACGCCTTATCCAAAGCGTACGCTGCAAGAATTATTTGAAGAACAAGTGCAGCGTGACCCGCACCGGATTGCTGTATCTTATATGGAAGAGCATATGACGTATCAAGATTTAGACGAGAAGGCGACAAAACTGGCTGCCTATTTACAGTCAAAAGGCGTTGGACCAGGTTCACTTGTCCCGATGCTGTTTGATCGTTCGTTTGACATGATGGTCTCAGTTCTAGGGATCGTCAAGTCGGGTGCTGCTTATGTACCGATGTCACCTGAGTATCCAGATGCCCGCATCGGTCTGATCGTTCGCGATACACAAAGCGATATCATCTTAACCCAGTCGCATCTGATCAATCGTTTAGACGATCTGAGCGGCACAAAGATTGAAATGGACAAGCCGTTACCAGAAACAGGCGCAGTGTATCAAAGGGAAAAATCGATTGTAGGAGAAGACCAGATTGCCTATGTTAACTACACTTCAGGCTCAACAGGCACACCAAAAGGCGTGATGCTTCCTCATGCAGGAGTGGTCCGCTTAGTGAAAGAAACAAACTATATTGAGCTTGGTTCAGAAGATAAAATGCTTCAGCTGTCTAACTATGCATTTGATGCCTTTACCTTTGAATTATGGGGAATGCTGCTCAATGGCGGTCAGCTGGTTCTGATCCCGAAATATGCTGCTCTGAATATGGACGAATTAACTCGTTTAATCAAAACGCATCAAGTCACAGCCAACTGTTTGCCAACTGCATTATTCAACCGGTTGATTGAGCATGATCCAAAAAGTGTAGCTGGATACCGTACATTACTCGTTGGCGGAGAAGCCATGTCTAGTGAGCATGCACGAAAGGCTTTGCCACATATGAAGGGTGTGCTGATCAATGCTTACGGTCCAACAGAAAACACAACATTAGCGACCACTTATCAAGTCACACACGTACCCGAGGATGCAAGATCAGTGCCAATCGGTGTGCCAGTCGCCAACTCAACGGTTGTCATACTAGATGATCATCTCAATCCAGTACCTACAGGCGTCAAAGGAGAAATCTATATCGGCGGAACAGGGCTGGCAAAAGGATATCTGCATGACCCAGAGCGCACGCAGGAGCGGTTTATTGACAATCCATTCCCGGCATTAAAAGGGGACAAACTGTATCGTTCCGGTGACCTAGGGAAATGGCGGTCTGATGGCAGTATTGAATACCTTGGCCGAAAAGACAACTTGGTCAAAATTAGAGGCTACCGAATTGAATGTGGAGAAATTGAGACAGCCCTGCTCAAACACCCACAAGTAAAAGAATGTACCGTCATTGCTAAAACGTACGGCAGCTCAAAACGGCTGGCAGCCTACCTTGTCACAGATGGGGGAGAGCCTGTTCCCGGATGGAAAGCATTTTTACAGGAAAGCCTGCCAGGCTATATGATTCCAAGTTACTTTATCGTACTTGACGCAATTCCTGTCACAACAAATGGGAAGGTTGATCAAAAAGCATTGCCGGAGCCGACAGACGCAGTCTCTTCCTCACATGAAGACGATCAACCGGCAACAGAAACACAGCAGCTGATTGTGACAGCTTTCAGTGAAGTGCTTGGTGTCAAACGAGTAGGAATTCATGATTCATTCTTTGATTTAGGCGGAGATTCCATTATGAGTATTCAAGCCGTTGCCAAATTAAAAGAAAAAGGTGTCCGTGTTGATCCGAAATGGATTTTCATGCACCCAGCGCCAGCGCAGTTAGCGGCATATTTGGACACAGTGCCAGAAACAGGCGAGCCTGTCGAAAGAGCGCCGAAAGACTATGTGATCGAGTTGAAAAAAGGGGATCCGGCTGAACCGAGAATTTTCTTTGCACCGCCTGCTGGTGGAACGGTGATGGGGTATATTGATGTGGCCAAGCTCATGACACATGAAGGAGCTGTTTACGCCTTGCAGTCTCCAGGCTTGTATGAGGATGAAGAACCACAATTCCTTCATTATACAGAGCTTGTCACCATTTTTATTGAAGCCATTGAGACATTCTATCGACCAGGCATTGATTATTTGGCAGGGCATTCCATGGGCGGACATCTTGCTTACGGAATGAATCAGAGACTCTGTCATGCAGGAAAAGCGCCAAAAGGATTGATCATTTTAGATACGGTTCCGGTATTAAGAGATGAGGCAGATCAAGCGCTTCATGCCGATATGAACGAAGAAGAAGTGAAAATGCTGGCCCTCGTCCTAGGTATGGGAAACCTCGTCGGCATCAAACCAGAAGCATTACAAGGGCTCAGCTTCCAAGAAGTGAAGCAGAAAATCCTCAAAGAAGCAGAAAAGGATGAAGTCGTTCATCAATTTATGAATGATCACTATTTAGATAAATACTTGCAAATGCAGACTCATAATACCATCATGTCACAAGCCATTGAATTAGAAAAAGACCCATTCTCTGTGCCGTTTTATATTATACAAAGCAGCGATCACGCCACAGATTTCCAGAAGAAATTTGTCGATTGGGAAGCTTACACGAGAGAAACGTGCTCGTATTATCAAATAAAAGGCGACCATGTGACCATGATGAAAAGACCGCAGGCAGATCAACTTGCGCAGATTCTTGAAACGATCGTAAAGGGGTAAGGACGTATGAACCAATTATTTAAAACCTTTGAAAAAAAATCAGATCTCATTCAGCTTATTTGTTTTCCTTTTGCAGGCGGATATTCCGCCTCTTACCGTCCGCTCTTTGAACAGCTGAAGGACACGGCCGAAGTGACAGCAGCAGAGCCTCCGGGTCATGGAACGAACCTCATGCCGCTTGAAACAAGCATTGACCGGCTGGCTGAATTGTATAAAGAAGAACTGACAGGCAAATTAAACCGTCCATTTATTTTGTTCGGACATTCCATGGGCGGACTTGTGGTGTACAGGCTGACTCAGCTGCTAGAAAAGGAAGGCATCGATCCGGCAGCAGTTGTCATTTCTGCCATTCAGCCGCCGCAAACAAAAAGACAAATATTGACCCATTTATCGAATGAAGCATTTGTTCAGCATATTGCTGAAATGGGCGGGATTCCAAAAGAATTGTTAGAGAACAAACCAATGATGGATTACTTTACACCATCCTTACGTGCCGACTATCAAGCATTAGAATCCTTCCAGCATACAGACAAAACAATCATTGAATCACCCGTTTATTTATTGAACGGAAAGCAAGATAAAAAATGCATGGAAGACGCAGACGGCTGGCTAACATGGGCAAACGCCATCGAACGCACTGATTTCGAAGGAGGCCACATGTATATCAACACACACCTCGAGCAGTTCGCAGAACATATGAGGCATGTCATTGAGCAGACAACAAAAAGGCAATTCATCAGCCAATAAAAGAAAACAACGGCCCCGTCAAACGAGGGCCGTTTTCTTTATGAATTCCCCTTCCTCACCACATTCCCGCCAATCACTCCGCCAATAACGAGCACAGCCCCGATGAGGTGAACCATATCAATCGTTTCATGTAAAATAAGCACGCCAGCGGCAATGGTAATGAAAGCAGAAAGATTGTTAAAGATACTCACCTTTGCTGCTTCAAGATGGGAAAGAGCATAGTTTGATAAATACGCTGTGAGCAGTGATGAGAGAATGCCTAAAAAGAGCATAGACCATACAAAGGATGGCTGCGTAAACGGACTGAAAAACTGCGGTAGTGTAGCATGTACCGAGTGCCGAATGAGAGCAGCAGCATTAAAGAAGACAAATCCAAAGAATGTCATCACGAAAGTCAGTTCAATGACATGGAATCGCCGTGTCATCACCCTGGCAAATACGCTATAGGCACTGGATGATAAGGCTGAAAGTAAGATCAGCACATAACCAATGAGATGAGAATGTTTCACATCAATTCCCTTCACCACAAAGAGGAGCATCACCCCGGACACAGAAAGAATGGTAAACAGCACCTGAATCGAGGTAGGACGTTCCTTTAAACACCATGCTGCAAGCACCATTGTCAAAATAGGGATGGTCGCCTGAATAATGCCGGCCTCTGATGAAGAGGTGAACATCAGCCCCCACACTTGAAATGCAAAAAACAACACAGGATAAAGTAAGGAAAATGGCACAATGTAAATGAGATCACGCCATTGAATGGAAAAACGGTACTTTTTTCGTAAAAATGGAAATAACAAAAGAGCGGCTGCGAAAGAAACGGTAAATCGGTGTGCCAATACATCAATTGGATTCGCTGATGCTAAGGCTACTTTGACAAACAAGAATGAAAAACCAATAATACAAGCGTATGCGATCGAAGCAGCATACGCTTTTTGTTTTGACATATCCATCAGAATTCTCCTTACACGAGCATGCATGCTTCAGTTGAATTGACCGGTTCTGTCTTTTTATCGTAAACGGATCAAGTAAAGTGTACAATAAGAGTTATTGATATCTGTACCGGTACAAGGAGGGTAGTACTGTGAGGAAATATGATCAGCTTGTGTTGAATATAAAAAACAAAATCGAGAGCGGTGAATACAATGCTGGAATGAAAATTCCATCCATTCGTCACTTAGCGGCTCAATATGCTGTGAGCAAAAGCACTGTCATAAAAGCACTAGACACATTAGAGCGTGAACACTTGCTGTACTCTGTAGAAAGAAGTGGCTATTTTGTCGTGAAAACCAATCAGTCAGCCGTTAAGAAGGGCAGCACATGGATTGATTTTGCTTCCTCTGCGCCTGATCCCATTGTATTTCCATATGTCGATTTTCAGCACTGCATCAATCAAGCGATTGATCTGTATCAAAATGATTTATTTATCTATGGCACCACCAATGGATTACCATCTTTACTGCCAATCATTTCAAAGCGTTTAACGGATTATCAAGTGTTTGCCTCTCCAGAACAGATCGTCATGACTTCTGGTATTCAGCTGGCTTTATCGATTTTAAGCACCATCCCGTTTCCAAATGGAAAACAGACCATATTGGTCGAACAGCCAGGCTATCACCTATTCCTCCAATACTTAGAGAAAAACCAGCTGCCTGTCCGGGGGATTCAGCGGACGGAAAAAGGACTCGATCTTCAGGAATTGGAGCGTATCTTCCGAGAGGAGGATATTCGCTTTTTCTATACGATGCCAAGGTTTCAAAACCCGCTTGGAACGAGTCTGTCGAAACAAGAAAAAATAGCGATTGCAGCCCTTGCCGAAGCATATGATGTCTACATCGTTGAAGACGATTATTTGGCTGATTTAGAATTCGATACAAAAAGAGACCCGATCTATTCATATGATCAGGCGGGGAAGGTCATTTATTTAAAAAGCTTCTCAAAAATCATTTTTCCGGGGCTTAGAACAGGTGCTGTCGTCTTACCAAACGAGCTGATTGGCCCCTTTAGTGAACATAAACGGCTTATTGATATCGACAGCTCGATGCTCTCGCAGGCTGCTTTAGAAATTTATTTGAAAAGCGGGATGTTTGAGCGTCATAGAGAAAGGATGCAGGCGACCTATAGAGCTCGATCCAAACAACTTGTGGCCTGTTTGAAAAATGATCAAGGTGCTTATGCGCTGGGAGAAGAGGAGCCATCTACCCACACCCACGTTCGTGTCGACCGGTCCATTCCAATGAATCAGCTCATTCAGCAGCTAAAAAAGGCTTCTGTGATGGTTCAGCCGATCGACCGCCATTTCATTTCTACTTATCAAAAGGAGCCTATACTTCAGCTGAACATTTGGCATGTAAAAGAAGAGGAAATCGCACGAGGCGTCGATTTGCTAAAGTCATCACTTCAACAAATCACAGGTTATTAAGGCGAGATAGCATGTTCTCACAAGTGAGTATATCGACGTGCTCAGCCGCAGCAGGTTTTCTTGTACAAACCGCCATTTGGTAGGCAGGATCAAGCGAATATGTTTGGACAACGCAAGGGGCTTCGTGATCAGGTAATCTCAAAGTAGCCTGTCCATCCTCTGACAAGCGAGCGGTAAAGGATGAAAGACCATAGGATATTCCCTTCCCTGTCAGCTTGATAAAAGCCTCCTTCATGGACCATAAATGAAAGAAATAGGCTTCCTGCCGTTCTGCCGGCTGTGAGAGTAAATCTTGATATTCGTCAGCTGAAAAAAATCGTTTGGCAATGGCTAAATCAATCGGTTTAATCTCTTCAATATCAATGCCAACAGGCGCATCATCTACTGCGCCCACGACCCAATCACCAGAGTGAGAAAGATTAAAATGAAAAGAAGGAATTTGCCGGACAACAGGCTTTCCATTCCCTTCTGTTTCAAAAATGATCTGTTCCATAGGCAGTGCGTACATCTCATGAATGATGTGACGAATCAGTACCTCACCTAAAAGCGTTCTTCTTGCATCGATCAAAAAACGAAAGCGCTCAGCGGCGGCGCGTTTTTCAAGTGATACAAAAGGCTTCAGCTGTTCTATTTGTTTTCGTGCATTTCTATCATCTAAAGGTTGTAATTTAATAGCGAAAATCTTCATAACGGACCTCAATTTTTTACATTTATTGTACCATTGGATGAACCCATGCAAAAGAGAAACAGACATCCTGTTCAATGAAAGCACAAAATGACAGGAAGGTGCGGGCGGTTCTCGATATAGTGGAAAAGGAAGGAGAGGGAAAAATGATTCACTTGATCATGGATAGTATCAATTATATGGAAGAGAGGCTGGATCAGCCTTTGCAGATCGAAGAAGTGGCAGAGGCCGCCTGTATGTCTAAATTTCATTATCAGCGGCTATTCCATATGCTGACGGGAATTGCAGTAGCAGAATATATTCGCAAAAGACGATTAACCCTTGCGGCAGAAGAATTCATGACCAAGCAAGTGAAAGTCATTGATGCGGCGGTGAAGTATGGCTATGAAACCCCAGAGTCGTTTGCGAAAGCCTTCAAGCGGCATCACGGATATACACCGGCAGCAGTGAAAACAGGCGAGTATACAGTGAAAGCCTATCCCCGTCTCTCCTTCGAACTTCAAATAAAAGGAGTCGAACCGATGCATTATCGAATTGTGGAAAAGGATTCATTTTCAATCATGGGCAGAAGACTAAAGACAACAACAAAGAATAGCCAAAACAAACAGGATATTCCCGCCTTTTGGAAGCGTGTCAATCAAGAAGGATGGACGGATTCACTGGCTCATGCAGCTGGAGAACTCGGATATATCGGTGTATGTGCGCATTTTGATGAAACGCTTGAAACATTTGACTATATCATTGGGATTGAGCAAGGTGAGGAAGAACCAGATTCGACCATGACAGTCGAGCAGATTCCGGCCAGTACGTGGGCTGTATTTCAGGCAAAGGGGCCTGTCGAAACCGCTGTGCATTCAACATGGACACGTATTTTCACAGAATGGTTTCCTGCCTCAGGATATGAGCATGCTGGGGGAATGGAGATGGAAACGTACCCTTTAGATGGAGAGATACATTCTCCAGATCATGTGACATTGATTTGGATTCCAATCCGTAAACAATCATAAAAAAGGCAGCGTATCTCGCTGCTTTTTATCCTTGTTTGAGGACGTGAACACCGTTTGGATCGGTCGTATTCATCCCATGAGAATCCATCATCTTTACTTCAAGTAAAGAGAGACGTTCTCCCTTTTTCCAATGAATAGGTTGTGTCAAACCGTCCAGCAACTGATCGACCGCAGGTGTATGAGTCAAATCAGGTACTGCGATCGTCATCTCGGCAATTGCTTCTTCACCAGTTTCAATCACATCTGTCCGCCGCTGCAATTCAAGTCTTAAGCGCATCGGTGTAGAAAGAAACGTTCTTCGCTCCCCGGTCTGGATTGCCCAGTTTCTCTTTTGCGCTTGTACCAGCAACTGATCATATTCATCATCAGTCACTAGAAAGCCGATGTGATCAAAAAGGACTTTTTTACTATAACCAAATGTGATATTGATCTGTCCCTTTCTCATCTCAATGATTCGGAAAGAGGGCTTCTTCTCTCTAAAATCCTCCCATGTCAGCGGAGGGGGAAAGGAACCTTCCTTTGCGAAACGTCCCTTTACTTCAAAGCCTAATGAGGTGTACGCCTGCTCCGTCTCCTCAACAAATGGTGTCCAATAATGATAATGGAAAAGCTGCATCAGAGGATCATCTCCTGTTTTAAGAATATTGCGTCTATTTAGTTTAGCACAAAACAAGCCATTCTTTTAGTAGAATGGCTTGTTCTTATCGGGTAAGGGTTTGAACAGGTTTCTCCGCTGTTTTTGTAATGAGCAGCTGCAAGAGCCGTGTCGATTGTGGCAATGAAAAGCGAAGGACGAGTCCAGTAAAGATGGCCGTCAGAATCGTTCCAATGCCAATCGGGCCGCCGAGCATCCATGCAAATAGAAGCACGGTTAACTCAATACCATTTCGAACCCACTGTACGTTCAGCCCCGTTTTTGCTGAGATGAGCAGCATTAATGAATCTCTTGGCCCAGCGCCAAGATTAGCTGAGACATAAATGCCAACGCCATACCCAGACACAATCACGCCCGTAATAAATACATATAAAGCAGGTAAATACCCATGTGGTGCAGGTAATACTGCATTAAAGAAATCAATAAACACGCCAATCAGCACCATATTGAGAAGGGCGCCGATCTTTGGAAAAGATTTCGTGAAAACAGATGTCAGTGTCACAATCAGTGCACCAATAATGATCGACCATTGTCCAATGGTTAAACCAAAATGCTGAAACAGTCCATAATGAAAAGCGTCCCACGGACCAATGCCAAGGATCTTTCCCTTCACTGTCAGCGATAGTCCAAAAGCAAGTACAATCAATCCAACAAAATAAAAAAACCAACGTAAAAGATGTTCCCGCTTCAAAAGCTTTCCCTTCTTTCTTAAACACTCGATTTCAATCGTAACATACTCGCACGCCCCTTTAAATGGCTTTGCTCAATTGTAATCGCTTACTCGATAAAAAGAATTTTTTCCATAAAAAGAGCAGAGAACATCAAATTTTGGAGCAAGACTTTTGCCTTGTTTTTTTTAACAAAGTGAACCAATAATTAACAATTTTTATGAAAATAAGAAAAAAATTCAATATAAAATGACAAAAAAACAACCTTTATCCAATTAAAGAATATTCAAGATAAATTAGAATAGATTGTATGTAAATTGCGCCGTTAGGCCTGTTTTTATTGATAGATAAAATATTTAATACACGATAAAAAAATTTGTTTTATTGGAAAAAACATAGATGGATCAGATGTAGAAAGCTGTATATGACAAAAGGGCTATTTTTGTCGAAAATAGTCTTTTAGTCATGTTGAGGGTTCTGAAATGTTACTGATATTCTTTACCAAAGTGTGGGAGGTGAACTGGTACATACCATTATGATTTAGAGCAGGGAAAAGGGGATGTCAAAAAATGAACATATTAAAAAGAACGAGTCAATTATTTCTAATATTGGTGCTGATTGCTGGGAATTTATTAACAGTTTCGCCACCTGTTACGAAAGCCGCTGGGACAGTGGTTGTCAATAACGCAGATTCCTACATGATTGGAAATGGGAAGTTAGTTCTTTATCAGCTTGATGGGCAAAATCCAACAAACGTAAAGGCTAGTGTACAGGTGAAGGGAATTAATTCGACTGTAGTGAACGGTGTTGCTGTGAATGATCAAGAAAACACTGTGTATGCAACTACGACAGCAAGTGGAGAGCCAGTTCTTTATAAAATAAATGCGACCACTGGACAAGCAGAGCGTGTAGGTGTTTTAGGCGGAAGAGCGCCTAATGCCGTTGTTTATAACGGTAAATATATTCATTCGTATGCGGTTGATGGAGAACCCTACCTTGCAACGTACGACTTAGCAACTGGTCAAAAAACGTCTAAGAAAATTGTCGGTTATGACGTTGGTCCTGGCATTGGCGGAGACATTGGCGGAGACCTTGTCGTCGATAAGGATGGCTATCTTTGGTTCGCATCTAATACCAGTGGGTCCATTGCGCAAATGAATCCTGAAACAGCTGAAGTCATTCGAGTGATTCCAATCACAAATGCAGATGGTAAACCGATTGAGGGAGGAGTACGAGGAATTAGCTTTTTGCCAAATGGACAAATGCTATTACAATCAGGAAAAGATGACTCTATTGGTCATTCTACTCTTTTTACACTTGATGCGAAAACATTAAGTACAACATATATGGGCACTGTAGGTGATTCATTATCTTACGACTTAGCTTCAAGGGTGAAGCCTGAATTCGATCCATATCCTCCTAACCTTGAATCAGAAAAATCTGTTGCTTTACAGAAAAAAGCAGAAGGCAACACAGATGAAAAGCATCCAGAAGTAGGCGACACTTTGCTTTATACAATTAGAGCAAAAAATACGGTGCAATTCGGCATTCTTAAAAATCTGATCATATCAGATAATCTTCCGAGCAGCTTAACCTATGTTTCTGGATCTCTTAAGGTAGATGGCACAAGCGTAACAGATGCAAAGGATCAAGACAAAGGTGATTTTACAAACGGTACTGTGACAGGTCAAATAGGTGATGTGAAAGACACCGATTGGCACACTGTGACATTTGAAGCGAAAGTAGCAAAAGGGCAAGCTGGCAAGGATATTCAAAATACAGCGAATGTCAAAGGGGAAAACACACCGCCAGACAATCCAACAACAAACATAGAAATTTATCCTCGTGATCCGAAGCTTGAATCAGAAAAATCAGCGGTCTTACAGAAAAAAGCAGATGGGAATACAGATGAGAAGCACCCAGAAGTAGGGGACACATTGCTGTATACCATTCAAGCCCGTAACGCTGTTGAAGATAGTATAATAGAAGACCTTGTCATTTCTGACAAGTTACCTCAAGGATTATCTTATGTACCAAATTCACTTCAGGTAGATGGAAATCCAGTCACAGATGTAAAAGATGACGACAACGGTGATATGACAGATGGAACTGTCACTGGAACGTTCGGTGAAGTGAAAGATACGAAATGGCATACCGTGACGTTTGAAGTCACAGTTGAAAAAGGCCAGGCAGGCAAAGATATTCAAAATACAGCGAGTGTCACAACCGGCAACACACCGCCAGACGAGCCGACAACGAATGTAGAGATCTATCCTCGTGACCCAAAACTGACTTCTGAAAAATCAGCGGTCTTGCAGGAAAAAGCAGATGGCAATACAGATGAGAAGCATCCAGAGGTCGGTGATACACTTCTTTATACGATTAAAACAAAGAATACGATAGAAGACAGTCTCGTTGAAAATTTAGTGATCTCAGACGAACTGCCGGAAGGATTAGCGTATGTGCCGGATTCACTTCAAGTGGATGGAGAGGCAGTCACTGACGCAAAGGATGACGATAACGGAGACTTCACAGATGGTACCATTTCAGGACAATTTGGTGACATTCAAGATACAGATTGGCATACCGTGACATTTGAAGTGACGGTTGAAAAAGGACAATCTGGCAAAGACATTCAAAATACAGCGAGTGTCACAGGTGAAAACACACCACCAGACGATCCGACAACAAAAACAGAAATCTATCCTCGTGATCCAAAGCTGGAATCAGAAAAATCAGCGGTCTTGCAGAAAAAAGCTGAAGGTAACAAAGATGAGAAGCATCCAGAAGTAGGAGATACCCTGCTTTATACAATTAAAACAAAGAACACGATAGAAGACAGCCTTGTGGAAAATCTAGTGATCTCAGATCAATTACCAAAAGGGCTGACGTATGTCGCTGGGTCTCTTGAAATTGATGGAGAATCTGTCACAGATGTGAAAGACGACGATAGCGGAGACTACACAGATGGAAAGGTCACAGGTTATTTTGGTGATGTGAAGGACACGGACTGGCATACCGTGACGTTTGAAGTGACAGTTGAAAAGGGACAGGCTGGTCAAGACATTCAAAACACTGCCGAAGTAACAGGTGAAAACACACCGCCAGATGATCCAACAACGAAAACAGAAATTTATCCTCGTGAACCAAAACTAGCATCAGAAAAGACAGCGAGCATTCAGAAAAAAGCAGAAGGGAACACAGATGAAAAAACACCACAGGTAGGCGATACCCTTCTTTATACGATCAAAACAAAGAATCTTGAAGAGGACAGCATCGTCGAAAATCTCGTGATTTCAGATCAACTGCCAGAAGGTCTTGAATACGTCGAAGGGTCATTAAAAGTAGATGACCAAGCCGTCACAGATGCAAAAGATGACGATAACGGAGATTACACAAAAGGCACAGTCACCGGACAATTTGGTGATATCAAAGACACGGACTGGCATACTGTGACGTTTGAGGCGAAAGTAGCCAAAGGACAAGCAGGTAAGACCATTCAAAATACAGCAAAAGTAACAGGCGAAAACACGCCGCCAGATGAGCCGACAACCGAAACAAACATTGATCCAAGAGATCCAAAGCTTGAATCAGAAAAAACATCTGAGATCTCTCAAAAAGCAGAAGGCAATACAAATGAAAAACAAGTTCAGGTAGGCGACACCCTTCTTTACACCATCAAAACAAAAAATAGTGTAGAAGACAGTGTCATCAAAGATTTAGTCATCGCAGATCAACTACCAAAAGGTCTTGAATATGTCGAAGGGTCATTAAAAGTAGATGGACAAGCCGTTACAGATGCAAAAGATGACGACAACGGAGACTACACAAAAGGCACAGTGACCGGTCAATTTGGCGATATCAAAGATACGGACTGGCATACAGTGACGTTTGAAGCAAAGGTCGCAAAAGGCCAAGCGGATAAAACCATTCAAAACACAGCAAAAGTAACAGGCGAAAACACGCCGCCAGATGAGCCGACAACCGAAACAAATATTGATCCAAGAGATCCAAAGCTTGAATCAGAAAAAACATCTGAGATTGCTCAAAAAGCAGAAGGCAATACAAATGAAAAAGAAGTACAAGTAGGCGACACTCTCCTTTACACCATCAAAACAAAAAATAGTGTAGAAGACAGTGTCATCAAAGATTTAGTCATCGCAGATCAACTACCAAAAGGTCTTGAATATGTCGAAGGGTCATTAAAAGTAGATGGACAAGCCGTTACAGATGCAAAAGATGACGACAACGGAGACTACACAAAAGGCACAGTGACCGGAGAATTTGGTGATATCAAAGACACGGACTGGCATACGGTGACTTTTGAAGCGAAGGTCGCGAAAGGAGCTGAAGGTAAAACCATTCAAAATATCGCAGTTGTGAAGGGTGATAATGTTGACGAACCAGACAAACCTGAAAACTCAACAACGGTAGTACCGCCGCATGTGCCAGAGGTGCCAGCAAATCCAGAGCAGCCTTCTCATTCAGAACCGGATACACCTGGTCATCATCTTCCGAACACTGCAACAGAGATGTACAACCTTTTACTAGCAGGATTTGCACTTGTACTAATAGGTGCATCCCTTATTGTATGGAAAAGAAGAAAAAGAAACGGATAATCGTCCATGTTTCAAAAAATCATCTCAGCTCTATTGATTACAGCAGGTATTTGTCTTGTGATTGTAGGATATATGAAAATCGTTGATGGACAAAGACAAGTAGATCAATCATTCCAGTCAGCGCAAGCAGCCATCCAGCAAAAGGGGAAAATGGATTCCTCTTTTGTGCCGGAGGCTGGTGAAACCATTGGGCTCTTGCACATTCCAAAGTTAAACGCTGAGTTACCAATTGTAGAAGGAACAGCGGCGGAGGATTTGGCAAAGGGAGTTGGTCATTATCACGAGAGCTATTTTCCTAACGAACAGGGACAAATCGTTTTATCTGGGCATCGTGATACTGTGTTTAGACGAACAGGAGAACTTGTGAAAGGGGATCAACTTGTCATAGAGCTTTCATACGGTCGGTTTACCTATGAAATTGAGAAAACAAAGATTGTGAAAAAAGATGATCAAAGTATTATTACACTACAACAGGAAAAGGAAGAACTTGTCCTCACCACGTGTTATCCTTTTTCTTTCATTGGTCCTGCGCCAAACAGATATATTATATATGGGAAGCGTGTTTAGCCACTGGATCAGCCTGCAGCTCATTCTTTCATTAACCGATTAGAGCGCTTAATCCCTTGATAAACAGGGAATCTTCTATATCATATCTAGAGATGCAGGGGGGGTCAATTTGTTAAATAAAGAAGATGTAAAGTATATAGATAACGTTGGAAGAATTGTCCTGCCGACAGATATAAGAAAACGGTTGAAAATTCATCCACAAGATTTTATTGAAATCTATCAAGAAGAAAGTCACATTGTGATAAAGCCTTATTGGCAGGATAAACCTTGTATCGTTACAGGGCAAGTCACCTGTTCCAATAAGGCGCTGTCAGGCGGTGTAGTTGTCAGCCCAGAGGGAGCGAGACTGCTCCTGCAAGATTTACTAGCGCTGCGGCTGCAAAAAGAGATATAAAAAAAGGCTGTTCTCACATGATGAGAACAGCCTTTTTGATCATACTGGATTTAAAATCCGATTTAAGAATTGTTTTGTTCGTTCTTCCTTTGGTCGTTTGAAGATTTCTTCAGGAGGACCTTGTTCGACGATGACGCCGCCATCAATAAAAATCACTTCGTCCGCCACTTCTTGGGCAAACTTGATTTCATGTGTGACAACCGCCATCGTCCAGCCTTCTTTCGCTAGATCTTTCATGACCTTTAAGACTTCTCCGACAAGCTCAGGATCAAGCGCAGAGGTTGGTTCATCAAAAAGCATAAGCTCTGGCTGAATGGCAAGTGCACGGGCAATGCCGACACGCTGCTTTTGACCGCCTGACAGCTGGAAGGGATACAAATCTTTTTTATCCTCAAGTCCTACCTTTTGCAGGAGCTGAATCGCTTCTTTTCGCACCGCTTCTTTCGGACGGCGCTGGACTTGGACTGGACCTTCCATCACATTCTCAAGAACAGTGCGATGTGGGAACAGATGATAATCTTGAAACACCATGCCTGACTTCCGGCGAAGCTTGAGCAAATCAGCTTGTTTATTTTTTTTAGAAAAATCAATCGAGAAATCATCGAAGGTAAAGGAGCCGGCATTTGGAATTTCAAGTGCATTTAAACAACGAAGCATCGTTGTTTTTCCTGAACCTGATGGACCAAGAATCGCCACAACCTGCCCTTTGTTGATCGTAAAATCAATCGACTTTAAAATCTCATTTTCACCAAAGGATTTGTTTAAGCCTTTGACTGTTAGCATGTCGTTCCCTCCTTACCTTGCGACATATCGATCAAGTCGTTTTTCAATTTGGTGTTGAACGAGCGATAGAATGAAGCAGAATACCCAATAAATCAGGGCTGCTTCCATATAAATAAATAAAATTTGATCCAAGTTCGCCGCAGCAATTTCTTGTGATTTACGGAACATCTCTGCCACGAGGATTTGGGAGGCAAGCGATGTATCTTTCACCAAACTAATGAATGAATTAGACAGCGGCGGAATCGATACACGCACTGCCTGCGGTAAAATCACGCGGACGAGCGTTTTGCGATGGGTCATCCCAATCGAATACCCCGCTTCCCATTGTCCTTTTGGAACAGATAGGACGGATGCACGAATAATTTCCGAAGCATACGCACCTACGTTTAAAGAAAAAGCGATGATAGCACTTGGATATGGATCAAGTGTGATATTAAATGTCGGAAAGAAATAGAAAATAATAAACAATTGCACAAAAAGCGGCGTTCCGCGAACAGCCGACACATAGATAGAAAAAATCCATCTGAGCGCTTTGATTTTAGACATTCTAGCAAGAGCTGTCACAAGCGCGATAAAAAGACCAATGATAAAGGCAATGATGGCGAGGGGAATTGTATAATAAATTCCCTGCATCACCATTGGCCAAAAAGATTGCTGAAGAAGATCCCACGGAATGACGACTCCGAGGATATTATTTTGTAACATCTTCACCAAACCATTTCTTAGAAATCTTAGCGAGTGTACCATCTTTCTTCATTTCTTTTAGTGCGCCATTCACTTTGTCAACGACTTCGCCGCTGCCTTTTCTGAAGGCAAAATACGTTTCTTGTGGATCTCCTGTTTCAAATGCAACTTTTAGGTTTTTGTTACCGCTTGTTTTCAAGTAATTCAAGACAGCCAATTTATCATTGAACGTCAAATCAGCACGCCCTTGCTGAATCAATTGAATGGATTGTGCAAGACCTTCAACCCCTTCAATTTTAGCGCCAGCATCTGTAGCTAATTTGTTGTAGTTACTGGTTAATGATTGTGCTGCTTTTTTGCCTTTCACATCAGAAAGTTTCTTGATGTCATTGTTATCTGATTTTGTCACAACAATGGCTTGAGATGTTGTGTATTTATCAGAGAAATCATATTGGTTTTCACGTCCAGTTTTACCAACTTGGTTCGCTACCACATCAAAACGTTTTGAATTCAGACCAGCAAACATGCTGTCCCATTGTGTTTCTTTGAATTCTGGTTTTAAGTCAAGACGTTTTGCGACTTCTGTGATGACCTCGACATCATAGCCAGTTAATTTATCTGTCTTTTTGTCATGGAAGGTGAAAGGAGCATATGTACCTTCTGTACCGATGGTTAATACGCCTTTATCCTGAATGGACTTCCAAAGGTCACCTGATTCCTTAGACCCAGATTGTTTATTTGCGCTGTCGTTTGCAGCTGATCCACATGCTGTGATCAATGCAACACAAGCGCCTAAAATAATGGCAAAGAACATTTTTTTCATTTTATTCCCCACTTTTCTTGTTGGTATTTACAACATATGATCTTACAGAGAAGCAACCTAAAAGTAAAGCATTTGAAACTAGCTTGAGCGAATCTCACCAACTTTATGCCTTGAACTGGTTGAACGGACAAACGATAGAACTATACCCAAAACAAAAGGTGGATAAAACCAAATGCAATCTCAAAGGATGATGAAGAGAGTTCGATTGATGAGAATGTGAGATAGACCACTTAATGGTAAAATATGCTATGATTTTCACATCAAAAGAAGTTTATGTGGGTGTTGATCAGTCGACTTAAATGACTTTTTAAAGTACACGATCCTCCAGTGAACAAACGGAATAAAAGGGAAGTGTGATCATTTGCATACATCGAAACAAAAACCCGTCATGATTTTAGTACACGAAATATACGGAATAAATGATCATATGAAGAGTATGATCGATCATTTTGACAAAGCTGGTTTTGAGGTTTATTGTCCTCATTTATTAGGACAGGCTAAACACTTCCCTTATGCCAGTGAGAATGAGGCATATGACTACTTTATGAATAAAGTTGGTTTTGATGAATCGGTAAAGATCGTATTGAATGTGGCAAAAGAGTTAAAAACGAAAAATGCAGAGAGAGACATATGTCTGATAGGTTTTAGTGTGGGGGCAACAATTGCTTGGCAATGCAGCCAATATGATCAGTTGTTTACCGGAGTCATTGGATTTTATGGTTCAAGGATAAGAGATTTTCTCGATATGACGCCTACCTGCAATACGCTGTTATTTTTCCCGGAAGTTGAAGCATCTTTTAACCCTCGAGAGGTTGCGAATGTTTTGGAGAAAAAGGAAAAGCTTTGCGTGAAAATAGTAAAGGGGCAGCATGGGTTCGCCAATCCAGATTCTACGACTTTTCACGCTGAATCTAAAAATCGCTGCTTTCAAGATATAGATGGTTTTATCAAAGAGTGTCTACAAAAGGAAAATGACTCATGACTGTTTGAAATGAGACTCGAATAGAGGGAAATGAAACCAGTGTGTCATGTAAGTTTGCATGCTGGTTTTTTCGTGCAATTCTTTTGGATATATGGCATCCTATCAAATGATCAGAATCACCGTATAGTTGTGCGAACATTACTAAAATAAAGACTTTGAAACAGTGACGATAGAAGGAAGCATATTTATTATAAAAGATGTATAATTAGTAGGTTGTTTTGAAAATGGAATAATCACATGGAGACATGTTTTGATAACAGAACATCTTAGAAGAAGGAGGGCATCATTGTGGATGTTGGACAAAATCAGCCCGAACAATTGAAAAGGGCGATGACCTCCCGCCATTTATTTATGATTTCTCTTGGCGGTGTCATTGGGACAGGCTTTTTCCTTGGAACAGGCTATACGATTGGACAAGCAGGGCCAGTTGGAGCTGTTCTTTCCTATATAGTGGGCGGATTGATTATGTATTTAACCATGCTGTGTCTTGGAGAGCTGTCAGTCGCGCTTCCTGTGTCGGGGTCGTTTCATACGTATGCGACGAAATTTGTGAGTCCTGCAGCAGGATTTGCTGTTGGCTGGATTTATTGGCTTGGCTGGGCAGCCACCGTGGCGCTGGAATTTTTATCAGCAGGGCAGCTGATGAGACGCTGGCTTCCACAAGTGGATGTGTGGATTTGGTGTCTCATATTTGGGCTGTGTTTGTTCTTATTAAATGCCAGGTCAGCGAAAGCGTTCGGGGAGTCGGAGTTTTTCTTTTCAACCATTAAGATTGTTGCCATCTTACTATTTATTGGCGTAGGCGGAGCTGCGATGTTTGGTTTTATTCAAACGACGAGCGGGGAACCAGCTCCTTACTTTAGTCATTTTGTGAGTGACGGTCTGTTTCCGAATGGCTTGCTGGCCGTTGTCGTCACGATGATCACGGTGAATTTTTCGTTTCAAGGGACGGAGCTGATCGGGATTGCGGCAGGAGAAAGTGAAAATCCGGAGAAAACCGTACCTCGCTCGATTCATCAGACGGTTTGGCGCACCCTTGTCTTTTTCGTTTTATCTATTTTTGTCTTAGCGGGCATGGTGCCTTGGAAAGAAGCGAGTGTGCTGCAAAGCCCATTTGTCACTGTGTTTGAGAGAACGGGCATTCCTTATGCGGCAGATATCATGAACTTTGTCATTATCATTGCTTTATTATCTGTGGCGAACTCTGGCCTATATGCCTCTACGAGAATGCTGTACTCTTTGTCGAAGGAAGGAATGGCAGGGAAGGCGTTTAGACGAGTCAATCAGCGGGGCATCCCGATGAATGCCTTACTGCTCACTTTCCTGTTTACAGGTATTTCGTTATTATCAGGATTCTTTGCAGAGAAAACCGTTTTTGCTTGGATCGTGTCTATTGCGGGCATGAGTGCCCAAACCGGCTGGATTACGATTACATTATCACAGCTGCTTTTCCGCAGAAGATATTTGAAAGCAGGCGGAAAGCTGGAAAACCTAAAATTTAAAACCCCTCTTTATCCGGCACTGCCGATCATTGCGATCACGCTGAATTCGATTGTGCTAATCAGTCTTGCCTTTGATGCTGAGCAGCGGATTGGGCTGTATGTCGGCGTACCGCTCATGATCATTGGATATGTTGTCTATCACCGCTATGTGAAAAAACATCAGGTGAAAAGTGAACCGCTCCAGCTGCAAATCCACGGAGATGATGAGATTCGGTTTTAATTCAAAAAAAGAAGCCTTCCCATTTGGGAGGCTTCTTTTTTCAATTTAATGCACGCCTTTCATCGCTTTCTTAATCACCGGTGTAAGCAGGAGCATGACACCACATAAAATGATGGCGAGCATGCCGATGATCCCGAAATAGACGGTTTCTGGCACTTTATCAAACAGCTTGACCACTTGCGCATTGATCGCCTGTGCCATTGCATTTGAAAGGAACCAAAGGCTCATCGTTTGCGCTGAGAAGGCAGCAGGTGCCAGTTTTGTTGTCGCTGACAGCCCAACTGGTGATAAGCAAAGCTCTCCGATGACGACAAGGAAGAAGCTTAGAACGAGCCATAGTGGGCTTACAAGTGTATGTGGTCCAGACATGTAGGCAGGAATGATCATGATGATAAAGGATAATCCTGCGAACAGAAGGCCAAGTGAGAATTTAATCGGGGTAGACGGCTGTTTCTTACCGAGTCTGACCCATAACCAAGCAAATACTGGTGACAGGAGCACAATAAAGATTGGGTTCAATGATTGGAACCAAGAAGAGGCTAATGTCATGCCAAGGAAATTCAAGTTTGTTCGCTGATCTGCATATGTGGCTAAAATATTTGAGCCTTGTTCTTGAATGGCCCAGAACATCACCGCAGCTAGGAACAATGGAATATAAGCGAGTACCCTCGACTGCTCCACTGCACTCGTTTTTTTACTAAAATACATCACAATAAAATAAACAATTGGAATCAGCACACCAAGGACACTGACAAACCAAGTGAATAGATTAATCGTGAGCGCTCCTGTTTGAATACCGATGACAGCAAAAACAGCAAGTACAATCACGATCAATGTACCGAAAATTTTGAAGTTCTTGCGTTCAGCAGCTGATAGTGGATTTGTGACATAAGTGCCGGCAAGTCCAAGATTCGGCTTTTTCGTGATGACAAACGTAATAAGTCCAACAAGCATACCAACGGCAGCGAGTGAGAAACCAAGGTGGAAATTCACTTTTTGACCGAGTGTTCCGACAATTAATGGGGCGATAAAACCACCCATGTTGATCCCCATATAGAAAATACTGAATCCAGAATCCCTGCGGGGGTCTGTTTTTGTATACAGGTCACCGACTATGTTTGAGACGTTCGGCTTTAGGAGACCTGTCCCAATAATAATCAGCCCCATACTAATAAAGAGCGCTGTTGCTCCGCTAGGTAGTGCCAAAATGACATGACCAAGCATAATGAATACCCCGCCATAAAAGACCGTACTGGACGAACCAAATACCCGGTCGGCAAGCCATCCGCCAATAATGCCTGACATATAGACAAGCGCACCATAGACAGACATGATCGAATTAGCGGTTGTCTGGTCGAAGCCAAGACCGCCTTTTGTCACCTCTGTGTACATATAATAAATAAGCAGTGCACGCATGCCATAATAAGAAAAACGCTCCCAAAATTCAGTGAAAAACAGTGTGTAAAGTCCTTTAGGATGTCCAAAAAACCCTTTTTGAGGAACACTTTTAACAATTTTATCGTGGTCAATTGTAGACATGGCATAGATCCTTTCTTAAAAAAAGAGATATGAGAAAAATGATATTCTTGTATAGTTCTTGTGTCAATATAAAACTATTCTAAAACAGGAAAATGTTAGTTCAATAGGCGTAAAGACTCAAAAAGATGAAAAATTCGCTCAAGTGAAAATCATCGGAAAGTTATTCCAGAAGAATTTATATAAAATTTGAAATATCGTACAAGCAAACCTTTCCCACATGCATAGGATGACAAGAGGACATGTGTAAAAAGGAGGGGTTTTCAGTGGGGGATGTAAATGAATCTGATCTGAAGAAACCCATTGTCAATGTATTAGACTTTGGCGTGATTGCTGACGGGAAAACGGACTGTACAGCGAAACTGAACGAATGCCTGGAATGGACAAAAGCACAGGGCTACTCCCACGTCTGGTTGCCGAGTGGAACGTATCTAATAGATGCGGTGTACAGGGGGGATCAATTTTTTCCTTTTCGTCATGCCGGCATACGAGTGCCAAGTCATATTTGTATTGAGATGGCATCAGATGCCGTCATCAAAGTGAAACCAAATGATTCGTGGGGATATGCAGCCTTTTATATAGGAGAGGTAGAGCATGTGACCATTCGGGGCGGGCGGATCGAAGGCGACCGTGATGAGCATGTGTACAAGGCACTCCCGCCAGAAAGAAAAACACATGAATGGGGCTTCGGGGTGTGTATTGAAGGTGCTTCCCATGTGAATATCGATCGTGTTCAAATCAACAATTGTACGGGAGACGGCATCATTGTCAGTCCGCACGGTTTATTGACCCATATCGAATCGTACTCGCCTGCTTCGTCAATTCATATTTCTGGCTGCACCATCACTGACTCAAGGCGAAACAATATTTCTATTACAGGCTGTGATGGTGTCATTGTGGAAGACTGTTTGCTTGAAAGGGCAGGGGTAAACGGGGTCGAGCCAAAAATGGGCATTGATATTGAAGGATACGGAGAAAATGCGACCAACTTGGAGGAACCGCTAAATATTCAAATTCGAAACAACATAGTCAGAGGCGGCGCAGCCAGCTCTATCTATAATTTCAACGGCTATGGTGTGATCATTGAAGGCAATCAAACGGACAGCAGTATCTCCTATGGCTTCGCCACTGAAATGATCATTGCGAATAATTTGATTCGTGCAGTGAGAGGGGGCGTGACAAAAGCAGGGATTACGAGCTTAGGTGTGCCGCTTGATCAATCGGAAAACAATGTGATCATTATTGGCAATATGATTGAAGGGTTTGAAAAGGGTATTGATGTGAGGGGAGACAGCGTGCACATCACAGGTAATAAAATCAGTCTTTTTGAAGATGCGGCTGTGTCTGTCTATATGGCCAATCGTATTTTAATAGAAGGAAACCATATTGAGTCAGGGACAAACACACGGCTTAGAAGTACATCGCTGCGTATTTATCAATCAGACAGCATTGTCTTTTCAAACAATACCGTCTACTCTGTCATCGATGCGGCGATGGTCAGAGGAACGAATATCTTAATTCAGCATAATCAATTCAAGGAATTCAGCCGAGGGATATGGGTGCAGGAGGGAGAAGCGGGGATCAACGGCAATCACTTTATTCAAGAAGGACATTCACAGCTCGCATCTTCGTATACAATCAGCGTGACAGGAAATGCAAAGGCTTTCATATGGCAGAATCGTTTTAAGCACTATCAAAACTATGCCGTCTATAGCAATACGACCGCTCCTTTAGAGATTAAAGACAATTCCTTTGAAGAAACGTCCTTATATGTGGTGATGTATATTAAAAATGGCTCACCCCAAATTGGTGATAACCGCTTTTATTTAAATCGTTCAATCGGACAGCCGACAGCCGTTTTTCTTGATGAGGTTGTCTCAGCACGTGTGCTGCGGAATAACATCATTAATCTCTCTCCTCAAAAAGCGATTGCCGTCCGCACCACATCTTCCACTCATTCGGTGATTGCCCATAACGTACTAGAGCGCAGTCAATTGATGACGCACTCCACGGACCGGCTCATCGGAAATATTGAAATTGATCCACCGTAACCGCCTGTAAATCCCTTTTTTTGGAGGTTTAGAAGGCGGTTGACAATCATGTAAAAAGGGCATATAGTAATAATTATTTTTCATTTTTCGCAACATTTGCCCTTTTTTTATGGATAAAACCGATTAATTCAATCAGAAAAATGTATCTTGTAAAATAATCACTTGATACAAGGAAGATATAGAAAGGATGAAGAACAAGTGTCACAGCCGAAACGGAAGCTCAAGCTAGGCGTATTCATCGCGGGAACTGGACATCATGTCGCCTCTTGGAGACATCCGAAAGCAGTACCAGACGCAGCCATGAATCTTGATTACTTTAAACAATTAGCGAAAAAGGCCGAGGAAGGGAAGCTGGATTTGCTCTTTTTAGCCGACAGCTTATCAATTAATCATACATCTCATCCAAATGTATTAACGAGATTTGAACCGCTCACCCTGCTTTCTTCGATTGCAGAGTCTACCTCAACAATTGGTTTAGCAGCAACAGCATCAACTACATACAGTGAGCCATTCCATATTGCGAGACAGTTTGCCTCACTCGATCATTTATCAGGCGGACGAGCAGCATGGAATGTGGTCACATCTTCTATTGAAGAAACAGCGAAAAATTTTAGCGGAGAAGAGCATTTAGCACACCACAAACGATACGAACGAGCTGAAGAATTCGTCGATGTCGTCAAAGGTCTGTGGGATTCTTGGGAAGAGGACGCACTTGTAAGAAACCAAGAAACGGGAGAATTCTTTGAGTCTAGTAAGCTTCATGAGCTGCAGCACAAAGGTGAATTCTTCTCCGTACGGGGTCCGCTTAATGTATCACGCACCCCTCAAGGACAGCCAGTGATCATTCAAGCAGGGTCTTCTGAAGATGGTCAAAAGCTTGCGGCTAAAACGGCTGAGCTTATTTTTACGGCACAAAACGATCTCGACAAAGCGAAGGAATTTTACCAAAGCTTGAAGGGAAAAGTAGAGGCTGCTGGGCGAGCTAAAGAGGATGTCAGCATCATGCCGGGCATCTTCCCAATCATTGCCGATACAGTAGAAGAGGCAAAAGCGAAGTATCAAGAATTACAAGAGCTGATTGTTCCAGAAATCGGCCTTAGCATTTTACAAAACTACTTAGGGGGTATTGATCTTTCGCAGTATCCACTAGACGGACCGCTTCCAGAGATTGATCCAAGCGCGTCAAATGCCGTGAAAAGCCGCTTTGACCTTGTGATGAATATGGCGAGAAAGGACAACCTGACCATTCGCCAGCTCTACCAATCTGTTGCAGGTTCCCGTGGGCACCATATCTTCATTGGAACACCAGAGCAGCTAGCAGATGTGATGGAGACATGGCTCGTTGAGGAAGCAGCCGACGGTTTTAACGTGATGCCGCCATTATTGCCAGAAGGACTTGATGCCTTCGTAGACCGCGTCGTTCCGATCCTTCAGGAAAGAGGCCTGTTCAAAACAGAATACACAGGAAAAACTTTACGAGAAAATCTCGGATTAAAACAGCCAAAAAATCGCTACACGACATAAAGGTGAGGTGACTAACGTTGGGATATACGTTTCGTCTGGCAACTGAGGATGATATAGAAGCGCTGCTTGAACTGACAACAAGAGCCTACGAGCCGATTCGTGAGCTCGGCATCCAGTTCCAAGCAGCACATGCAGATGTCGCCCTCGTTCAGAAAAATGTACAAAAGAACCTTTGCTATGTAATGGAAGAAAACGGAGAGCTTCTCTCCACCTTATCACTCCGTATGCCTTGGGGAGAACAGCCAGGACCATTCGGCGTTCCGCATATATGGTGGTTTGCTTCAGAACCAGCGGCAAAAAAAGGCACAGGCTCAGCCTTGCTTGAGTGGGTTGAAACGGAAGTGCTAAGGGACACACTAAAGGTACCGTTTGTCTCTCTTGGGACAGCTGATAAGCATCCGTGGCTCATGGACATGTATGAGCGTAAAGGCTATGTCAGAGCAGGTGAAAAGGATCTAGGCAAAGGCCATATCACCATTTATTTTAAAAAACAATTAAGATCAGATATTACACAACCATAAGAGGAAAGAAGGGTGTACGAACATGAAAAACAAAAAGTGGCTAGTTGTTTTATTTGCGGCAATGCTTGCGGTGTTAGCAGCATGCGGCGGGGGTAATCAGAGTGAAGGCAAAGACGAGAAAGTGCTTAAAGTGGGCGCTACAGGCCAAAGCTATCCATTTGCTTATAAAGAAAACGGCAAACTAGTAGGATTTGATGTCGAGGTCACAGAAGCCATTGCGAAAAAGCTAGGCTACAAACTAGACTGGCAGCTGAGTGAATTCAGCGGACTGATGGGCCAGCTGACATCTGGTAAGCTGGATACCGTATCAAACCAAGTTGCGATTACAGATGAGCGTAAACAAACGTTCAACTTTACAGATACGTATGCATACGCAGGAACACAAATCATTGTCAAGAAGGACAACAAGGACATTAAAGGGCTTGACGATTTAAAAGGAAAAACGGTGGCGGCTGTTCTTGGCTCAAACCATGCCAAAAACCTAGAGAGCAAAGACCCAGACAAGAAAATCAACATCAAAACATATGAAACACAAGACGGTGTCTTAAATGAAGTGGCAAATGGCCGTGTAGATGCTTACGTCAACGGACGCAGTGTCTTGTTAGCTCAAATTGAAAAAACAGGACTTCCACTCAAAATCGTCGGCAACCCAATCGTATATGAAGAAGTCGGCTACCCATTTGCCAAAGATGAAAAGCACGACAAGCTAAGAGAAGAATTCAATAAAGCGATCAAAGAATTAAGAGAAGACGGAACACTGAAGAAATTGTCTGAGAAATATTTCAAAGATGATGTCACAGTTCCAATTAAAAAATAACAACAGCGGCGGTGAAAAGCAGACATGAATCACATTGATTGGCAGTATATGGTGACGGTTTTTCCAACCTTGATTCAATACTTGCCGATAACGATCTTCATGGCGATTGTCTCCATGGTATTTGCCATTATCATTGGTGTGGTATTCGCGCTTATAACGAAAAACCGGATACCTGTCTTATACCAATTTGCCAAGCTGTATATTTCTTTTTTCAGAGCGGTTCCAACTTTGGTTCAGCTCTTTCTCATTTATTTTGGTCTTCCGCAGCTATTCCCTGCGATGACCTCAATGGATGCCTTAACAGCGGTCATTATCGGTTTAAGTATTAAAAACTCAGCGTACTTAGCAGAAATTTTTAGAGCGGCTCTTAATTCAGTGGATGAAGGGCAGCTTGAGGCCTGCTTATCTGTCGGCATGACAAGATGGCAGTCTTACGTCAGAATTATTTTCCCGCAGGCCGTCAGAAATGCCATTCCAGCGACGGGGAATACCTTTATTGGACTTTTAAAAGAAACATCGCTTGCCTTTACCATTGGGGTGGCAGAAATGTTTGCACAAGGGAAAATGATTGCATCGGCCAATTATAAGTACTTTGAAACGTACTTAGCGGTTGGCATTGTGTATTGGGTGCTCACCATCATTTATAGTTTCCTACAAGACCTATTTGAACGAAAACTCAGCAAACCTTACCGGAATTAAGGAGGTGTGGACATGATCAAGCTCACCAATTTGAAAAAATCATTCGGCGACCTTGTCGTCTTAGACGGAATTAATCTTGACGTGCAAAAAGGGCAGGTTGTGGCCATTATCGGACCTTCTGGCTCCGGTAAATCAACATTGCTGCGCTGTCTAAATCTATTAGAAACGCCAGATGAAGGTACGATTGAAATTGGCGATGCGAAGCTGAATGCGTCTAAATATACACGTAAAGAAGCCCATCACCTGCGTCAGCAAACGGCCATGGTGTTTCAAAACTATAATTTATTCAAAAACAAAACAGCCTTGCAAAACATTACAGAGTCACTGCTTGTGACGAAAAAAATGACAAAACAGCAGGCAAATGAAATCGGTATGAAGCTATTGAAACAAGTAGGGCTAGAACAAAAAGCTGACAGCTACCCGGTCACACTATCCGGCGGCCAGCAGCAGCGAATCGGGATTGCCCGAGCCTTAGCGGTTGATCCACATGCGATTCTGCTAGATGAACCAACGTCAGCACTCGATCCAGAACTTGTCTCAGGTGTGCTTCAAGTCATTAAATCCATTGCCATTCAAGAAACAACGATGATCATCGTGACACATGAAATGGCGTTTGCAAGAGAAGTAGCAGATCATGTCATTTTTATGGCAGATGGTCATATCATTGAGCAGGGAACGCCAACCGAACTATTTGACGAAACGCAGAATGAACGAACAAAACGATTTATCCAAAAAGAAGCAGCGGCTGAAGAAGCATAAGCTGCTTTTTACTCTTTAGAGGGGTGAGTATCAGTGAAATCATTAGGAAATGAAGCTTTAAACAAACGTTTAATTAACATACGCCGAGCGCTTCATGAGCATCCAGAGCTAGCATTTGAAGAGTATGAAACGACAAAAAAACTACGAGGCTGGTTACAAGAGGAAGGGATCACAGTGCTCGATTTCCCAGATCTTCAAACAGGGGTCGTTTGTGAAATCAAAGGAGAACAAGAGGGACCAACGATTGCTCTGAGAGCCGATATTGACGCACTTCCGATCGAAGAAGCATCTGGTGAACCATTTTCTTCAAAGATACAGGGAAAAATGCATGCATGCGGCCATGATTTCCATACCGCTTCGATTTTTGGTGCGGCCGTCCTATTAAACGAACGGAAACATGAGCTCAAGGGAACAGTGCGCATTTTGTTCCAGCCGGCTGAGGAAGTGGCGCAAGGAGCGAAACACGTCATAGAGGCAGGCGTCTTAAATGGAGTCGATGCGATATTTGGTATGCACAATAAACCTAACCTGCCAGTTGGCACCATCGGGATAAGAGAAAAAGCATTAATGGCGAGTGTCGATCGCTTTGAAATTGACATTAAAGGAACGGGTGGTCATGCTGGAATTCCAAATCACACAATTGATCCGATTGCCATCAGCGGTCAGATCACAAGCGCCCTACAGCAAATTGTCAGCCGCCGCATTAGTTCTTTGCATCATGCGGTTGTCAGCATCACACGTATTCAAGGCGGCACATCATGGAATGTGATACCTGATCGCGTCGAGATGGAAGGAACCGTTCGGACGTTTGAACCTGAAGTGAGAGCGATGATTCCAGATCTCATGAAACAAATCGTGAGCGGTATCGCAGAAGGGTTTGGCGCAAAGGCAGATGTGAAATGGCATCCGTATTTGCCTTCTGTGATGAATGACGAGCGTTTGACAAAGGTTGTGGAAGAAACGGCAGGAGCGCTTGATCTCGCAGTAGTAGAGGCAGAGCAGTCACCAGGCGGAGAAGACTTTGCCCTTTACCAAGAACGCATTCCAGGCTTTTTCGTCTGGATGGGGACGAGCGGTACCGAGGAATGGCATCACCCTGCCTTTACGTTAAATGAAGACGCACTCCCTGTTGCCGCTGCTTTCTTTGCCGAGCTTGCGGTTCGGGCATTGGAGTCAAGATCATGGAACTAACGAAACAGCTCGCAGAGGCAGTGCTATCTGCTGATCCGCTGCAAGATCAACAGGCCGTTCAAATGGCTCTAAACGGTTTGTTAGACGCTGCGGCAGCAGCGCTTGCTGCAAAAGAGGATGAAGGGATTCAGAAGCTCATGGCGCTGGTGGAACAAGAAGGCGGCGCGGCTCAAATTCCTGTCATTGGACAAGGGAAGAAGGTCAGCCGTCAATCCGCAGCCATGCTAAATGGCTACCTGATTCACGCCCTTGATTATGATGATGTGCATTCTGATGTGAGAGGACACCCAAGTGCGGTCATCATCCCGGCCTTGCTTTCCCAGCTGACCAACGGGGAGGCGTACGGTGATCGATTTCTAGCAGCCTACATTACTGGCGTCGAAGTAATGGCAAGGCTAGGTGAATCCATCGGCAAGTCGCACTATGAGCGGGGCTGGCATAATACCGGAACTCTCGGAGCCATTGCAGCAGTCTGTGCGGTTGGTTATTTGAAACAAGTTTCACAGAAAGAGCTGGCGAAAGCGATCGGCTTTGCAGGTGCGCAATCAGCTGGAATGCGAAAGCAGTTTGGGACTGATATGAAACCATTACAAGCTGGCCTCGCCGCTAAAACAGCCGTATGGTCCATGGATTTAGCTTGTTCAGGTTTTGGCGGGAGTGAATCGCTTCTGGATGGAGAGCTGGGCTTCTTTTCTCTCTATGGGGATCAGAAACTAGCGGAAAGACGTTTGCTAGAAGACTATGGCACTGCGTGGCGTATTGTGTCGCCGGGTCTATGGTTTAAAGTGTATCCGTTCTGTTCAGCGGCGCATCATGCAGCTGATGCGATCGAGTCATTAGTACAAGAACACTCTTCCTTACAGGGGAAGATCGAACAGGTCGACGTCATGTTTCCGCCTGGCGGAGATGCAGCACTCACGGAGCGGACACCTTTGACGGGAGAAGAGGGACGATTTAGTGTCGAGTATGTCATCGCACTAGCGGTGTTTGGACAACCTTTATCACTGGATGCTTTTACGAAAAAAGCCATTTCACCAGAGCTGCGGACATGGATGAAGCGGGTAAATAGAGTATATGATCAAACGATAGAACCCCATCCAGACGCAGTGCCAAAAGGACGATTTACGATTGTAAAGCTCACCTTATCTGACGGCACCACCATCAGCAAACGAGTCGATATCCCTCGGGGAGCACCAGGCTGTGCGTTATCGACAGAAGACATCATACAAAAGTTAAGCAGCGTCACCAGCACATCACAGGCAAAGCAGCTTTTACAGGCGGTTGAAGAGGGGAATGACGCTGCCTATCTGAAGTTGCTCGTGTGATATGAAAAAAGCTCATCTTTGGAGATGAGCTTTTTTAAATGTCTTTATTCTTATAAGAGTGAATACACTCTATGACGTCAAAGAAGATATTCTCTTCGTCAGGTAACAATTGATCTTGATCTACAACAATCACATTTAAAAACGACCCTATTCTATGACAGAGGCAAAACGAGTTTTATCTTTTAGGTGTATTTTTAAAGGTATCAAATCGCAAATCGACGAATTTAGTAGTACGTTTAAAGATTTAAATCATTGAAATGAAGGGAGTATGAAATGTTAACTATTCGTCGTATCTATCAAAAAAATTATCCTAAAGGAAAACAAGTATATTATCAATATACATCTGAAAAATACTATGAAATTCATATGGAAACCAGTCACAATGGTTGGAACATCTCCCTTACAGAAGAAGTATTTGAAGCGCCAGTTAAAAAAAATCTAAAAGAGGAGATTTTCGATCCATATAAAGAGGGTTCAGAGGTTTACGTGTCAGAGATGAATGGTGAAGAAACTGGAATTATAGTCATTCAACACATGAAATGGAATAATACATTACTCATTCATGATTTATATGTGGATAAACAATTTAAAAGAAAAGGTATTGGCAGCACTTTCATTAAAATGGCAAAAAAACGCGCTCGTGAATTGGGAGTTAGAATGATTGTATTAGAAACCCAATCATCCAATTTTCCAGCTATCCAGTTTTATTTGAAAAATGGCTTTCAACTGATTGGATTAAATGTCAATTCTTATTCAAATGAAGATATAAAGAAAAAGGAAATTCGCATCGAAATGGGGTGCCTTATAGAAAATCACAATTAGCTTCTTAGGGCACACCCGCCCTCGATATGCATGTCCAGTTCCAAACTGTTTTATATAGACCATTTATAACGATCAGGAAGCGTGTCATTTCATTCTTTTACTTCATGGGAGACTTCTTCTTCTCAAAGAACGTAAATGACACTGTCCTCATCTTAGACTATCCTCTACAATTCCTTCATTTTTCCATTCTACGATATTAAAAAAGAACAATGTGATTCCCCAAAATGTCAACTCCATCAAAAAGTATGAATAAAAGATGACCAAAGCATGATAAGTTCATGAAATCGTATCAATCCAATTGAGATTTGAGAAGGAACATGTAAAATAAAGCTACATAAAGAAAAACAAAGGCAACAGCGGAGGCTGATGATGAAAATATTAATGATTGAAGATAACCAGAGTGTTTGTACAATGACGGATATGTTTTTTCAACGAGAAGGATTTCAAGCGGAATTCGTCCATGATGGATTAGAAGGATTGAATCGATTTAAGCAAGAGGAGGATTGGGATCTGCTCATCTTAGATGTCATGCTTCCTTCAATGGATGGTCTGACCATTTGTCAAAAAGTACGGCAGATTAGTGATGTTCCGATTATTATGCTGACAGCAAAGGAAACGGAATCTGATCAGGTGCTGGGCTTCGATCTTGGGGCAGATGATTATGTGACAAAACCCTTTAGTCCGCTCACCTTAATGGCAAGAATCAAAGCAGTGAAACGACGTTTTGCTCAAACAACATCTACTCAAGAAGGAGCGAAAGAGGGTGAACGGCTAGAGACCGAACATTTTCAGTTAGATAAAAAAACGAGAGAAGTGTTTCTAGAGGGGAAACGGATCGAAAATTTAACGCCAAAGGAATACGATCTGCTGTGCTTTTTTATACAGCATCCTCGGCAAGTATTTTCACGAGAACAACTGCTTGAGCAAATTTGGGGATACCAATTTTATGGTGATGAACGAACAGTTGATGTTCATATTAAACGATTGCGCCAAAAAATCGGAGACGGACCTAAGCCCTTTCTGTATACGGTATGGGGCGTAGGGTATAAGTTCGATGAAGATTAAATATTTTTACCAGTTGCTGATTAGTCACCTTGGGTTATTGCTCATTGCCATCATTATTATCAGCACCCTCATGTCTCATTTTGTAAAAGATATCGCCTATCAAAATAGGGTAGACGAAATGAGTTCGTATGGGAATGAAATTTTGGAGAATTTTAAACAACTGTCGAAAGCCGAGATGAACTTCCGTTTGCGTCCATTTGAAGACATTCTTTCGACAAGACAAATCCGTTTTTTCGTCTTTGATGAAAAAGGGACTGTGCTGTCTCAGCAGCAAGAGATGCCACCGCATGAAGCGTTACTCACAAAAGATTTGTGGGCCAAGCTTGCAAAAGGAGAAGAAATCATAGTCAAGCGAAGTGATTCGCGCCGGCTTGATCAAGAAGCATCACTTGTGGCACTTCCTGTCATGGAAGACGGAAAGCTGAAGGGCGGGGTGGTGCTCATAGCTCCTATTCAAGGAGCAGAAGAGCTGATTGCTCAAATGAACCGGTATTTATATATCATCGTGTTTGTGGCATTGACGATTACCTTTATTCTCAGTCTGTTTCTGTCGAAGTTCCATGTGAATCGTATCAAAAAACTGAGAGAGGCAACTGAGAAAATTGCGCATGGTGACTACAACATTCATCTTGAAAACAAACACCTTGATGAAATTGGCACACTAGGTGAGGATTTTAATATGATGGCCAACCGTCTTCAACGGTCAAGAGAGGAAATTGACCGGCTTGAAAAACGGAGACGCCAATTCATTGCGGATGTGTCTCACGAATTGAAAACACCGCTGACGACCATTCGAGGATTGGTCGAATGGCTGAATACTGCGGATGTGCCGACAGAAGAGAAAGAGAAATGCTATGCGCTCATCACTGATGAGACAAAACGAATGCTGCGTCTCGTCAATGAAAATATGGATTATGAGAAAATCAGGTCGAATCAAATTACCCTTCAAAAATTTCACTATCCACTCATTGATACGTTTGAAGTGATTAAGGAGCAGCTGAGCCGAATGGCTGAAGAGAAAAACAATCAGCTCATGGTAGAGGTTCACCCTGAACAAAAGGTATACGCAGATTATGACCGGCTCATTCAAATCCTCGTCAACATCACAAAGAACGCCATTCAATTTACAGAAGGCGGCCGTATTTCTTTGACAGGGAAAGAAGAGAATGGGGAAACGATCATTGAAGTAGAAGATACGGGAATCGGCATTGCACCTGAAGAAGTCAAACACATTTGGGAACGTTTTTATAAAGCGGATATTTCGAGAACGAATACACCATATGGAGAATACGGACTTGGCCTGTCGATTGTCAAGCAGCTTGTGGACTTGCACGACGGACATATCGATTTAAAAAGCGAAAAACATAAGGGGACAACATTTATCATTCGATTGCCGCTACCACAGGAAAAGGGCTAAACTCTGTTTAGCCTCAGCGTGTAGACAAACCCTCGCATTCGGTGTCAGCCCTGCGTGCCGGTGCTCACGAATGTGAAATTCGCTCTGCGCCGGTACTCGTCTTTCCTAGACTGCAAAGGTTTTCTATCACGCTGAAAAGGAGAAAAAGGGCTAAACTCGGTTTAGCCCTTTTTGGTGTATCATCACTTATTCTGTTTTGGAGAACGTTAGGCCGATATGAGCAAGTGCCTGCGGTAAATCCTTACGAATGGTGATGTCTTTAAATGAAATATTCGATTGAATCGCACTCAGCGCAAGGTCTTGCTTAATTCCTGTTAAAACAGCTGAAATGCCTAACAGTCTTAACGTTTGCGCATAGCTGACCAAGTATTGAATGCTTTGTTCATTGAGTCGTTTTGTCCCTGAAACATCAATGACCAAATGAGAGAGCGACAGCCTGTAGCTTTCCTGTAAAATGGTTTCTAAAATATGCTGCGCACGTGTCTCTTCGATATCACCAAGAAGAGGGAGCACGGCGACACCGTCAACAACAGGTACGATCGGTACAGATAATTGCTGAATCTGCCGATTGGCCTGGTCGAGTTCTAAGACGTAACTCAACAAAGATGCCATCGTTTCAAACATATGAACATGCTCTTCTGTAAATTGCTGCGGCCTTAGATCAAGTCCACAAATTGTTCCATAGTTCGTACCATCAGTAAAATCGATGGGAACCCCAATAAATGAGCCGCCTTGCAGCTGTTTCGTGACGTCTAAGTTTTTTGAACGCTCGTCCAAGCGGATATCAGGGATCAACAGCGTATCGCGATGATCGACCGCCAGCTTGCAAAATGTCTTCTCGTAAGGATTTTCTTCCCCTTCTTCAAGAAGCTGCTCGTCATGATTTAGCACCTTCACAATCTGATTGGTGTTTTGATCATTTTTAGCAATAAACAGTGTATTCATATGAATGAATTGACTCATCATGTTTAAAATACTTGTAGAAGCATCATGAAAATTGCGAAACTGTTTTAATAGTTGTTGACGAGGCATGGATTAGGACTCCTTGTAGCTCCGATCAATGGCCGGAACAATAGTTGATTTGTCTCTATCATACAAAATCAAACGAGAAATAGATATACTTTAATGCGCAAATCGTGTGAGATCAAAAAGACTGCCGATCCGGAGATCTGACAGTCTGCTGATTAAATGGTGACAGGCAACGTGGACATAGAGAAAAATTCCTCATATAAGGCTTGAACGGCTTCTTTTTCTTGAGCTGCTTTGACGCCAAACATCATGCTCACCTCTGAAGAGCCTTGGTTGATCATTTCAATATTCACTTTGGCTTTTGACAGTGCTTTTGCCGCTCTTGCTGTTGTACCAACATTATGACGCATCGCTTCTCCTACGACCATAATAAGCGAGAGGTTCCGCTCTAAAACCACTTCATCTGCATCAAGCACAAGCTTTAATCGGTCTAAAAGCTCTTGTTCAATCTGCTGCTCCTCCAGCTGATCCTGCCTTAAAATAATGGTCATATCATCAATGCCAGAAGGCACGTGTTCATACGTAAGTCCATATTCCTCTAACGTTTGCAACACCTTACGTCCAAAGCCCACTTCTCGGTTCATCAAATACTTAGAGATATAAATACTGCAAAATCCATTGTCTGACGCGATTCCCACAACAGGGCCATTCGTATGATCCCGTTGATTTACAATTTTTGTGCCTTTGGCCGTTGGATTATTGGTGTTCTTAATCTGAACAGGAATGCCTGCCCGAAAGGCTGGAATAAGTGCCTCATCATGAAATACAGAAAAACCCGCATAGGACAATTCACGCATTTCACGATAAGTCAGCTCTGTGATTTCCTTTGGTTCATGAACGATCGTTGGATTGACGGCGTAGACTGCATCCACATCCGTAAAGTTTTCATACACATCTGCCTTCAGTCCATTTGCCAAAATGGAACCGGTAATGTCTGATCCACTACGGGAAAAAGTGACGATATCACCCGCTAGACTAAAACCGAAAAAGCCAGGGAACACAATAATGCCAGAGCGTTCTCTTAATTTGTACAAATGATCATACGATTCTGGAAGGACTTGCGCTTGACCAGGCTCGTCGCTGACAAATAGACCGGCTTCTTTTGGATTCACATAGTGCGCTTCGACGCCTTGATGCTGAAAGTAGGCTGCAATCAGCTTTGCATTATTATCTTCACCGCTTGCTTTAATCGCATCAAGATACCGCTCAGGATGAGAAGAATCAGCCTGTAATAACGTGTTTACATCTTGCCGGATGGTGTCAATAATGTCATGACCTAACCCCAGCTCATCTGCAATCGAGGCATATCGCTCGATGACAGCTTCTTGTAAATCGTGTGCTTCACCTAAACGTAAATATTGTTCACCGCAGCTAATTAATAGATCGGTGACCTTCGTATCCGTTGAATGCCGTTTTCCTGGTGCGGAAACAACGACTGCTTTTCGAGCTGGATCTGCTGTGACAATGTCAAATACCTTTTGCAGCTGCTTGCCAGAAGCAAGAGAACTGCCACCAAATTTAACGACCTTCAATGCATACATCTCCTATAGTAAAAATTTTCTCACAAATTGAATAGTTTCTATTATCAACTCTTTTCTTCAAATTATCAAGGTTTTTCTTCTCTGAATGAACAAATGTATTTTTGGAGAGGACGTTATGTATGAATAGATGAAAAAAGAGCCGGCGATATGCCGAGCTCTTTGTCTTTATGAAGAAGAGGACGAAGAAGATAGCTCCTGCTTCATCACTTTGTTTTTACGTTTTTCTTTTAAGAAGAACGAGAGAACGAGTCCAATGACCGCAATAGCACCAGACACGATAAATGACGTATTCATGCCATGAACGGCTGACTTCATTGGATCGGATAATGCTGCATTGGCAGCAGAGCTGCTCATAATGGAGACAAGCACAGCCGTCCCGATAGAGCCGCCCATTTGTCTCATCGTATTATTCATTGCTGTCCCGTGCGGAATCAAATGCGGTGGTAACGAGTTAATGCCGGCTGTTGTCAGCGGCATCATGATCATCCCAACCCCGATTAAGCGAAGTGTGTAGGCCACTGTAATGAGGGCAATCGATGAATCAAGGTTCAGCATCATAAATGGCAGGGAAGTGACAGCTAATATCGTAAACCCGCCTAGAGCCAGCCCTTTACCGCCTACTTTGTCAAAAATTCGTCCGATAATCGGTGATAGGAATCCCATAAAGAGAGCCCCTGGCAATAAGATCAGCCCTGTATCAAGGGCAGATAACCCTCTGACATTCTGCGTATAGAGCGGCAGAATCGTCTCTGTTCCAATCAGTAAGGCAAAGACGAGCATACCGAGGAAGGTCGTTAAGCTAAAGATCGCAAACTTAAAGACGCCAAACTCAAGCATCGGTCTTTTCAAATTCGACTGACGCAGGATAAAGAAGAACAAGCTCACAGCACCGACAATGAGTGAAATCAGAACGGTCGCACTCGTCCAACCATACGTTCCGACACTTGAAAATCCGTACAGCAGTCCGCCAAATCCGAAGGAAGACAGGATCACCGATAAGACATCGATACGAGTGTCTCTTTGCTGTGTGACATTTTTCATTAAGAAGAAAGCAAGAATGAGATCAATAATACCGATTGGAAGAACAATATAGAATAAGAACTTCCAGCTAAAGGAATCGACAATCCAGCCGCCAAGTGTTGGTCCAAGCGCCGGTGCGAATGAAATCACTAGTCCGACCATACCCATGGCTTGCCCGCGTTTTTCTTTTGGGAAAATGGTTAAAAAGATCGTTTGCATGAGCGGCATCAAAATCCCTGCGCCAGCTGCCTGGACGATACGTGCTGCAAGTAGCACCGGGAAATTCGTGGCGAACGAAGCAAGAATGGTACCTGCTGTAAAAATGCTAAGAGCCGTTAAGACTAAGGAACGGCTTGAAAATTTCTCAATTAAAAAGGCCGTAATTGGGATGAGAATCCCGTTTGTCAGCATAAAGGCTGTGGTCAGCCATTGGCCTTTACTGACATCAATATTGAACTCTTCCATGATATGCGGGATCGCTGGAATGAGAAGCGTTTGGTTTAAGATCGCAACGAACGCCCCAACGAGGAAAATCCCAACAATCACAGACCGGTTATACGATGTTGTTGATTGGTTCATATTATCCCTTCTTTATCTATAAAATAATGCTTTTCAGCTGTGACACGTTTTGAGATAAAACGCTGTGTTTGCCTAAATAATCAAGCAATGAGCTGATTAAAAAGGTTCTCGGTTGGTCCTTTGACAGTTCTTGACTCAGCAGTTCAAACGCAGAGAGGAGATCGTCCTTTTCTTCTCCATTTGAGAGTGTGTGAAGCTCTTGTTTCATCTTTGTTAAGTACGAGATGACAAGCTTTTCTTCATCATATTCTTCCTGTGTGGAAAGCAAATAAGAGTCCATCAGCTGATCTGTTAACACAGGCTCAATGGAGCAAGGCTTTATTGACACACGGTCCATCACACCGATGATCATTTCGGCGGCATTTTCTAATTGGATGTTCTTGTGCTCAATCGCCAACATCAAGATGAATTCTCTCATTAATCCGTTGAGGACAATCACAAGATCCCACACATAAGGCGCAACAGATTCACCATATGTGCTTAAAATGATGTCTCTGTGCCGCTGCATGATAATGGAGCGTGTCTCACGTAAATGCTTAATGACGATGGGCGAATGCTGTGAAAAAGCTTCAAAGGACAGCATATTCAAAAATTTATGATTCTCTTTAAACTCTTCAAGCTCAAGCTTAATCTTTTTTGTGAATTTTTCCTTTTTGGACAGCGTCGTTTCGGAATGAATGATCTGAGAAATCTCTCTCATTTTGCGCTGATTGTATTTAATCAGTTCCAATAGAAGAGCTTCCTTTGAATCAAACAGTTTATAAATAGACGCTTTTGATATTTTACAGGCATCAGCAATTGACTGCATGGAGACACTCATATAGCCTTTTTGAGAAAATAATTTCTTCGATACCCGCAAAATCTCTTCTTGCTTTTCGTTCATCTTCATAAGTCCTTTCCGAATCGGCAAAACCATATGGTCACAATGGAAACCGAGTGGTCACTTTTGCTATGATAACAAAACCAATGGCACATGACAAGAAAATGAACTTAAAAAAATACCTATCTGATGACAGGTATTTTATCCTTCCGCATGTGCGGCATATATGTGGATTTGTCCGTTACGTTCGGCGATTAAAAGGTCTTCTCGCTCCTTGACAGAGTAAATAGGTGTTCCTTTTTTCAACCGAGAAGCTGTTCCATGTTCAAAATGTGTGGTAGCTGTTCTCTGAATGACACCTACTTGCTGATGTTTTGTTACATTTAATGATTTTGTCCAATCTATGTTTGTTTCATAGATCGTTTCTTCCCATTGAAATAAATCTGCCTGTGGATCGAGAGCTAATAACTCTTCTGCACTAGGTGGTTTTGACTCAAATTGCTGAACAGATTGGCAGGCGCATAAGCTCGTTGTCAATAAGAGCATGAATAAGCAAGTCCATATTGTACGTGTCAAATAAGGTTCTTCCCTTCAAAATAGTGTCTATGAGTCATAGTCGTTTCCAAAGGTTGTCGCGTTACAATGTCATAGGCGAGTAACGAGATTGTATGTTAGAACAAAATACGATACATTTATCGTATGAATAATCCAAATCATCCAACCCAAGAAAACATGAGACTCATTTCTGTGCTGCAAGCATTGGCTGACCCTGTTCGGCTGGAGATTGTCCGCTGCTTAGCAGAAGCGGGTGAGAGAACATGCGGTACATATCATATGAACATTGCCAAGTCCACACTGTCGCATCACTTTAAAGTACTAAGAGAAGCAGGCATCGTGAAAGTGAGAATTGACGGGAAGCACCGTTACTACTCTCTCAGAAAGGACGACATTGATACCGCTTTTCCAGGCCTCTTGTCATCCGTATTAGCTGTAGACAAGGAGCGGTGGTAAGAGAATTTTGCATCAATAAATGACAAATCCCCAAGGCATTGTAACCTTGGGGATTTGTGATGCGTCTCGTGTAAAAGGGAATTAGGCCATTGAATGATCCATAGACAGATGGATAATCTCATAAGTGTGAATTTGCTTCTCTATATTCACTGGCAATGAGTCTAGAAAAGAATATTTGACGCATTTCCATTTATCGGGGTTATATACGATGACTTCACCCTTATTGTCGTTAAAATGGGAAAAGAGTTGAGCGATATCTAGGTTTTCCAGACAATCAGTAGGATGAATCGTCACATACTCTTCAAGAACGAATGTGCTACGATGAAAATCATCTGTTAAACGAACGGAATACGTGATGCCAATATTGATTTGTTTCCAGCCAAAAGAACGTAAAATCTGATCAAATGACCCCTTAAACACAAAATCCGTCATGCCCTCAGATTGTTTCCAAATATACAATGGGCAATAGCCATTGTGTAAACTCCTATGTTTGTCTTTTTCAGTGATCAAATAAGCTTTAAATAATAAATCCTGATATCCATCTGTTTTCCATCCATTGTTTCGTACTCTTTTTCTAATGATATTCATATCATAATCCGCAGGCAGATCCACATGATATTGCATGGCATGCATAGAAACACTCCCTTTCAATAGCCATCATAATCGACTTCAAACCAGTTGAATAATACATATTTGTGTTATTGTTATCACAAAAAGTGATAGGTGATCATGATGAATATAAATGATTTGATTATTTTTATAGAGGTGTATCAAAAAGAATCGATTAATCAAGCGGCTAAAGCTTTAGGGTATGCGCAATCCAATATTTCACAAAGAATCAAAGCGCTTGAAACTTTATATGATGCAACATTTTTTATCCGGCATCATCATGGAATCAGTTCAACAGGTCAGGGGGATTTATTTTATCAGTACGCTCAAAAAATCTTAAAAGAAACGAAGGCCATTCAACAAAAATTGACTTCAAAGAAAAAGACCGTTTTATGCTCTGAACTTCTATTTAACGTTTTATACGAGCAACATGTTTTAGAGGATATTCAAGCCACTGATTTTATCATTGCTTCATCAAGTACGATCAACAAAAAGTTAACAGAGGATGTGTATGATCAAATTATTTCTTTTAATCAAATGGAAAAAGCGGAATATCAATTAAAAGAGGTAAAGAGCTTGGCATTGAACGTATATGGAAAATCAAAAGAGATATACGATGATGATATTTCATTGGTTGTGAATCGTGATCAGCTTTGCCCATTAAGACATGAGGCCACGCGTATGCTGGGTGATCGAACCCTATTTGAGTTAGATTCGTTTGAAGGAATGATCAAAATCGTTGAACAGGGAGATGGTATTGCGTTACTGCCAACAAACTTAAAAAGCCTTCAAACACTCGTGAAATTGCTAGAAAAAAATATTCACATCAACTATTACGTTTATGAAAGAATGTGATCGTAACACTCCTCTATGGGGATAGTCCCGTCAAAGGAGTGCCACGATTCATCTACATGAGCTGTTTTATTTCCCATAAATCGAGTCATACAGGCGTTTCACCGCTGGCTTAATATCCTCTGGCCGCATATGCGAGAAACCGAGGACGAGCGGGACAAAGCCTTCTTTGTGACCAGGCACATGCTCATCAAGGGTAAAACGGTCCATCCCATACATTTTCAGCTTTCGGTCTTTGGCGCGTTGTAAAATCTCATGCTGCGTCCGATCTGAGCGGAATTCTGCGATAAAATGCAGCCCTGCATTTTCCCCGATAATTCGTACGTTGTCACGAAAGACAGTGTCAAGCTCTCCAATAAGCTGTTTTCGTTTTTCCTCATATAGCCCATTCATTCTTTTAATATGCCGCTGATAGGCGCCATCTTTTATAAAATAAAGAAGAGTGTATTGTGTAAAAAGATTGGCCGTTTGAATAAAAAAGTGCTGTTCTTCCTTATAGCGTCTTAATAAATGCTGCGGCAGCACCATGTAGCTGATCCTCAAGCCGGGAAGCAATGATTTCGAAAAGGTCCCCATATAAATGACTTTGTCATAGCGGTCAAGGCTCTGCAGTGCCGGTATGCTGTCTGTGCCATACTTAAATTCACTGTCATAATCGTCCTCAATGATATAGCGGTCTGGCTGATCAGCCGCCCAGTTTAACAGCTGTATCCGCCGGGAAATCGGCATGATCACCCCTGTTGGGAACTGATGAGAAGGCGTAATGATCAACACATTTGGCTCTTTCTTCTGAATATCGCTCATCCGCACCCCTTTTCGATCAATGCCAATCGTTTCAATCCGGTGATGATTGTTTTTCAGCATTTGATACAGTCTGCGATAGCCGGGGTTTTCTAATCCATATATTTGATCAGCTGGAAGGATGCTAGATAATGAATGAATGAGTGACTGTGTACCCGCACTTAAAATGAGCTGTTCAGGGTAGCATTTGACCCCTCGTGCAAGTCCAATCAGCCGGGCAATCGTTTCCCGTAGCTCATAGACGCCTTGTGGGTGCGGCAGCTCACCAAAGGCTTCTTGGTGGAGATGAATCGCTTTTTGCTCACTTTTCAGCCAGCTTTTAAAAGGAAAATTGGCTGTATCAACAGAAATATGTGAAAAGGAATACCAGTCATCTCGCTCAATCGAATTCTCTTTTAAATCAGCTGGAAGGGAAGAGGGTTTCAGTTGACCTGATTCATGAAATGTTTCCAGTGATTCCACAAAAAAGCCTTTCCGTTCAACTGAATATAAATATCCCTCGGCAAGCAGCTGCTGATAGGCGCCATTCACTGAATTGACGCTGACGTTTAAAGTATCTGCTAACTCTCGTTTAGATGGTAATTGATCGTGTGGTTGCAGGTTGCGGTTTAAAATTTCCTCTTTAATTTTCGTGTAAATTTGATGATAAATAAACCCGTTTTCCCCTGTTTGATCTAGTTGAATTGTCAGCATCTCGTCATTCCATCCTCTCTGGTACCATGAAAAAAATGATATTGGTACTTTCTATCATACCAAAAAATATTCAGAATAATAAAAAAGACATAAAGGGGATGGATGACAATGAGTCAAACGACAACAAACCGTTTTTCAACAGAGGAATGGCAGGGGAAAAGAGATCAATACGTCGCAAGAGGCGTAAGTAATGGCAACCGTCATCTTGCAGCGAAAGGGAAGGGAGCCGAGCTTTTCGATATTGATGGCAATCGTTTTATCGATTTTGCAGGCGCCATCGGTACATTAAATGTAGGACACTCCCATCCAAAGGTTGTGGAAGCAGTCAAAGCACAGGCAGAGAGCCTGATTCACCCAGGATTTAATGTCATGATGTACGAATCCTATATCGAATTGGCAGAAAAACTATGCCACCTCACACCAGGCGACCACGACAAAAAAGCCATTTTCTTAAATTCAGGTGCAGAAGCAGTTGAAAACGCAGTGAAAATTGCCCGTAAATATACGAAAAGACAAGCGGTTGTCTCTTTTACAAGAGGGTTCCACGGAAGAACGAATATGACGATGAGCATGACAAGCAAGGTCAAGCCTTATAAATTTGGATTCGGACCATTTGCGTCAGAGGTGTATCAAGCGCCGTATCCTTATTACTATCAAAAACCTGAAGGATTAAGCGATGCAGCCTACGACGAATACATCATTGATCAGTTCAATCAATTCTTTGTCGCAACCGTTGCACCAGAAACAGTCGCTTGTGTAGTGATGGAGCCAGTCCAAGGGGAGGGTGGATTCATTGTACCATCGAAGCGTTTTGTCCAGCACGTCGCTTCATTCTGTCAGCAGCATGGCATCGTATTCGTGGCAGATGAAATCCAAACAGGATTCGCAAGAACAGGGAAATACTTTGCGATTGAGCACTACGATGTGGTGCCAGACTTAATCACTGTGTCAAAATCACTTGCAGCTGGCCTGCCGCTGAGCGGTGTTGTTGGCAGAAAAGAATTACTTGATGCAGCGGACCCAGGGGAGCTAGGGGGGACGTATGCTGGCAGTCCATTAGGCTGTGTGGCGGCATTGGCTGTACTTGATATTATTGAAACAGAACAACTGAATGAACGATCTGAACACATTGGACAAGTCATTGAGGACAAAGCGAATGAGTGGAGAAGTAAGTATTCATTCATCGGGGAAGTCCGGCGATTAGGGGCAATGGCGGCCATTGAAATTGTGGAAGATCAAAAAACGCGTACACCAGATAAGAAGACAGCCGCAGCGATTGCAGCCTATGCAAACAAGCACGGACTACTCTTATTAACGGCAGGGATCAATGGGAATATTATTCGCTTTTTAACACCACTTGTCATCACAGATGAGCTGCTGCAAGAAGGACTAGGGATCATCGAAGACGCCTTCACAGCACGCTAAACAACAAAGGGGGATGGTTGTATGCAAAAACAACAAATGGCTAAAACCATGTCGCAGTCAGACGTACTGTTTTTATCCATTGGTGCAATGCTTGGCTGGGGCTGGGTTGTACTTTCGGGAGATTGGATTTTAACAGCTGGATTTTTAGGAAGTGTGATTGCCTTTGTCATAGGGGGCATTCTCGTCATCTTTATTGGATTAACGTATGCAGAGCTTTCCTCTGCGATTCCAGAAACAGGCGGAGGACTCGTCTTTGTCCAGCGGGCATTTGGGATCAAATCAGCGTTTGTCTCCGCATGGGGCGTATTGTTCGGTTATGTGTCGGTGATTACGTTTGAAGCGGTCGCACTTCCGACAGTCATTGACTATGTCATTCCAACACAGCATGTTGGTTTCCTATGGAATATAGGAGGATGGGATGTTTACTTTACATGGGTATTGATTGGATCTGGCGGTGCGCTGTTTTTAACAGCTCTGAACTACATTGGCGCAAAGCCTGCTGCCATTTTTCAATCGGTGTTCACAGTGGCCATTATCCTGACAGGTTTTCTTCTATTAGGCGGAGCTACATTTAATGGAGATTTTGCAAACCTTGAGCCGATGTTTCAAGGCGGGGTTGGCGGTCTGATGGCTGTGTTAGTGATGATTCCCTTTTTATTCGTTGGGTTTGATGTCATCCCGCAGGTAGCGGCGGAGATTAACGCACCGAAGAAAATCATCGGGAGAATTTTGATTATCTCCATTGTGAGTGCGGTTGTATTTTATCTGCTCATTGTCTTTGGAGTAGCGGCAGGATTGTCAAAAGGTCAGCTTGAGGCTTCATCACTGGCAACAGCAGATGCCATGGTACAGCTTCTTGGTCATCAGGCGTTTGGGACTGTGCTTGTCATTGGCGGTGTAGCAGGTATCGTAACGAGCTGGAATGCTTTTATCATTGGTGCAAGCCGTATCCTCTACGCAATGGCGGAAAGAGGCATGATTTCCAAATGGTTTGCGTATATTCATCCGAAGTATAAAACACCGACAAATGCCATTTTGTTCTTAGGTGCATTGGCCTTTTTTGCACCATTACTAGGCCGACCTGCCCTCGTGTGGATTGTCAATGCAGGGGGTGTGGGCATCATCGTTGGGTATTTGATTGTGTCCATTGCCTTTATGAGACTTCGCAAGACAGAACCTGAGCTTGAGCGTCCATACCGCATTAAATATTGGCGGACGACCGGCGTTTTTGCCATTGGACTCAGTCTCCTTTTTCTTTCATTTTATTTTCCAGGGATGCCGGCTTCCTTGTCATGGCCAGCTGAATGGATTTTGCTTTTAGGTTGGGCACTCATTGGGTATATACTATATGTAATGAATCCAAGAACGAAGGAGAAGATAGAGCATGACAAACGAACTCAAAGTGTATAATCCTGCAACCGGAGAAGAAATTGCCTCAGTTGCTCAGCATACAAAAGAACAGATTGAAGATGCGATCACTCGCTCACACAAAGCATTCAAAACATGGGCAAAAACGTCAGCCCATGAACGTGCAAATATCATTCGCGAGTGGTTTGATCTCATGATCGAGCATAAAGAAAGACTTGCAAAAATCATCACAGAAGAAAACGGGAAGCCATATCAAGAAGCATTAGGGGAAATCGTCTATGCCGCTGGATATATTGAATGGTACGCAGAGGAAGCAAAGCGGATTTACGGCAGAACGATCCCGTCTCATACGACAAACAAACGCCTATTTGTCACAAAACAGCCAGTCGGTCCTGTTGCCGCCATTACACCATGGAATTTCCCTGCGGCGATGATTACAAGGAAGGCGGCACCAGCCCTTGCGGCGGGCTGTACGTTTATCGTGAAACCTGCTGAAGACACGCCGCTTACGGCCATTGAGCTTGTGAAATTAGGCCATGAAGCCGGAATTCCAGAGGATGCCTTGCAATGGGTGATTGGAGATGGAAAAGAAGTGGGGGAAATCTTCACAGATAGTCCATTGATCCGCAAGATCACGTTTACTGGCTCAACACCAGTTGGAAAACATCTCATCAAAAACAGTGCGAGCACGGTTAAACACGTTTCTATGGAACTTGGCGGTCATGCCCCGCTGATCGTCGATAAGGACGCCAACCTTGAATTGGCTGTGAAACAAGCAGTGGCATCTAAATTCCGTAATGCAGGTCAGACGTGTGTTTGTGCCAATCGCTTAATCGTCCATGAAGAAATTCATGAAGCATTTGCGCAAAGCTTCAGCAAAGAAGTGGAAAAGCTGAAAGTAGGAAATGGGTTTGAAGAAGGCACGTCCATCGGACCGATTATCAATAAGCGAGGCTTCGATAAAATTGTCGACCAAATTCAAGATGCCGTGGATAAAGGGGCGAAAGTTCTTGTCGGCGGCGATACACATTTTGACGATGAGAAGTCGTATTATTTTGTTCAGCCGACGGTGCTAACTCATGTCGATCCTTCAATGAACATTATGCATGAAGAGACGTTTGGTCCAGTTGCACCAATTACGACATTTAGCACATTAGATGAAGCCATTGAATTAGCAAATGATACACCTTTTGGACTTGCGGCTTATTTCTTTACAGAGAATTACCGCAATGGCCTCTATATATCTGAGAATCTAGATTACGGGATTATTGGCTGGAATGACGGGGGACCATCCGCTGTGCAGGCACCTTTCGGCGGTATGAAAGAGAGCGGTATTGGCCGTGAAGGCGGCATCGAAGGCATCGAACCTTATTTAGAAACGAAGTATGTGTCAATTGGTTTAGATGAATAACATGTGAAAAAGACTGTCCGAGAAGTCTCGGCAGTCTCAGCGTGTAGACAAACCCTCGCATTCTTTGTCAGTCCTGCGTGCTGGTGCTCACGAATGTCAAATTCGCTCCGCGCCAGTACTCGTCCTTCCTAGACTGCAAAGGTTTTCTATCACGCTGAAAAGAAGACAAAGGGCTAAAATCAAGTTCATTTTAGCCCTTTGTCAACAATCTGTGACTGTCCGAGAAGCCTCGGCAGTCTTTTTTATGTTAAACAGCCGGTGGGAAAAGTTGATCCACCGTTTCTTTTGTTTCTTTGAGAATCTCGTGGATGTCGTCTGCAGATGCTTGTTCCATGCTGCTGAACAAGAGCCGTTCGACTGGCTCAACGCCGATCAGATCGAAGGCGGCTGTATCTGTTGTCATCTGATGGCTGGGGGTGATAATCATATTTGAATCAAGAAAGGTCCTCGGTGCATCATGCGTATTAATAATGACCCCTTTTTTGTCTCGAAGCAGATTTTTCACCACTCCGTTTTCATTGATCTCATACGCAAACCCCTCTGAAAAAACGCGCTCTACATAACCCTTTAGCATCGCTGGCAAGCCTGTCCACCATATTGGAAAGATAAATGTGAGGACATCGGCTTGCTGAATCAGCTTCTGCTCTCTTTGGACCGGTATCGGCACATGCCCATTTTTCATGGCAGCCTTTTCTGCTGTTGTCAGCTCTGGCGGAAAGCCAATGGCATACACATCACGAACTGTCACATCATGACCATTGTTCAAAAGAGTGCTTACAACAAGATCTAATAGGGTTTGATTTAAGCTTTGCTGGGGATGAGCAAATATGATTAGATGGTTCATCTCATAGCCTCCTAGGTGGTCATGTGTCTCATTATGGCATGCACGAGTATCCTATTCAATCCTATATTGGAAATGATAGGTTGGGAAAATAAAAAGCGACCGCTTGAAAAAACGATCGCTCATGTAAGGTTTATTTCTTTCTAAAAGCAAGCCCAAGTGCAATCAATGCCACAACTAAGGCTGCAATGGACAGACCAAGAACAAGGGGTGAAGAAGAAGCAGAGGCTGTTTCAGATGCCTTTTCTTCTTTTGGTTTTTCTTGCCCATGTGAATCCGTTACGGTATTAGACGCAACAATATTTGTGATTGAATGAGGCTTATCAGCGTCCTTGTCGCCAGTCCATTCAACTACTGTTCCATCCTTATAATATTGATACGCATCCCATGCCGCTTCGCCGGCTTTTTCAGGGTTTTTTGCGACAAACACGAATTGCTGGAACTGCCCAGCAAGGACACCATCGCCAGTTGCTTCCCAAGTGACTCTTGTGACTTTTCCGTTTTTCTCTTCAGTCGTTGTTTTCCAGCCAGGCACTGGCTCGTATTGCTGGAATTCTACGCCTTTAGGCATCGTGATGACAACCTTTGTTGTCGGACTGTCGCTTTCAGAAGGTACTTTTAACGTATAGGTTTCCCAAGCATTTGTCGCAGATGTATCGGGTTTGACTGTCACGTGTGCACTTACAGGAATCGCCAGTAAAAATGAAGCGAGAAGCATTGGTAATAAAGCTTTAACGTATTTTTTCATATCACATAAACTCCTTTTAGTTTCTTCTAATGAATGTCGTATCGATGTTGTCAAAAGAACCAGTTAACGCATGAATGTTAATTTTCCAAGTGCCTTTTTCATTTAGTAAGAGGTTTTCAGCCGAGAAGTGTCCATTCTTTAATCGTTTCAGCTGAAATTCGTTTGGCGTTTCATCACCGAACAAGGAGACTTTGTGGATCTTAGCTGTCACAGATTGAATGTCTGTGATCGTTTGTCCATCCTTCTTCGTAAATGCCACCTCGAACGTGTTTTTACCAGGAGCATTCGGGGTAATGCTCAAAGACACAAGGTCACGATGCTCCACCTGATTGGCTGCAAAGAATGGCTCTGGTGCAGGCGGCGGAGGACTTGGGATATTGGTGAATACGGCTGTTAATAGTAAAATAGCGATCCCAATGATCCACTCTGCTCGTAAAGATACGTTTCGTTTCTGCTTCTTTTCCCATCTCAGCATCAAATAATGGACGAGCCCAAGAAGACCCATGATGATAAATAAACCAAGTTTGATTAAGAAGGTGCGTCCATAAGCTGATTGGAAAAGGGCATCAAATGATTGCAGAATAAAAATCGCATTCACAAACCCAGAAAACACAATCAGTCCAACCGAGAGCAGTGCCCACGGATGAAAAGCTGTCAGGGTGCTGCGTATGAGCGGCTGATCTTCATTCGGCAGTTTCTTCATCAAAAGAAGGACAATGGCTGTTAAGCCGCCGACCCAAATGGATGCAGAAACGAGATGAATGAAGTCAAGTGACGTTGTCAGTATTTTATTATCTGTTGCGGCTGGATGACCGATTTGTGCTTTCAGCCAAAGGAGTACGATGAAAATGAGCAGTGGAAACAGCCATACCCGGAAGGAAGTGAAGTTTCCTTTTTTCATCGCCACAATCGTCCAGATCGTCAGTAGAACAAATGACGCCATTAGCATCATCCACAGACTCCCGCCCGAAGTCGACGCAATGGTTTCTTGTAAAAGAGATGGTTGAAATGCCCCTAAAAAGGACACGTCTGCCGCTGATTTAGTTTGAATCGGCAGCTGGAACAAGAGTGCTCCGCCCATCATGATCAATGAAACAGTTAAGAGTCGCTTCATTCGCCGGGCTAAAACGTCGATTATGGCCGCTTTAAACCATAGAAGCCCAAATAAAATGGTTCCAAGAAATAAGCTAAATGACGTATACAGAAAGGCTTTGTCAATGGTTGAAGCCATATCGATGGATTCACTCGACTGTCCTTGATCTAATTGATCAAATCCTCCATCCGCTTTTCCGATACTAAACGGAATCATGCCAGACACAGAGTGTCCATCGGCTGATACCGCATTCCATTGAATGGTGTAAATTCCTTTAGGTAAATTCTTTTTTAAAGCTGCTTCCATGATCTTTTGCTCTTTGATGACCGTATCTCCTCGATCTACACGATCCCCTTTTGCATTGAACACCTTAATGGCATGAAATCCACTTTCGATTCCTTCACTAAAGGTGATCGAGACTGCAGGAGGCTGCTGATCCAGCTCTTCATTTGCCACTGGATTTGAGCTCACTACATATGCATGAGCAAATGCCTCTTTTGGCATGAAGAAGGAGAACATGAAGATGAGCAGCAAAAGCCACTTACTATATTTCAACAATGTGAATAACCGCCTTTCTACCTATGAAAATGTCTCATGTATCAGAAAGAAAGCGGCAGTAAACTGTGAGTCACAGAAAAACCGCTCTTTCTATTGTACCGCCCACTCTAAAAGGTAAACGAAACAAATAGCAAGATGGTTCACTTTTTCTGTGTCATGTCTTGTCTGCGCAGACGTTTCTTGAATGTTTGATCAATATAAGCCTATTCGATTTAAGTAGAGGAAACAAGAAGTGACCATTTGAAAGTTGTGAAATTCCAATGAATTTTGCGCCAAAACAACAGTAGATTCAACTTTTACCCCGCTATCATCTATGGTATGCCGAGAGGTGTCACATTATTTTTCAATTTTGTCACACACTAAGTGACAAAGTGACATTTAGTTTCAATTGAAGGGAAAGTGAAAGCGTTTTACGATAGGTATAAGGGCTTCACTGACTCTTGTTCTTATATCTTTTGACCTATAAAGCCCGAAATAAAGGGAGAGAAGAAAGGGGTTTTCACAGATGCAGGAAAAAAGCGGATTCCGCGTGAAAGTACAGCGCTTTGGAAGCTATTTAAGCGGCATGATTATGCCGAATATTGGTGCATTTATTGCATGGGGACTGATTACAGCTTTGTTCATTCCAAGTGGTTATCTTCCGAATGAGCAATTAGCTACACTCGTTGGACCGATGATTAACTACTTACTGCCGCTCTTAATTGGTTACACAGGCGGTAAACTCGTCTATGACCATCGAGGCGGAGTGCTCGGTGCTACGGCTACGATTGGGGTCATTGTTGGCTCAGACATTCCAATGTTTTTAGGTGCCATGATCATGGGGCCGCTGGGCGGTTATCTTATTAAGAAAATCGACCAGCTGTTCAAAGACCGAATCAAATCTGGCTTTGAAATGCTTGTGAATAACTTTACGGCAGGTATCCTCGGTGCCATTCTTGTTGCCATTGCATTCTATGCCATCGGCCCAGTGGTACTAGGTCTGAATAAAGCCCTTGCGGCAGGTGTAGATATCATTGTCAATGCTCATTTACTACCGCTGGCAAGTATCTTCATTGAACCTGCAAAAGTATTATTCTTAAACAACGCGATTAACCAAGGTATTTTAGGTCCGTTAGGGGTCGAGCAAGCAGCGAAGACAGGGCAATCTGTTCTGTTCTTGCTTGAAACAAACCCAGGGCCAGGCTTAGGGGTTCTTCTTGCGTATATGTTCTTTGGAAAAGGAAATGCGAAACAGTCTGCACCAGGTGCCATTGTCATTCAGTTCTTAGGAGGAATCCATGAAATTTACTTCCCGTACATCTTAATGAAACCAAAACTTATTTTGGCTGTCATTGCAGGGGGAGCAAGTGGTGTCCTGACGTTCACATTATTAAATGCAGGATTAAAAGCTGTGCCGTCACCAGGAAGTATTATTGCGCTTATGCTGATGTCTCCAAAAGGCGGTCACCTTGCCGTTTTAGCAGGTGTTGTCGTAGCAGCTATCGTATCGTTCCTTGTCGCATCGGTCATTTTGAAAGCATCTAAAGAAGTTGACGAAGATTTAACAGCAGCAACAGAAAAGATGCAGGACATGAAAGGCAAGAAAAGTGCAGCAGCCGCTGCTCTTACGGCACAAAAAGAAGACGCTCAAGCAAACGAGCAAGCAGCATCTCCAAGTGATGTCAATCCAGATGACGTGAACAAAATCATCTTTGCCTGCGATGCAGGGATGGGTTCAAGTGCAATGGGTGCGTCCATTCTGAAAAACAAAGTGAAAAAGGCAGAGCTTGATATCGATGTGACAAACACATCTATCAGCAACATCCCAGACGATGCGGATGTGGTCTTTACTCATAAAGATTTAACAGACAGAGCCAAGGCAAAGCTGCCAGGCGCTGTGCATATCTCAGTGGATAATTTCTTAAACAGCCCGAAATATGATGAGCTGATTGAGAAATTGAAAAAATAACATGACGAAACGGGTTGAGTCCAATTTTTCCTAATTGAACTCCCCGTTTTGGTTGTTTTCCTGATTTTTATTCTAAAAAAGGTGTGTGATCATGTATGAAACAAGTACTTTCTAAAGACAATATCTTTCTAAACGAACAAGCAGGTTCTAAAGAAGAGGCCATCAAAAAAGCAGGCGAAGTCCTCGTAGCAAACGGCTATGTCACAAGTGATTATGTCGACAAAATGTTTGAAAGAGAAGAGATCTCTTCTACATTTATGGGGAACGGCATTGCAATCCCTCATGGAACAGAGGATGCGAAAGCGGCAGTCCTTCATTCAGGGATTTCGATTATCCAAATTCCAGATGGTGTTGAATATGGTGAAGGAAATGTGGCGAAAGTCGTCTTTGGGATCGCTGGGAAAAACAACGAGCATCTTGATATTCTGTCTCAAATTGCGATTGTCTGTTCAGAAGAAGAAAATGTAGAACGGATCATTCATGCAAAGGATCAGGATGAACTGATCGCCATCTTTAACGAGGTGAACTAATATGAAGGCACTTCATTTTGGAGCAGGGAATATCGGCAGAGGGTTTATCGGATCTTTGTTAAAGACATCAGGCTTTGAGCTTGTCTTTACCGATGTGAATGAAGCGGTCATCAATGAGCTGAATGAAAGAGGAGAATACACGGTTGAACTGGCAGCACCAGGGCAGAAGCAAGAAGTAGTCGGGCCCGTATCAGCGATCAATTCTTCGCAAAATCCAGCAGCATTAACAGAGGCTGTTGCCACAGCCAATTTGATTACAACAGCGGTTGGACCAGCCGTATTGAAGATCATTGCCTCATCAATTGCTGAAGGATTAAAACAAAAAAAGTCTGACCATATCATCAACATCGTGGCATGTGAAAATATGATTGGGGGAAGTGCTCATTTAAAAGAAGCGGTGTTCTCTCATTTAACAGCAGATGAGCAAGCAGCGATATCACAAACCGTTGGCTTTCCAAACGCTGCGGTTGACCGCATTGTTCCGATTCAGCACCATGAGGACATTCTCAAAGTGTCAGTTGAACCATTTTTCGAGTGGGTCATTGATGAGACGGGCTTTATTGGAGATGTTCCGCAAATTGACGGAGCGACCTTTGTCCAAGATTTGACGCCGTATATTGAACGGAAGCTTTTCACCGTCAATACAGGACATGCACTAGCGGCTTATGTCGGGTATCAGCAAGGCGTAAAAACCATTAAAGAAGCTGTTGATACACCAGACATTCGTCAAGTTGTCGAAGGTGCCCTTCATGAAACGGGCAGTTATTTAATTGACGCGTATGGCTTCCGAAAAGAAGAACATGATGCGTATATTCAAAAAATCATCAAGCGATTTGAGAATGCGTTTATTTCCGATGAAGTGACTCGTGTCGCACGCTCTCCTCTTAGAAAGCTGGGAGCAGATGACCGTTTAATCGGTCCAGCGAAAAAGATCAAGCAGCCAGTGTACTTAATCAAAGGGATCACTGCTGCTTTGGCTTACGACTTTGCAGAAGACGAAGAAGCGGTTCGCTTGCAGACATTAAGGAAAGAAAAAGGCATTGAAGGTGTGCTTCAAGAGGTATGTGGACTCAAACCTGAAGACGATCTCTATCAAGCCATCCTCAAAGAAACCGAGCGATAAGTAAAAAATCCCTTTCTAACGTGAAAAGAAGACAAAGGGCTAAAATCAAGTTCATTTTAGCCCTTTGTCAACAATCTGAGATCCCTTTCTAACGTGAAAGGGATTTTTTCTATGACTTTTTTAATACTTTCCCCTGCATGACGATATATGTAGTAAGGGGGAATTAGAACATGAAAAAGAAAGCGTTTGCTTCAAGAAGTGTCTTTTTTCAATTGATGTCAGCCATTATCGTTATTACGATTTTAACAGGCGGACTTGTAGGAACAACGGGGTATTTTTTAGCGAAAAATGTCTTAATTGATGCAGGGAAAGCAGATTTAAAACACATCGTAAATGGAGCGATGGCCACTCTTGAACAATTGAACGACCGTGTGGAGAACAAAGAACTGACGCTTGAACAGGCGCAGGAACAAGCCCGTATTTACTTGAACGGGCCTAAAAATGACGACGGCAAAGGGTACCAATTTCAAAAATCAGATTTTATCTATAAAAATAAAGGCTACCTTGTCGCATATGGAGCCGATTATTCATCACAGGTTCATCCGGTTAACGACATCGGCGTCATCCCAGATAACACGACAAATCGTCAAAAAATGGTCGCTGGCGCTACAGCAAAAGGCGAGGATGCACACTATATCACCTATATGGATAAAGATGATGCCACGGGGGAAGAAAAGCAAAAACTCGCTTATATGAACCAGTTTACACCGTGGAATTGGAGTATAGGAATCGCCGTATTTCAGGATGAATTTTATAAAGAACTAGAGCAGATGAAGCTCTATATTATTCTCATTACAGCAGGTGTCGCTCTTTTAAGTATGGGTGTCTTTTATTTGGCAGCCCGAGGAAAAGTGAGACTGCTCAAGCAAGTTACGGCTGCTTCAAAAGAAATTGCGGCGGGCAATATTGAACGCACCAGCTTAAAAGAAACCTCGGATGAAATTGGGCAGTTGGCAAAAGGCTTTAATCATATGTCAGGAGAGCTTAGAGCACTTGTGAGCGGTTTGCAGGAAACGAGCAGCCAGCTCCTCGAATCTGCGACAGATCTATCCGCCATCTCTGAAGAAACATCCGCTAGCAGTGAAGAAATTGGCCGAGCGATTGGAGATATCTCAACTGGGACACTTCATCAGGCATCAGACCTTGAGGTAGCCAATCAACAAATGACTCAGTTCAATCAATCCATTGAAAACGTCAAAGAACAAAGTGACCAGATCAAACGAATTTCAGACCAGTCGAACCAATCTTCCGAGCAGGGTCAGCAAATTGTCCAGCAATTAAAACAATCAAATGAGCAATCCATTCAGGCATCTCAAGGCATTCGATCAGGGATTGAGCAGTTAAGTACAAAAGTACAAGATATTTCTCAAATCACAGATACCATTGAAAGCATTTCAAATGAAACGAACTTACTGGCCCTGAATGCGAGCATTGAAGCAGCTCGTGCAGGAGAGCATGGCAAAGGATTCTCGGTTGTGGCGAGTGAAGTGCGGAATTTAGCTGAACAGACAAAGCAATCAGCCGTTCAAATCCAGCAGATGATTCAAGGCATTAAAGAAGAAACGACGGCTACAGCTGGCATGATGTCCAAAACAATGGATCGTTTTGCCGAGCTTGATGAAGCGGTTCACGCAACAGAACAAGAATTCAATTCCATCTCTACATCGATTTCACAAACCATCGTTGAAACAAATGCGATGGCAAAAGAGCTGAACACATTACTGGAACAAAACGACCTCATCACAAAAGCGATGCATGGTGCAGCCCATATTTCTCAAGAAAATGCCGCAGCGATTGAAGAAATCACTGCATCTACAGACGAACAAGTCACCGCCATCTCCAATGTGGCGAAGGCAGCAGAAAGGCTCAATGAGCTAAGCATGCGATTGAATCAAGATATTGCACGTTATCGTTTATAATGTATGGTCAAACGGACGTCGAGAAGTCGATGTCCGTTTTTTTATTTAGACGATTTTCGTCCGTATTACCCGTCGCTTTTGATTTGTTTGGTACGTTCGATAGGCTTTCCAGGCATTGGCACATAAAAGCCCTGTGAGTAAGTAAGATAAGCTGTTAAATAAATAGAAGTCCACACACGAAACGACAGCACAGATGATACCAAAGATGATTTGATCACGATTCTTTGCTGGTGAAGTAGGTGGATCAGTCAACATAAAGAACGCAAGAAACAAGACAGCATTTAAGTAGGGTGTAATAAAAGCAGATGAAGCATCCGTTAAGCCAATGAATCCCAATATGAGGTGGATCAGGCCGTATGCTGCTAGAAAGGCGAAAACTTGCGGGAATTTTTGTACGCGGCTTGTCACCAAATAACCGCCGATCACCACAAGGAATAGGGTCCACCAAGGTAGAAGAGACATACCGCCCCACCAGCTTTGATTGGAAGAAAATAAAATGACTGAGAGCCATAAACCAAACGCAGCTGGATTCAAAATTGGTTTCTTTTGATAAGTGATGACATGCTTAGATAAAATGGCTGCTGCGGCTGTGAAAACAGAAACAGCAAAAGAAGTAGCTGGACTTAGAACAATGCCAATAATCAGCCCTGTGAGCAGAGCTCCATCAGGGAATGTGTGTTTATTGTTTTTCCAAATCACTCTTGAGATGAAAGAGTCAAGAATTAGTGCTGTCCCGATGCTGGTAGCAACTGTAGCGAGACCACTAAGAAAACCAGCGTGCAGACTCCCGGCGGCTAAAAGGACCAAAAGAATGGCGATGACATACCGTTTTGGTGTCCGGATGTAGGCTTTTAGTGAGGGTGATGGTTTCAAAAATGTTTGGTTTGTGATAGGTGCTGGTTGTGATTCCATGAGTGAACCTCCTTCATCTCCGGTGTTACGATCATATCAGCGGTTTGATCTACCATCACGGCAGGTATTTCATGTTCGGCTAAAAATGAATAACCCTCTTCTCGACCTAATAAAAAAGCAGCTGTGGATAGACTATCGGCGAGCATACCAAGTGGTGCAATGACGGTACAGCTTAACAAACTTTGTTCAGACTGTTTCGTTTGAGGGTGTATCAAATGGTGCGTATGAGGATCATAACGACTGATCCGTTCATAGTTTCCAGATGTACAAATCGCACAATTGGTGGTTTGAATGACCGAGATGTTGGTCTGTTTGTGAATGGGATGCCGAATCCCAATTGTCCACTCTTCTTGTTGTTCGTTAAATCCAGATACCAACACATCCCCACCAGCATTTATCATAAAGCCTTCCCATGCTTCAAGCTCTTTTGCGGCAAGATCGCACGCAAATCCCTTTGCAATAGAACCGAAATCCAAAATCAGCGGTTTGTTCAAATGGATCGTCCGATTCTTCTCGTTTAACTGGACGTCACGATAATGAACGGCTGCATGTGGAACGTCATGTGATGAAAAAGTTTGTCCTGTCGTATATAAACGATCGAATCCTTTTTGTTCCATGATTTTTCCGATGGTTGGATCATACTTTCCATTTGTTAATTCAGCTAACTCTAGCGCATAGGCTGTTAAATCGAAAAGCATTTCACTGACTAATACCTCTTGCTTTGAACGATTGGCTAACTTCATGACTTCAGAATCAGAGCGGAAACGGCTAAAACGATGCTCGATATCGTAAAAAATGGAAAAGGCACGGTTGATGTCTTCTAAAACAGCCCGTCGATCTTCTTCATAGGCAACCACTTGAATATTGATAACAGTTCCCATAGCCAGCATGGATTTTTGAAAAGTAATGAGTTTTTGTTGTCCTAACCATTTCATCATGGTGTCTCCTCTCTATGCCTTTGCCTGCTCTAAAGCCTGAGCAACGGCTGTTTCAAAATCCTGAGTACTTAATGTTGCGCCGCTCACCGTATCTACATCAGCACTTTGTCTGATGACCACTTCATTGGGTAATGAGGAAATGGAGCTTTGTCCGTATCTAGTGTTATCACTCGTAATCTCGACAGAAGTGATATTTCCTTGTTTGATGGTAACAGATACACTGATAGAGCCAATCTCATTTGATCCAGTACCAGAGAAAGTACCATCCGTGAGTTCAGTTTCTGAAGTGGTATCTTCTGTTTGAGTGGCGGTAGTATCTGATGTGAGAGATGTATTATTAGAAGCGTCTGTTTGTGTATTTGATTGTGCTGTTTGAACGGCTTGCGCGTGATGGGTAGTTGCATAACCAGTGATGTATAAGCTGCTGATAGCTGCGGTGCAAAGACTAATCATTTTCTTATTTATTTTTGCCATGATGTATCCTACCTCCTATTACGATCTACTATATAGAAGAAATTTGAACAAACCATGAACAAGAAAAGAACGATTTTAGATAATAGGCAATAAGAATCAAGATATTACACGTTATCGTTTATTTTTGACTGTAGTTCATTTATCAGGTAGGATGAAATGAATTTAAACCTTGCTCACGCAATCAAAAAGGAGTGTTTCGTCCATGAAAAAGAAAATATTGATGTTCTTACCTTGTGGCTACGGATACTCCACTGCTGTTTTCTTTTAGGATAGACAAAAATTGGTGAAGTCTGTCTACAGGAAGAAAAACACGCAGAAAAATCATAGTGAGTGAGGGATTTACATGGAGAAAATCACGAGAAAAAACCCAGAAAGTATGCCGAAACCCGTTGGCAACTACAGTCATATCACAAGGGTGCCAAAGGGTGCGGGGTTATTTGTGACATCAGGTCAAGTAGGGACAGGAGCGGATGGACAGATCCCATCAAGCTTAAACGACCAAGTCACCAATACGTTTGAAAATATAAAGAGAATCCTTGCATCAGAAGGGTTGAATGAAGAACACGTCATCAAAGTCAATATTTGGGCAACAGAAGAAATTGATTGGGATCATCTATACCCACAGTGGGATGCAATCTTCAAAACGGCATATCCATCAATGACCGTTGCCTATGTGACTGCATTAGGGTGGCCAGAGCTGAAAATCGAAATAGAGCTATGGTGTGCCGATATTTAATCAAAAAAAGAACAGTGTAAACTGTTCTCAGGCTGTCGAGAAAATCTCGACAGCTTTATTTTTTCCCTTAAATTTTCCACTACCCCATTTTATAATAGAGAAAACATACTAAAGGAAGGTGTTTTTCTCATGTTCCACACTAGAAATTCTTCTC